>OOAJ01001053.1_pt1 | contig 14186 bp, 6 predicted proteins | sample 1671241 | NCBI WGS metagenome assembly OOAJ01 (sample SAMN06348136, study PRJEB24527) | human gut metagenome | biome: human gut; feature: ankylosing spondylitis patient; material: feces | host: Homo sapiens | place: China | collected 2015-10
TTTACTTTTTCTGGAGCGGGCAACGGGACTCGAACCCGCGAGTGTCAGCTTGGGAAGCTGATGCCTTACCACTTGGCGATGCCCGCTTGTGTGTTGGCTAGTATAACGCGGTTGTCTTGTTCGATACAAGGGTGGCGATGCTTGTTTTAGCTGTGGAGATTCGTTTGAAAATCGCATCAATTGTGGAGACGAGGACCTTTGGCCTCCTGTTCTCCTTATCTTCTACCTGCGCTTTTGCCTGATTGTTGTATTTGAGCTCAATTTGTCAGGAATTGGGCAAGCTTTTGGTCAGGCTCCGGTACTTACCCGCATGAACCTCGGGGGTAGCCTCATCCTACGCGTCGCAACCTCCCCATGCGGCGCACGAGGGATAAGGAGCAGCCATGTCCAACGCACCCACGCACTCTGTCCACAGCGCAATCGCAACAGGTCCGCTGCTCCTGCTCCTCTTCCTGCTGTTCGGCTGCCTGGCACCGGGAGCCGCATTTGCCGTCGATGGCTACGACCAGCTCGGCTTCCGTACTATTAGCGATGATTGTGGGCCCTTCTTCATCGGCAAGTATGAAGCTCAAGACGCCTCGATTGCCTACTGCATGAACCAGGAACGCCCCGGGCCCACCAAGCCGGGCGGTCCATGGCTCAACTTTGATCAAGGCTGGGTGTGGCTCGACGACGAGTTCGCGGCAATCGTTTGTCACGGATATCCTACCGCCACGTCGTTTGGCGGTTACCATCTTTCACCCGATCGCGCCCGCGCCGCCACCCAGCTTGCCGTATGGATGCTCAACGGCACTACCCATGTCGACGGCACCTACTCCTACACGACCGCTCAGGGCAAAACCAAGAGTGGGCACTTTACCGCCGACAATGAAGTCGTGGCGGCTGCGCGGTGGCTCCACGACAGCGCAAAATCAGGAAGCATCAAAGCCGCTCCGCACCGCGCGCGGCGCTATCTAGGAACCGTATCGGGCGGCAGCAGACGTCAAGACATGCTCTATGTACTGCCGGCGGTCTCTGTTTCCTTCCAAAAGCAGTCTGCAAACGCTGCCATTACCAGCGGAAACAATACTTATCAGTTTGACGGGGCAACATTCGATGTTTTTGAGAGCGCCAGCGGCGCGCGTGTCGGCACCGTCCAGATGGACAGCAACGGTCGAGCGCAGGCAACACTCCTACCCAACACGGCATACTACCTAGTTGAGACAACAGCGCCAGCTGGTTATATCCCCCGGCACGATCACATTGCCTTTACCACGACGGATAACGGCGGATACGTCACCATTGATGAACAACCCGGCACCATTACCTTGCGCATTGTAAAGCTCGACGCCGCAACGAATGCAGGCCCCCAAGTTGGGGCTTCGCTCGCAGGAGCAGAATTCGTGTGCGTATCGCAATCAACCCCTGGATGGACACAAACTCTCAGGACCGATGAAAGCGGTCGAGCTACCCTCACCGATGTCCCCCTGGGAACCTTTACCATCTATGAATCGAAGGCGCCCGAGGGCTACCTGCCATCCAACGACAGCTGGTCCTATACCGTTAGAGCCGACCAGCTCGGTGATTCAGGCGTGGTCGAGATCGAATCTCGCGCTTCCGATATCCCCATTGCATTTGACCTTGAAATTTCCAAATTCAAGGACTACGGCAATAGCGACCAATCCGGCTTGGAGCAGCCGGCGGGAGGTGTTGTCTTTGAGGTTGTGAGCAACAGCTCTCAGCAGGTTGTTGGCACACTGACCACAAACATCTATGGCTTTGCCTCCACCAAAGATCAGCCCGAAGCATGGTTTGGCGCAGGCAAGCGACCCGCCGGTGTCCACGGAGCCATCCCATACGACCGCGCCGGCTACACCGTTCGTGAGGTTCCGGAAACCGTCCCAGAGGGTTTTAAACGTGCAGGGGAATGGACCGTCGAGGCCAATCAGATTTCCAACGGCGCCGAGCTTCAATATATCGTGGACAACCACGCTCTGTCGACGCATCTCCAGATTGTAAAACGCGATGCCCAAACAGGCGCTTCTGTTCCCCTAGCCGGATTCACCTTCCAACTCCTCGACAGCAATCACAAACCTGTCTCACAAACTTGCTGGCATCCAGCACATAACGTAATGGACACCTTTACGACTGACGCGACCGGGACCGTCACACTGCCCGAATCGCTCGTGCCGGGCACCTATTATGTACGCGAAACCTCGGCCAAAGAGCCCTATCTTGTCGGCAAAGAGATCGAGGTAAACATACCCGCCGACATGAACCTAACGCCCGTTGTAATCGCCTCGTATTATGACCACGCCGCGACCGGAAACATCAGGATCGTTAAAACCGATGTCGTAGACGGCAGCAGCCTCGCGGGCGCCATCTTTGAGATCCGTGCCTCGGGTGATATCGTGCGCCCCGACGGTAGCATTGCCGCGCTCGACGGTGAGACTGTCGCTACCGTCACAACGGATGAAACTGGAGAAGCACGCGCGGACGACCTCCCGCTGGGATCTGGCACCGCACGCTACGAGGTTGTCGAGACTCAAGCGCCGGCAGGCTTCTTACTCGACCGGACGCCCCATATCGTAGACCTCGCTTATGCCGACCAGAAAACACCCGTTGTAGAAGCACGGCTTAACGTATCCGACAATTACACCAAGGTTGGTATCTCCAAGGTCGATGCAAGCGGAGAGCAGGAAGTGAAAGGCGCACAACTCACCTTATATGGTCCCGATAAAACCGAAATAGACTCCTGGACCTCATCCGACAAGCCGCACCGCGTCGAACATCTTGCACCCGGCACCTACTCGTTGCGCGAAATGATGTCTCCGCGGACCTATGACCTTGCCGAGGAGATAACGTTTGAAATAAAGGATACGGGAGAAGTCCAATCCGTCGCGATGAAGGATGCGCCCATCGAGATCAAAGGACAGGTCGACAAGCGTCAGGAGCTTGTCCAACCTATCGGGAAGGGTCTGCTGGCCAACGGCGATGGTAAAAATCGCGCCGCAACGCAAACCAATACGGACGGTCTTTTCTCCTATACCATCGACGCTCGAAACGATTCAGCTACCTGGGTTGATGAGTTCACAATTACCGATGATCTTGAGTGTGCCGAGGACGATACGGCGAGATTCGTCTCAATCGAAACCCCCGTCGCCATCGGCGACCTCAACGGTCTGTGCAACGTGTGGTATCGCACGACGCCGTTGGACTCGACAGACGTCGATGAGCCGGCAAACGCGACGCTTGACGATGGGCACGAAAATCCTTGGCTTGAGTCCGACGAAGTAAAAGAGAGTCTGGGTGAAGATTGCCGCCTCGTCGATTACGACGGCTGGCACCTCTGGAAGGCGGATGTCTCGACCACGGAATCCGCCACACTCGAGGCGAAAGAACTCGACCTTGCATCCAATACCGTCGTAACGGGCATTCGCATTGAATACGGTGCGGTAGCCGCCGACTTTACGACTCGAAGCGATACGGATTCTTGGACCCGCGATGATCTCAAAGATGAGCACGACGACCTTGACGATGCCAAAGCAATCCTTGGCACAGATGCTCGGGGCGCAGTCGTGCACATGCAGGCAACGTCGGCTTACACACCCCAAACTGCACTCACCAACAGCGCACGCGTCGATCTTTGCCGCAACGGCGGCGGCGATAAACTTGAGTCACATGACGAGGACCGTGTCATTCAACGCTGTACCCTACCGCAGGACCTACCGGCAACAGGATCAGCTCCCATCGCCGCTTGCATCACCGCGCTTCTGACCTCGGGTGCCGCAGCCCTATGGTTCGCTCGCCTTAGGTCGATCCCAAAGAAGCGCTAGCGCGATGAAAAAGCGGGCGAGCCCGGCCCCCGGCTCGCCCGCTTTCAATCATCTAAATCGCCGCATCTACTCTGCAGACGAAGATCCACCATCAACGATTGCCTGCTCGGACTCAGGGATCCCATCGGCGCCCGTGCTCTGTTCTTGCTCCACCTCTTCGCTGATTGCGGAGGCGGGGGTCGAGCCCTTCGCGCCCACGATGTAGGCAGCTCCAAACCCTAACGCAATGGCAATCAAGGTCAAAATCACGTAGACAGGCCAATGGCGCTTAATATACGAAAACACGTTGACTCCTTAGAGCTCCGTCTACGAACGGCGGATAACCTCGGTCACGACCTCGGATACCGTGGCAATGTTCGTCGGGTTGACATTGTGGGGCAGGTCGTCCTCGGTACGAGCGCAAGCCAGGCGCGTGCCGTCCACGCCGGCGATGGTGAGGGCTCGGCGGCTCGCCTCGAGCGCGGCATAGGCATCGGTCTTGGCATAGGGCATCTCGAGCGCGCCACAATCGACATGGAACGACTTGCACACCTTGCTGACCAGGTTCATGATGCGGCGATCGCCCTTGAGCAGCTGCTGTTCGCCCTCAACCGTCACCACCGAAAGCCTACCGGCGCCGACGGATTCAAGATTGATGAAGAATACGCCGCGGAGCTTATCGCGATGCGAAGCCAAGAAGGCCTTCATACCGGCGCCATCACAATCCGAGGCGCCCGTTGCCACAAACCAGATATCGTGACCGAGCAGCTCATCGTCACCCATAGAGGCAACAGCCGAGAGCATATCTTCGGAAGAAGCGCCGTCGGAAGACGTAGCGCCGCCCTTCCAGCCATCGTTATCGTCCTCGAAATTATCCCACGAACCGATGCCGCGACCGGACTTCTTGGCATCGTAATCGTCTTCGACGCCCAGCCAGTCACTCATGCTGTCCTGTTCGTTTTTCTTTTTACGACCGAACAGGCCGCCCAGGCCGCGCTTGCGAGACTTGGGTGCCGCCGGGGCGGGAGCCGAAATGGTCTCGATCGGCTGTGCGCCCGACGCAACGGGCCTAGGAGGCGCAACGGGTGCCGATGTGGGTTCGGGACCCTGAGCGGTAGCAAAGGGGTCGTTGACCTGTGCGGAGGGGTCGGGAAGGTCGAACAGCGACGTGCGAGACGCAACGTTTGCCTGCTTCATCGACGGCAGCGACGGATCGGGGACCGAAGCTAGCGGAGACGAGGAAGGTGCAGGCGACGGAGCCGACGCCGGATCGGGAACATTCATCTGCGGACGTGGTGATGCCTGGGAGGAAATCTGGGCCATAAGGGAATCGATCGTTTCGTCCTGGGTGGGAGCAACATCGGCAACCGTGGCACCGGAACCACTCGGGGCCGGCATGGTGAAAATCTGCGTGGAGTAAGGCCTCAACTCATCTGTCTCGGGAGCCTCGGAAACCGCAGGCACTTCCTCCTGCTCGACCTCGGTCGAATCATCTTGCTCGGCTGCCGCGTATTGCTCTTCGTCACAGTTGGCCTCGACGGGCTCGTCCTCGGCGGCATCTTGGATTTCGGCAGCATCAATAGGCTCGTCATCGTCTGCCGCGTCGCCCTGCTCATCGGAAACAGGAAGGGGCTCGGCAATCGCGGGGCCTTGCTTTTCAAACGTTATCGTGGAATCGAACCGCGCGGCATCAAACGACATGGTGCTATCGACGTGCTGCTGAGCCTCGAAAGACGTCGTCGCCTCAACAACATCCGCGGACGCCGGTTGCTGGGACTCAAAGGACGTCGTAGCTTCGGCAGCGTCGACGGGCACGGACTGCATAGCCTCGTTCTGCTCGAACTCTTGCGCCGCGAGCTCACGTGCCGCCTCGGCTGCCTGCTGCTGAGCGATAGCTTCCTGCTCGGCAGCCTCGCGTGCAGCAGCGCGCTTCTCTTCGAAATCGTCGACAAATTTCTTGCCCTTTGCAAGCGCGCCCTTAAAGAAGTTGGAAGCGCTGGCGCCAATCGAAGAGAACGCGGATGCAATATCGGCATGGGGCGTTGCCGCGGGAATCTCGGCCGAGAAATCAGTATCGCTCTCGTAAGACACGCGCCTCGGCTGTTCAACGTAATCGTCGTCAGACTCATCCGCAACGTCTTGCGCCGGCGCGGCGGGAGCCAAAATGTCCAGTCCTGCCGCGGGATCGATCGCGGACACCGCCTCGGACTCGGCAACGGCAGCGGTAACCGCGGCAGACTCATCATCCACGGTCACGACGGGGGCAGGCTCGGGCTCAAACGTCGGCTCCTCGCCCTCCTCGTAATCGAGCGTGCAGGACTCGGGAAGCATTCCGAGCGCACGGATGGCATCCGAACCAAAGCGGATGTTGCCGGCGGCATTGCGATAGAGCTTGGGCTCGGGCTCGGCCGCGACAGGCTCCTCCGCCGGCTCGGCAGCGGGAACCTCGTCATTGAACTCTTCGGCCTGGACAGCCTGATTCTGATCCTCGGGCACAATGGCGCCAATCAGCGTCTCGTCGGCAGACGCACCCTCAAAGCCCTCGATCTGCTCGTCGAAAGCCTCACCCTGTTCGGGCTCGGTCTGAGCGTCGGGAGCAGTCGGCTGACCGAACTCGTCCTCGGCGTAGGTAGGCTCTTCGTACTCGATGGTGTTGCCGTAGTCGTTTTGCTGCTGGGCCGCGGCATACTCCGCCGCTGCGCGCGCCATTTCTTCGGCACGACGCTTCTGCTCCCCAAAATAGGTATCGAACGGAACATCGTCGGGAAACTCGTTTTCGCCCTGGAAGGGAGCAACGTTGTCCATGACGCCGAGCATGGCGGCGACAGAAGACTTGTTGCACACCGCGCCGGACGTATAGGGAAGAATGTGGCGGTTAGAGATGATGTTTGCCGCGTTGGCAAGTGCAACGAGGGAAGCGAGGATCGCGACAATCCACAGCAGAACCTTGAGCGCGCCGGGGAGCGGCAGGATACGCAGGATGGCAACGGCAGCGGGGGCAACCGTGGCAACGGGCAACAGCTTGGCGATGAGCGCACGATACGAAGCATAAGGCTCGCGGGCGAGCAGCTCAGCGCGGGGAGAGTCGTAGTGTGCGACAACGACCACCGGGCGGTTGCGCGGAGACGCAAGCGGGCCCGAGGCCTTGTGGCAGGCGATGACATTTTGGCTCACGCCCGTCTTGCCCAGGCGCGAAACCACGGGGTGGCCCGTGCGCTCGAGCACGTAGAGCACGGCACCGACAATGGCCAGCAAGGTGCCGACCAAGCCGATACCGCCGCCGATGCCCATCAGCAGGGCGCCGGCAAACGCAAGGATGCCGGTAACGGCAAATGCCAATCTACTGGGCGCCGGGGCATTGAACTCCTGAACCTCGGGATCAAAGCCGTGGTTGCGGAAGATCTGAGCGATATCCTCGGCAGCCAAGCGCTCTTCTTCGCTGCATGCCGGCGTAATGCCGGTGTTCTGCAGCAGGTGGTTAATATAGTTCTGGGTGTTCGCCATGTGCGCTCCACATCCATAATCCGACAAATAGGCCCAATGCTTGCACATTAGAACCGTATATAGTCGAAAGTATACCCCGAGCGAGCGCAAACGACCGAATTCGGGCCATCTTAACGCCCCGAGCGGACAAGGATATAGCCTAATCTCCATATCGGACTAAAATCATGGCAGCAAACCACCTTCTCATGCGAGGACTCTATGACGGCAAGCGACGCGACCGCGACAATTAAAAAGGGAAATTCGGAGCCAAGTTTCGATAAAACGGCTCAGCGTATCCTCAATCTTTTCTTTGTGCTCAACAGCTCCCCCGAACCGCTGACGACCGAGCAGATCGTCTTGGATTCTGACCTGGGATATGGCTCGGGCAACATTGACTCGGATAAGCGCAAGTTTCGGCGCGATCGTGACAAACTGCTCGAGCGTGGCATCTTAATCAAGGAGGTTCGCCCCGCCGGTGCGCAGGAGACCGAGGAAAGCTCGTGGACAATCGACCGCGAGCACACGTTTGCTGCAGGCGGCCTCATCACCGCAGACGACGCCGATATCCTGCTCAACGCCATCGACCAGACGCTAGCGGCCGGCTCTTCCACCTTTGCCGCGCCGCTTGCCGATATTCGCTCCAAAATTGCCTACCTCACCGGCATATCGGCGGCGGACGAAGCACCGATCCGCCGCTCTCCCACCGTCGATGCGGTATGGAGCGCCTTTGCCGAGCGGTGCGCGCTGCGATTTTTATATCAGAACGGACGCGGCGAGCAGAAAGAGCGTACCGTCTGCGTCTACGGCATGTTCGAGCGCGAGGGCGTGGCGTACTTCTGCGGCCTCGACAATGTCACCGACGACATCAGGACATTCCGCTGCGACCGTATCGTTCGCGCTTGGCGTCCTTCGAAAGCCTACGCCATCCCTGCGGACTTCAATCTCAACGACTATCTGTTCTTTGAATTCGATTTTGCCGACCGACCGCCCGTTGCAGCTACGTTCTCGTTCGCCCCTCAGACGCAGATCGATATGATCAACGGTCTCACGCGCGGGCGAGGCGAGCTCGCACACACCGATTCGGGATGGACTTGGACCGTTGACGTGCGCAATCTTGAAGCCGCCGCCTCATTTTGCATGGCCCACGCCATGGACGGCATGAGACCCGTGGCCCCCAAATCGCTCAAACAGGCGTGGAACCACCTCATCGAAAGGACGGAGCACGAGTATGCCCGTGCGTAAACTCACCAGCGAGCAGAGGCTCTCGCGCGCCATCGACATCATGGAGGCCCTCTACGCCGCCGGCGAGAGCGGCATGACACGAACCGAGATTTGCAGTCGCTTTGACATCACGGGGGTGTCGCTCGACGAGATTCTCGAGATCGTCTCGACGCTCGCGGACCGAGAATCGGGTGCGCGTATCATCTGCGAATGCCACGGCGAGCGCGTGGTCCTCACCGGTGACGCCGGGCGTGTACTACCGCTGCGCCTGAGTGCCGCCGAGGGCGCTGTGCTCAACCACGAACTTGAATCGTTGGGGATCGAGCCCCAGGCGGCGGCTCGAATTCGACATGCTCTTCTACCCGAAGAGCTCGGCTATAACCAGCACGTCTTTGACACCGTCAACCACGGGTCGCACTGGCAGCAGCTGAGCTGCGCCATTCAGGACGGCGTTCGCTGTCGCATCTCGTATCGCTCGATGGACGATGCGCGGCCACGCGAGCGTCTGGTCGACCCCTTGCGCATTACAGCAAACGGCGACCAAACATATCTGATTGCCTGGGACATCGCGGTCGATGAGCAGCGCACCTATCGCATGGATAAAATCGAGGGACTCGCCTTGACGGAAGACTCCGTCGTGCCTCACGCACCGGACGTTGCATCCCTCCACGATTCCCTTGCCCGGACGCAGCGTAGCGCAAAGCTCTTGATGCCATTCGATATGGCGGAGCATCTGGACTGGGCCGGCATCACCCTAATCGAACGCAGCGGGACAGACATGGCAACGGTAACCGTACATTACGGCTCCGAGCGTTGGCTGCTGAGCCAGATAATCGCAGCGGGCGGAGCCATCCGCATCTTGGATGACCCCGCCCTGTCAAAGCGTCTGTGCGATATGGCAAAAACCCTCGTCTGTCCGCTTTAGCGCCGCCGCTCGTGGCGTGCACGCCACAGCTGTAGATAGTGCCCGATCTGCGCCGATTCGATGCGCTGGTAGGAGCTCGTGGGCAGCGACGTTAAGAACTTCTTGCCATAGCCCTTCGTCACCAGGCGCGGGTCGGCCAAGATGAGTACGCCGCAATCGGTCGATGAGCGAATGAGGCGACCGGCTGCCTGCTTGACCTCGAGCACGGCCTCGGGCAGCGAATAGCGCGCCCAAGCGCGATCTTCACGCAGATTGCGCTCGCATGAGAGCGGGTCTGTGGGGCTCGAGAACGGCAGCTTGGGGATGATGACGCAGCGCAGCGTCTCGCCGCTGGCGTCAAACCCTTCCCAAAAGGCCTTAAGCGCAAAGAGCGACGAGGTCGGTTCGTTGATAAAGCGATCGCGCAGGCGGCGAGGAGACGAGTTGCGCTGCTGGCAGTTGAGTTCCAGACCCGCACGAGCCATCTTGGGCTCGACGCGAGCGTACAGCTCCTCCATGTCACGCCTGTTGGTGAACAGCGTGAGCACCGAGCCGCCCATGGCAAGATGAGCGTCGACCAGCACACGCTCGAGCGTCGAAAGATAGCCTTCGCGGTCGCGCGGATCGGGAATATCCCCAGCCACGACCACGGCCATATTCGAATCGAAGTCGTAGCTCGAATCCAAGTGCAGCGACGATGATGTCGAGGCACCGATGCGATCGAGGCCGACGGCGTGGTTAAAGTGCTCAAAGCTCTTGGAAACCGTCATGGTCGCCGATGCAAAGATAGCCGTGTGGACCTCGGGCAGCCACTCGGTTGCCAAGGCCTCGCCAATATCGATGCGTTCCGCGGTCATCGACTCGCCGCCGGCGCGCAGGCGGCGATTGACTTGCAGCGAATACACGTAGTGTTCGTCGGTACCGTCAATGATGAGCTTGAGGTTCTCGACAAGCTCATGCAGGCGGCGCGAGATATCACCCAGGTCGACAACAACCTCGGGCTTGTCGGCGGCAACGGCTTGTACCAGCGCGTCGACGCTCTTGTCAGCTTGTTCCAATGCGTCGATGGCAGTGTAGGCCGACTGTAAGAAATCATGCCAGTCGTCAGATTCGCGCAGCTCGGGGCCAATCCATAGGTTCGCATTGTCATAGCCCCCGCGGGCACGGCGGCCAAGCTCGCGAACGCCGTCAAACACATCAGCAATCGCCATGCTCGCACGTACAACTGTCGACGTCGCCTTGGCGGTAAGACCCAGGTAGAGCGTAGAGCCCTCCGAGGTTGCCAAATCGCGGGAAACCTGACTCAGCGCACCGGTGCTCGAACCACCCAGGCGCTCAAACAGAACGCGCGATTCATCCGCCGACACCACGCGCGCCCATTGACGGCGCGCCTCGCGCTCGATGGAGTGGGCCTCATCGATTACCCAGTGACGAATCGGAGGCAAGATTCTGCCCTCGGCCGCAACATTGCGGAACAACAGGGAATGGTTGGTGACCACCACATCGGCATGCGCCGCGCGACGACGAGCGCCGTGGACCAGGCATTTATCGGGGAAAAACGGGCATAGGCGACGGGCGCACTCGCGCGACGCCGTCGTAAAGTCGGGACGGTTGACGCTGCGCCAGCGAATGCCGAGCGAGTCGAGGTCGCCATCGGCCGACTGACACACGTACGCCATGATGACCGCGACTGCCGTAAGCGTGTCGGCAGGATCACGCTTAGTCGTAATTTCGACTTGGCCGCGGCTCATGCGCTCAATCTTGCGCAAGCATGGATAGTGGTCATAGCCCTTGAGGGCGCAAAACGATAGACCTCCGTCCAGCTGCTCGGCAAGTTTGGGCAGCTCGTGATACATGAGCTGGTCGGCAAGATTATTCGATTTAGTCGCGATACCCACCGTGATGTTGTTGCGGCGTGCGGCCTCGGCAAACGGCACCAGATAGGCCATCGATTTGCCGACGCCCGTCCCCGCCTCAATCACGCGATGCGTTCCCGTAACGAGTGCGTCACGGACCTCGAGCGCCATCGCAATCTGCTCATCGCGCGGCTCGTACGTGGGATACATGCGATTAACCAGGCCGCCCGGGGCATAGTCCGCCTCGATTTCCTCGCGGCTCGGCATCTTAAGGACCGGTAGCTCATCCGCATCAACGCGATCATCGGCCCGATCGGCCTTGAGTACGTCGGCGCGGGCGGCGCTGAGAGAGAAGATGGAACCGGGGTTCTGTCCCGCCAAGAAGGAGAAGATGGGACGATAGGACCAGGGTACATCGGGGTGCATGTCGGCCAGGCGCGCCATGAGGCCCTGAGGCAAGTCGGTGAGCGCCACGAGCAACACGCGCCACACACCGCACAAGGCGTCGACATCGGCGTTGGCGCGGTGCGACACCGAGTCGCAGCCAAACAGGTCGGCCATGAAAGACAGCTTATGCGAGGCCAGGCGCGGAAGCGCAATGCGCGACAGTGCCAGCGAATCGATCCAGATGTCGCTAACGTTGACGCCGCCCTTGACCGACTCGATAAACGAACGGTCGAAGGTGGCGTTATGCGCGATCACCGGGCAGCCGCCGACAAAATCGGCGAGAGCGGCGACAGCCTCAACGGCCGACGGGGCATCTGCCACATCGGCGTTTGTAATGCTCGTGAGCTCGGTAATCTCGGCGGGAATCAGCTGCTTGGGATGCACGAAGGTATCGAAGCGATCGACAACCTCGCGGCCCGAAAGACGAGCCGCCGATATCTCGATAAGCTCGTTGTCCTGCACCGAAAGACCCGTGGTCTCGGTATCGAGGACGATAACATCTTCTTCGATGAGACCAAACGCTTGGGTTTTGGCGCGCTCGGCAAGCGTGGCATAAGAATCGATGACAAACTGCGGCGTTCCCGACGAAACAGCGTCCTTGATTAGCATGCAACGCCCGCTCGACGAAGCCCCATGCGAATCAGGCTGTCACAGACCTGGGGGAACGTCATGTCATCGGTGTGGCGAATCTCATCCGGATACAGCGACGTATCAGTCATGCCGGGAATCGTGTTGGTCTCGAGGATAACGGGGCCGTCCTCGCTCACGATAAAGTCGCTGCGCGAGATACCCAGGCAGCCGAGTGCCTTATGGGCAGCACAAGCAAGCTCCTGGGCACGAGCGTAGTTCTCGGGCGAAATCTGCGCCGGAATGCGATGGATGTCCGTAGGGTCGACATACTTCACGTCCAGATCGTAGAACTCGCAGTCCTCGGGCTTACGGATCTCGACAATCGGCAGAGCGCGCACGTCATCCTCGCCGTATACGCCGACGGTGATCTCGGTACCTTCGATACACTTCTCGACCAGCACTTTGTCGCCAAACTCAAACGCCTTGGCGATAGCCGCGGGCAGCTCGGATGGCTCGTGGACCAGGGAGATGCCATAGCTGGAGCCGTTAACGGCCGGCTTCACAAAGCAGCGCTCGCCACAAACCTCGACGATATGATCGATATCGACTTCATCGCCCACTTCGAGCGCAAGGCCGGGGGCAATGGGAATGCCCGCCTTGGCGTACAGGAGCTTCGAGACCTCCTTGTCGGCACCGCAGGCGCTCGCGAGCACGCCCGAGGCCGTGTAGGGGATACCCAGGGTCTCCATGGCACCCTGCATGGCACCATCCTCACCGCCGGCGCCGTGCATGGCGATAAATGCCACGTCGAAACCACCGGTCGCCATGGTTACCATAAAATCATCGGCAGCCGTGTCGAGCAGCTTAACCGAAGTGTAGCCGGCCTCCTTCAGGGCCGCCACGACGTTCTTTCCCGAATTGAGCGAGATCTCGCGCTCAGCGGAATGACCGCCCGCCAAGACCGCTACGTGCATGTTCTCTAGGCTTTTACCCGGCATGGGCAGACTCCTCCTCTATAATTTCTGCAGCTGATACCATATTGTAGCGATACCCTCTACGTTTCCCCAAAATCGAAAGGCTTCCATGAATCCCAGGACTAAATCTCAGGACATTCGCGACTTGAGCCAAAACGATATTCGCGAGCTCGTGGCAGAACTTGGCCAGCCCGCTTTCCGCGCGAAGCAGCTCATCGAATGGGTCTTTGAGAAGAACGTTTGTTCGTTCGATGACATGACTAACCTTCCCAAGGCTTTCCGCGAGCAGCTTAAAGAGGCTTTTGCCTTTGATACGCCGACCGAGCTCACCAAGCAGGTGTCTAAGGATGGCTCTCGCAAGTATCTGCTCGAGTACCACGACGGCATTTCCGTCGAGACCGTTGGCATGCCCCGTCGCAACAAGCTTTCCGTTTGCGCTTCCACCCAGGCAGGCTGTGGCATGGGCTGCGCCTTTTGCGCCACCGGCCTTAACGGCCTCAAGCGCTCGCTGACAGCTCAGGAGATCGTCGACCAGGTGCTTCATGTATCCAACGACTTTGGCGAGCGTGCCACGAGCGTTGTCTTCATGGGCCAGGGCGAGCCGTTTGCCAACTACGACGAGGTTCTCAAGGCACTGCGTATCCTCAACGATCCCGATGGCATCGGTATCGGCGCCCGTCACCTCACCGTCTCTACCAGCGGCGTTATTCCCGGTATTCGCAAATTTGCCGACATCCCCGAGCAGTTCACACTTGCCGTTTCTCTGCATTCCGCCATCCAGTCGACGCGCAATAAGCTCATGCCCGGTGTTAAGAAATACACGCTGCTCCGCCTGCACGAGGCGCTTCAGCTCTACACCGAGAAGACTGGCCGCCGCCCGACCTATGAGTACGCCATGATCGAAGGCGTCAACGATACGAATCCCGAGATGCAGGCA
>OOAJ01001060.1_pt1 | contig 14083 bp, 9 predicted proteins | sample 1671241 | NCBI WGS metagenome assembly OOAJ01 (sample SAMN06348136, study PRJEB24527) | human gut metagenome | biome: human gut; feature: ankylosing spondylitis patient; material: feces | host: Homo sapiens | place: China | collected 2015-10
ACCAAAAGGATGCAAGAGCCAATCTCACAATGTCCCTGCCCCGTACGCACAAAAAGGGAGCGGATGGCTCCGCTCCCTTCGGGGGGATGTTTACTGTTTGGGGAATGCCTTATTCCATGTCTGGATGACCTTGAATTTCGGGGTCCATCTGTCGGGATCGAAATCCGCATCCAAATAGCCCTGCTCCACGCACCACTGTGCAGCTTTGGCTGTTTCGGGGTCCGTCATATTGGCAAAGGCAGAAGCATTTTCCGGTTCCGGAAAACCCGCCGTCTGCCAGACCAGTTTTGCCAGCTGGGCCTGATTTTGGGGGATCGCCGCGCCCTCGGGCAGAAGATCCTGCAGCATCAGTTCCGTGATGATGGTGTAGCCGCCAAAGACAGCAGCACCCGCAACAGCTGCTGCCACAAGAGCCCCTGCGGCATCGGAGCTGTCGCCGCCCGCACTGGAATCATCCGGGATGGGGTCCGAGATGTCCGGGATAATGGTCAGGCTCTCGTTCAGGCTTACGGCGGCATTTTCATAAGCAGGCGCTTCTTCCAGTTTTTCGCCGTCCAGCACCACAGTGTAGCCCACGCCTTCGGCCTGCTTATAGGTCAGTTTTAGTTCCAGAGGAGATTTCCCGGTTTTATTTTCCAGCCTCAGCGTACCGGCGCAATCCACATTCAGATTTGTTTCCTTATTCTGGGAATCAATATCGATGCTTACATTGTTTGCACCGGAAATATGGACGGAATTTCCCAGTTCACCTTTGACCTCGATGTTCGGATTTTCGTTGCCTTTGAAATCCACCGAGCTCCAAAGATCGTCCTTAAGGTCGACCGTGTATGTCCTGCTTGCAGAGTCATAGGAAACGGTCATGTTTGACATGTCAGCCGGATTCTGCGGAGTATTATCCGGGGTAAGCAAACCGCTATACGTGTAATATTCCCAGAACACCGTCGGTTCGCTGCCGGTGTAAAGTTCCCAATTTGCCGTCACTTCCACCGCATGGTCTGGCATGGTAAAGAAAAAGGCCGTTCCTGTCGGGTCATCGGTAGTTTTTACGTCAGCCGGAAAAACCCAGCGGTTGAATTTCAGGCCCTTTTCTGGCCGGGAGGTTTTCACCCGTACAGTTTCACCTTTGTAAAAGGTCGTGTTATTCTCAGAGTTACTGAGTTTTCCTCCATACACTGTTACCGGGTAGGTAGGTGCTTTCCGGACGCTGATATAAGCTTCCGAAGGATACCAAATGCGGCATACGAAAGGATCCCCCATACGGCTTTCAAACTGTTCCGTTTCTCTGTTGCTGCCGACATAAATCGCCTTTTCGCCACTCGAAGAAGCACTGACCGCTATCCCATGAGGGATCGCCATGCCGCCCTCACCCGTTGCGATCAGGGTCAGATCGCCGCTGATATCGCCAATATCCGCTCGATCTGCCGCCATGGTTTCACCGGTTATGGTCACGTTGTGTGCACCGGCCACGGTCAGTTTTCCGTCGACAGCTGCACCGCTTGCTGTTTCCATCACTACATCAACTTCACCCGCAGCGGTAGGATCTACCTTGATCGTCAGATCGCCGGCAACTGCCTGCAGGATCGTCAGGGTGCTGACATCCGTGCCACCTGTATACTGAATCCGGATATTATCGACCTTGGTACTGGTGACAAGCACACTCTGGCCGTTGACGGTGATACCGGTTCGCCCTTCATCTTCCTCACTCAAAGCGGCAGTACCGTTCGTCAAACTTACCATATCTGCCACAGCGGCATTGCCCGTTCCGTCCGGGGCCGCAGCCAATGTTGGCAGTGTCACCGACAGTATCATGGCCGAGGCCACAGCCGCCGCCGAAGCGCGCTGGATAAGCTTGTGCAATTTCATACAGTTTTCTCCTTTTTGTTTCGTTTTATTTACGGGGGGGGTATGCTTTGAGGGAAGCATACCATATTTTTGCAAAAAGTAGAACAAAACCTGCGTGAATCGCGCCAAAAGCTGCGTGAATCGCTTCCGCCCGCCCCCTGCAGACAAAAAAATACCGCCCCGGGTCTTGTAACTCAGGGCGGTCCTTTTGAGCTTCCGATGCTTTACAGTGTTGCGGTTTCGTCCTCCCGCAGGACGATAGCACCATCCGCCGAGCAGTCCGCCGTCCAGTGCTGGCCCACGCAGGCCGTGCCGGATGCAATCTGATCCGCAAGTGCCTGCTCCACTGCCCTGTCCACTGCGCGGCGCAGTTCTCTGGCCCCGTAGGCAGAGCGGGCCTTTGCTGCCAGCGCCTGCCCTACCCGCGGTGTGTGATGCAGCTGGTAGCCGCTGCGGGCGGCACGCTGCTCCAGCTGGCACAGCATTTTTTCGGCAATGGCGCACAGGCTGTCGTCGGCCAGCGGACGGAATACGATCATCTCGTCCAGACGGCCTGCCAGCTCTGGCCGGAACCACTTTTTTGCCTCCTCAATGGCCTGCGCAGACTGCTTTTCAAACACGGCTTCGCTGCCCGCCGCAAAGCCCAGCGGCGTGCTTTGACCCGCCAAAAAACGTGCGCCGAGGTTTGAGGTGAGCAGTACGATGGTGTTGCGGAAATCCGCCTTGCGGCCCATGGCATCGGTCAGCTGGCCATCTTCCAGTATCTGCAAAAGGATGTTCTGAATGTCCGGGTGTGCCTTTTCGATCTCGTCAAACAGCACCACACTGTAAGGGCGGCGGCGCACTGCTTCGGTCAGCTGTCCGCCCTCGTCATGGCCCAGATAGCCCGGCGGCGCACCCAGCAGCCGGGCAGCGGTGTGCTGCTCCTGATACTCCGACATATCAAATTTGAGCAGGGCTTTTTCGCTGCCGAACCAGCTGACCGCCAGCGCCCGGGCAAGAGCCGTTTTGCCCACTCCCGTGGGGCCAAGAAACAGCATGGCACCCATGGGCCGGCCCGGCTCGCCAAGACCGGTGCGGCTGCGCCGGATGGCACCTGCCACCGCAGCCACAGCCCGGCTCTGGCCCACGATCTCGGCGTTGAGACGTTCTTCCAGCTTGTCCAGCCGTTCCCGCTCCTGCTCACCTACCCGCTCCACCGGCACACCGCTGGCCTGCGCCACCACATGGGCGATATCGTCCGGCATCAGCGTGGGCTTTGACTGCTTTGCCTGCTCGGCCCGGATGCGTGCCGCCGCACAGGCTTCGTCCACAAGGTCGATGGCCTTATCCGGCAGAAAGCGCCCCGGCAGATATCGCACCGAAAGCTCCACCGCAGCCTGCAGCGCTTCCGGCGGAAGGCAGACATTGTGGTAGCACTCATAGCGCGGCGCAAGCCCGTTGAGGATATCCAGCGCCTGCGCAGGCGTAGGCTCCTCTACCTGCACCTTGCCGAAACGGCGTTCCAGTGCGGCATCCTTCTGGATGTGGGTACGGAACTCTTCGGTAGTGGTAGCGCCGATAATTTGTATCTCGCCCCGGGCCAGCACCGGTTTTAAGATGCTGGCTGCATCGATGGCGCCCTCCGCTGCACCGGCACCCACGATGGTGTGGAACTCGTCTACGAACAGGATGGAGTTGCCGTCCCGCACCAGCTCTTCCAGCAGGTTCTTGAACCGCTCCTCAAAGTCACCGCGGTATTTGGTGCCCGCCACAAGGCTGGCCATATCCAGTGCCAGCAGACGGCGACCCTTGAGCGCACGGGGCACACGATCCGTGGCAATGCGCTGGGCCAATCCTTCGGCAAGGGCGGTCTTGCCCACGCCCGGCTCCCCCACAAGACAGGGGTTGTTCTTCTGACGGCGGCATAAGATCTCCACCATGCGGTCCAGCTCTGCTTCCCGGCAGAACACCGGGTCCAGTTCCCGTTCCGCAGCACGGCGGGTCAGATCCCGGCAGTACTTATCACTGGCGCGGCTGCCGCGCGGCGCACTGACCGTGGTCCGCATCTGATACGGCAGTACGAACTGCCCGGACAGCTGGCGGCACTCCCGCACGGCATCTGTGAGCTGCACGCCCATGGATGCCAGCAGGATGCCTGCTGTGCAGCCGTCATCCTCCAGCATGGCGCAGAGCAGATGTTCCGGCTCGGCCCGGTTCAGGTGCGCGTTCTGTGCCCCGATGATGGCGTAATCCATGGTGCGCTTGAGGTCCGGCGCAAGAGCGTAGCGGTCCAGATGCAAAGCCGGTGCGCGGCGGCTCTCGGCCAGCTGACGGCGCACCTCCGGTTCCCGGATCTGCTTGCCCTCCAGAAACCGTGCTGCCGCCCCGTGATCCTGCTGCAGGATCGCCAGCAGCAGGTGGCCGGTATCGGCTTTTTCGCAGCCAAGGTTCCCGGCAAGCTCCACCGCACTGCGCAGCAGCTGATCCGACTCGTGCGAAAAGCCCTTGTACCCGCCAAAGCCAAGTTTTTCCCAAATACTCATTTGCCCGCTCCTTGCTGATGAAATTCGTTTTCACAAGAAGTATAGCCCCGAAGCACAGAAAAAAAACATCTCTTTCTGTCGGGATGGGAAAACAAAAAGGAGATACCCGCAGGCATCTCCCCCTTCGCTGTTTGATTTTTTCAGTCCATTTCGGCCAGAGCCTTTTTCAGGTTCTTGGCGATCTGATCCGGGCAGCTGGTATTGCGGAAACCGCAGAGCGTGCCCTCCATGCGGTCGATCACATCTTCGGCCTTCATGCCCTTGACCAGACGGCAGATGCCCTTCAGGTTGCCGTTGCAGCCGCCAATGACCTCCATGGACGCAATGGTGTGGTCATCGTTCAGCACAAAGTTGGTCTGCTTGGAACAGGTGCCGCTGTTCGGGAAGCTGAATTCCTTGCTCATAGTTCAAAATCCTCTCTTTTTGACAAAAATCCCGACGAAGATCGTCTGCTTCTATTATAGAGCAGCGTGCCGGAATGTCAATGTGACCGGGTCACACATCAATACCGCGGCGCTTGTGGGCCAGCTCCAGAATGCGGGCCACCTGATCGTCCGCCGTGGTACAGGTACCCACCGGGTGCGGCACCTTATGGTTTGCACCGTGGAAGTCCGTACCTCCGGTATGGATCAGCCCATACTGCTCACACAGAGCAGCACACTCGGCCCTGTCCTCCGGGCTGTTGCGGGGGTGCTCCACCTCAATGCCGTCGATGATGCCCTCTTTGGCAAGCTGACGCACCAGCGGCATGCTCTTGTAAACGGTCGGGTGTGCAAACACCAGCACCGCACCGGCAGCTTTCGCCGTGGCGATCACTTCCTGCACCGAGGGATATTTTACCTGATGCAGCACCACACCGCGCGGCTCCCAGCCAAAGAGATAACTGTACAGCTTGCCGTACACAGCATCGCACAGCCCCAGCTGGTGCAGCGCTTCCATAATGCCGCTTTTGAACAGCACACCGCTGTCCTTTGCGTATTCCAGCGCCTGTTCCGTGCGGAACTGCGGGTACAGCGCTTCGATCTCCTTTGCGCTTTGCAGGCCGCACTCGTTGCGGCGCTGTCGCAGGATGTCGCAGTGCTCCTTCAGTTCCCGGCTTTCCGGGTCCGGGAAGTAGCACAGCAGGTGCACGCGATGCTTATGCTCATGGTCATAGCCGGTCAGCTCGGTGGCCGGAAGCAGGCGCACGCCGTCCTGCACAGGGTGCTCATAGCAGTAGTTTACGCTGAGCAGGGTGTCGTGGTCGGAAATGGCCATGGTGTCCAGCCCCGCCCGCGCCGCCATGAGCGGCAGGCGGTGGATGGGCACAGAGCCATCGGAACAGGTGGAATGGTTGTGAAGATCGCCGGGCATGGAAAATGAACCTCCCAAGAAAGCCAGAGAAAGGCTTCCCCCAAAGAGGAAGCCTTATATCATATCAGTGCTTATAGAAATTGATCAGGCAGCCGTCGGCCAGGATCTTGCGCTCGTCGGCGGTCAGCGGGGCCATGTACAGGCTGAACTCCTTTGCGGTGTCGCCCAGCACATAGGCCTTGATGTCCTGCAGGTCGCCCTTGAGGGCCTCGCGGACATTCGGGATAAAGACATAGTCGCCCAGACCGAAGGGCGTTGCGCCCACCAGCTGCAACGGCAGCATGCCCCAGTTGATGAGGTTGGAGCGGTAGCGCTTGGTGGCGTACTCGGTAACGATGTTGGCACCGGCCCCCAGCACACGCTGGCAGCTGGCCGCCTGCTCACGGGCAGAACCATCGCCGGGCTTGACGGCAAAGATGGTGGATGCGATCTGCACATCGTTCCAAGTCAGGTTTTCGCAGCCGGGCACCTTGTGCAGCTGGGCCAGCACCTCGGCGCTGCCCTCGCCTGCACGGCGGGCCTTTTCTTCGGCCTGCACGGCCTTGGCACGGCCCACATACTCCGGGTCCTTGCGGCTGAGGGTGAACTCGGCCAGACCCAGAGGATTGGAACGGTAAGACGAAGTCTCACCGGAGGGGATCAGCTCATCGGTGGTGGTGACAGGGTCGGTGATGTAAGATGCCACCTTCAGCAGCAGGTTATCGCCCAGCGGTGCAATTTCGGGCCAGTCCTTGATGTTGGGGCCAAGCTTGAGCAGGGCATCGTAATCGCCCTTGCCAAAGCCCTGATACACGCGGGTATCGTAGCTGGAAGGATCGTACTGATACTCCGGCACAGTGGGATCATAGTCGATATCGGTAGCCGGGGTCAGAATGCCGCCGTTGGCCGTGGTGGCCGCAATGCTGCGGGCATCCATCAGTGCCACACCGGAAAGCTGACCGTTGCCGGGCTTGGAGCCTTCGCGGCTGGGGAAGTTGCGGGTGGTATGGCGGATAGACAGCGCGCCGTTGGCGGGCACGTCGCCTGCGCCGAAGCAGGGGCCGCAGAACGCAGTGCGGACGGTGGCACCGCTGGCCATCAGGTCGTGGATGACTCCGGTGCGCACCAGTTCCATCATGATGGGCTGGCTGCCGGGATACACGCTCAGGGCGTAGTCACCGCAGCCGCCGGTGTGGCCCTTGAGGATGGAGGCAGCTTCATAAATGCTGTCGTACAGACCGCCTGCGCAGCCCGCGATCACGCCCTGATCCACACGCAGTTTACCGTTCTCGATCTTGCTGCACAGGTCAAGGCTGACATCCTTACGGCCGATCAGCTTCTGCACATCCTGCTCGCAGGCATGGAGAATATCCTCAAGGTTTGCGTTCAGCTCTTCAATGGTAAATGCATTGGAGGGATGCATGGGCAGTGCGATCATGGGGCGGATGGCAGAAAGGTCTACCTTTACCACACCGTCGTAATAAGCAAGGTCGGCCGGAGCCAGCTTCTTATAGTCGGCGGCACGGCCATGCACCGCAAGGAATTTCTGCGTCGTTTCGTCGGTTTCCCAGATGGAGGACAGGCAGGTGGTCTCGGTGGTCATGGCATCGATGGCGTTGCGGGTATCCTGACGCAGAGACGCAACGCCGGGGCCGACAAACTCCATCACCTTGTTTTTGACATAGCCGCTCTTGAACAGCTTGCCCACCAGCGCAATGGCCACATCGTGCGGGCCGCAGCCTGCAGGCAGAGAGCCGGTGAGATAAATTGCAACAACACCCGGACGGGCCACATCGTAGGTGCGGCCCAGCAGCTGCTTTGCCAGCTCGCCGCCGCCCTCACCAATGGCCATGGTGCCCAGAGCACCGTAGCGGGTGTGGGAGTCCGAGCCAAGGATCATCTTGCCGCAGCCCGCAAACTTTTCGCGCATGTACTGGTGGATGACCGCCAGATGCGGGGGCACAAAAATGCCGCCGTATTTTTTGGCGGCGGACAGGCCGAAGCGGTGGTCGTCCTCATTGATGGTGCCGCCCACGGCGCAAAGGCTGTTGTGGCAGTTGGTGAGCACATACGGAATGGGGAATTTCTCCAGACCGGACGCACGGGCCGTCTGGATGATGCCCACAAAGGTGATGTCATGGCTGGCCATGGCATCGAACTTGATCTTCAGGTTTTCGGCATCGCCGCTGGTGTTGTGGGCCTGCAGAATGCTGTAGGCCATGGTGCCGGTCTTTGCGTTCTCGATGGCTGCGGCATCAAAGCCCTTTGCTGCCAGTGCGGCGCTTGCTTCGCCGTCTGCAGGCACCCATTCACCGCGGGCATAGTATGCGCCGCCGGTGCTGCACTTGATCATATCCAACATCTCGATTCGCCTCTCTTTTTGTATTTCCCGCCCGCCCTATCTTGCGGGCACTGCCCCAGCAGAGCGGTACGCTGCCCGCTCTGCCCTCTTCTGCCGCGCTGCCAAAGCATGCGGCTACGGCCCGGAAAACCGTATCTGAAGGTTATTATACCATGAAACCACGGAAAGAAAAAGCACTTTTTACAAATGAATCGTGAATGGAGGATGAAGAGACGGGCTCCGTGCTTTTTCTTGACAAAGAAGCCATTCTATTGTATTATTATTAGCGTTGTATGCCGCTGTGGTGAAATTGGCAGACACGAGGGACTTAAAATCCCTTTCTGGAGACAGAGTACGGGTTCGACCCCCGTCGGCGGCATAAAAAGACCCCCCAAGCTTACGCTTGAGGGGCTTTTTATTTTGCTTATTTTACACCTTGCCGCCGTGCAGCTCTGCATACATCTTGGAACGGCACTCGGCCACAGCCGGGGTCATGTTCACATAGTGCTTATGCGGGCACTCCAGACGCAGTTCGCTCTCCCAGGTCTCCTCGGTGAGCTGCTTTGCAATGTATGCCTTCTTCTCTGCGATCGAAGGTAGCTCAATGGCCAGCTGACCATTCAGCACATGCGGCACCAGCAGCTTTTTGACCTTGGTGGGGGTAATGGTGACGGTGCGCTCGATGGCATCGGAGTCCAGATTGACCATCGTGACGGGCTTGCCCGCCTCGATGACTTCATCATCCATGGCGATCAGGTCACACTGGGCCTGACCATTTTCATCGTAGAGGCGCCACGGCATCTTCTTGCCCGGAATGATGGCCTTGCTGGCGGAATCCGAGCACTTCATCTTGGGAGTGTAGCCGCCGTCCGGCTGCTTGACCGCCACCAGCTTGTACACACCGCCAAACACGGGGTCGGAAGCAGAGGTGATCAGGTTTTCGCCCACGCCGTAGGAGTCAAAATGAGCGTGCTCATACAGCTCCATGTTGGCGATCTTCTTTTCGTCCAGACCATTGGAAGCCACCAGCTTGATGTAAGGCTTACCGGCCGCATCCAGTGCCTTGCGCAGGCGCTTGGAGCCGCGGGCCAGGTCGCCGGAGTCGATACGGGCGCTCTTGACGCGGCGGTTCGGGTCGTTGGGGTATTTTTCGATGAGGTAATCGTCCAGTTTAATGAGGTTGGGCAGACCGCTCTCCATGATATTATAGGTGTCCAGCAGCAGACTGACCGAATCCGGGTAGGTATCGGCAAAGGCCTTGAAGGCATCAAACTCCGTGGGGAAGAACTCGATGAAGCTGTGCGCTACGGTGCCCACAGCCTTGACCTCCGCGCCGAACTTCATCTCGGCCAAACAGTTGGCAGTGCCCACGCAGCCGCCCAGAACAGCAGCATATGCACCATCGTTGCCAGCGCTTTCGCCCTGCGCACGGCGGGTGCCGAATTCCATCACGCTGCGGGGCGTGTGGGTGTTCAGGCCGGTGACGCGGGTAGCCTTGGTGGCGATCAGACTGTGGAAGTTCATGGTCTGCAGCAGGTAGGTCTCGATCAGAATTGCGCCCACGAGGTCGCACTCGATGCGCACCATCTGCACATGCGGGTATGCCACCGTGCCCTCGGGCAGAGCGTACATGTCGCCCTTCCACTGATAGGTGCGCAGATACTCGCAGAATTCCTCACTCATGCCCTTGGTGCGCAGCCACCAGATATCCTGTGCATTGAAGTGGTAGTTCAGCAGAAAGCGGGTCAGCTTGCGCTGGCCAGCGCTGATGGAGTAACCCTGATTATCCGGGTTCTTGCGGAAGAACATATCAAACACCAGCGTGGTGTCCTTGAATCCGTGCAGGAACAGGCAGTTTGCCATTGTAAATTCATAAAAATCCACGACCATTGCGGGGTTGTCGTAGTCCTCATCTGGAATATAAGGCACAACCTTGATTTCGTCCATGAATAGTATCCTCTCTTCTTTACACCCGGCAAAGGCTCCTTGCTGTCCCCTGCCGTTCTGACCTGTGGGAAGGTTTGCGCGCCTGCCTGTCTTGACAGTGCGTTTCTATCATGATATCACCAAACGCAGAGCGGTGCAAGCATTTTTGGAAAATCCCGGTCAATTTCCGGTAAGAAAAAAGCCGCCCATACACAAACAGCACGGGCGGCTTTCAGAACAAACGTGTTAACCGTTGATGATATTGGGGGTAGCATTCTTCAGCACAACGTCGTGGCTGCCGCCCTCAACGATGGAGGTAGAGGAAACCACGGTCAGCTTTGCTTTCTGCTGCAGCTCCGGGATGGACAGAGCGCCGCAGTTGCACATGGTGCTCTTGACCTTGTACAGAGTGGTCTGCACACCGTCAGCCAGAGGACCGGCGTAAGGCACATAGCTGTCCACGCCCTCCTCAAAGCTCAGTTTGGTGGAGCCGCCCAGATCATAGCGCTGCCAGTTGCGGGCACGGTTGGAGCCTTCGCCCCAGTACTCCTTCATATACTGGCCGTTGATGCGCACCTTATTCGTGGGGCTTTCGTCAAAGCGGGCAAAGTAGCGGCCCAGCATCACAAAATCCGCACCCATGGCCAGTGCCAGCGTGATGTGGTAATCGTGGACGATGCCGCCGTCGGAGCAGATGGGCACGTAGATGCCGGTCTCCTTATAGTACTCATCGCGGGCCTTTGCCACCTCGATGACAGCGGTAGCCTGACCACGGCCAATGCCCTTGGTCTCGCGGGTGATGCAGATAGAACCGCCGCCAATGCCGATCTTCACGAAGTCTGCACCAGCCTCGGCCAGGAAGCGGAAGCCCTCGGCATCCACAACGTTGCCTGCGCCTACCTTGACGGTATCGCCGTAGTGCTCACGGATCCAGCCGATGGTGCGGCTCTGCCACTCGGAGTAACCCTCGGAAGAGTCGATGCACAGCACATCCACACCGGCATCCACCAGTGCGGGCACGCGCTCAGCGTAATCGCGGGTGTTGATGCCGGCGCCCACCACATAGCTCTTGTTCTTATCCAGCAGTTCGTTGGCGTTCTTCTTGTGGGAGTCGTAGTCCTTGCGGAACACCATATACTTCAGGTTGCCTTCGGCATCCACCAGAGGCAGGGTGTTGATCTTGTTATCCCAGATGATGTTGTTGCAATCGTGCAGGGAGGTGTTCTCCGGTGCAGTGACCAGCTTTTCAATGGGAGTCATGAAGGTGGTGACAGGGGCATCATCCGGGGTGTGGTTGATGCGGTAGTCACGAGATGCAACAATGCCCAGCAGCTTGCCGCTCGGAGTGCCATCGGCAGTGATGGCAATGGTGGAGTGGCCGGTGCGTGCCTTCAGCTCCAGCACATCGTGCAGGGTGGCAGTGGGGGCCAGGTTGGAATCGGACACGACATAACCAGCCTTGAAGCTCTTGACGCGGCGCACCATGGCAGCCTCGTTCTCAATGCTCTGAGAGCCGTAGATGAAGGACACGCCGCCCTGACGGGCCAGTGCAATGGCCAGCTTATCGCCAGAGACCGCCTGCATGATGGCGCTGATCATGGGAATATTCATCTGCAGGGGGCACTCCTCCTCGCCCTTGCGGTACTTGACCAGCGGGGTCTTGAGGCTGACAGCCGTGGGGATATTCTCTGCAGAGGAATAGCCGGGGATCAGCAGATATTCACCGAAAGTGCGGGAAGGTTCTTTATAGAAATAAGCCATGTTCAAACTCCTTTTCTCTTAACGCATCAACATCAATCGGATTCATGTTTGCAACCTATAAATTGATTGTATATACTGTACCACAAAGCCAGCCGGAATACAAACCCCCGCCGCGCCAAACTTTGTAAATGTCCTTTGCAGAAAAACAGGCAAATTGCCCACCAAAATGGCGTAAGGTCATACTTTCCCGCATGAGAAGCCGGTTTTTGCGTGATTTATGGATGCAAAAAAGCTCGTCCAGAACGGACGAGCTTTTTTGCACACGAAGCGGGATACCGCCTGTGCGGCACATGGATCACGACTGTGAAGGAGAACAGCCGGAGGAGGAGAACCTGTGCCCGATATCCCAAAAAAACAAGAAGAAAAAGATTTCACACTCAGCAGGGCTTGTGCCCTTGCTGTAACCATATTGTAACTCTTTTGAAACCATTTTGCAATAGGGTTTTGTAATTTTTCTGTAATTTCTTTTGTTAACTTTTTGTAGACACATATAAAACCCCTGCCAGAAAATTTCCGGCAAGGGCTTTGCAGATCATTCTTTATTTTCTTAATAGCACTTTTTGCAAGCAGTGAAGCCTTCCGCTTTTGCTTTCGATAATGTAACCTTTTCCGGGTCTTTCATATTGCTGCAGGTAGACTTGCTGTGATATTTTTTGCCGCCGTGCGTTGGGACCCAGACCATCTGCTCCGTCTTTTTGCCGGCAGAAATGGTCTGAACGGCTGCAGTGGACGGCTTGCAGGCCGCAGTCTGTACACTGGCGGCAGATGCCGCCGGGCACAGCAGACTGAAGCACAGTACCAGAACGGCCGCAAGGACTCGGAGATGTTTTTTCATTTGTTTTATCCTCCTTTGGACAATCAGAAGATCCTTCTAATAAAAGAGTACTCCCTGTTCCTCAGAGGATGCAATTCTCAAAATGCGCCGGTTTTTTCTGCACGGGTGACGCTTTTTTTGCATTGCTCGCTTATTTTCAGCTAAAAGCGGCGCAGCGGTTCTCTTGAGAAATCAACGATTTACACATTTGTCTTTCCCACCTCCAGATAGCACTCAAAGCTGGTCTGGCCGTTGTGCTTTCCGACCACATACCAGCCATCCGCCGAAGGGGCATAAAACACCTCTGCCGTTTCTCCCATCGGGATCTCGCGGTGGTAGTTGATAGAAGCAAATGTCACGGGGCCTTTGCGCATCACTTCCAGCGGCAGCGCATCGCAGACAAGGTCCAGATAGAATGCGTTGTTCAAATGGCCGTTCAGATCGCACTGGGAATAATGCGCCGTCCACTCCCCTGCACTGGTCAGACCGTCCTTGCACTTGTGCAGCTGCAAAGGCAGCTCGCCCTCCACCGTATCGTTCCAGAAATTCTCCACCGTCCAGCCCGGCTCCCGCAGGATACGGCCCTCGGCAAGGCTTGCCACGATCCAGCGGCAGTCCACCATAGCCACCTCTTTGCCCTCGGCATCGGTCAGGGTGGTGATGCGTTTGACCGAACCGTGTTTGCTGACCTGCGCCCGGGAGGTAAGGGTCAGCGTTTCGGCACGCTGGGGCACACGGTCAAATTTCAGGGCCTGCTTGCCCACCAGAAAGGTCACACCGCGATCTTTGAAGAACTGGTCATCCATACCAAAGGCGCGGGCGTGGTCTGTCGAAATCTGCTCCACATAGCGCAGCAGGGCGCTGGGCTTGAGCAGGCTGCGGAAGTCGGCATCTGCGTTCATGACTGTCATGGTCTCGGTGTAAAAGAACTGTTCCATGGTTTTCCTTTCTATAAAAAGAGACCACTGCACGTTGTTCTGTGCAGCAGCCTCCTTTGCGTTTAATACTGATTGCGGTTGCGCCTGCGGACCTTGCGCCAGATGTTGAAGCAGGCCAGCGCTACCATGGCTGCCAGCAGCGCAAGGAACAGCAGACTGCTGCCACCCTCGTCGTAGCTCTTCATTTCGCTCCACTTCACGTCCAGCTCGCTGTTCACATCGTCGCTCAGGGCAGTGAACACCTTTTCCTTGGCGGTTTTCTCTTCGGACGGATAAGCGATCTCGCTCTCCTTCAGATCCTCGTCCAGCACCTCCCACACATCCTGCATGGGGGTGGTGTAGCCGATGTACTCGGCGTTTGCCTTGCCGATGTCCGTCTCACACATGAAGTTGATGAACATTTCCGCAGCTTCCTGATGTTCACTGGCAGCAGGAATGGTCATGCAGTCCACGGAAAGCACGCTGCCTTCCTCCGGGAACACCCATGCAAGGTCTGGATTATCGTCGATCATGGTGATGGCATCGCCGGAGTAGTACACACCGACGGCTGCCTCGCCGCCGATCATCTTATCAAAGATCTCATCCATGACGTAGGCCTGCACCA
>OOAJ01001109.1_pt1 | contig 13533 bp, 15 predicted proteins | sample 1671241 | NCBI WGS metagenome assembly OOAJ01 (sample SAMN06348136, study PRJEB24527) | human gut metagenome | biome: human gut; feature: ankylosing spondylitis patient; material: feces | host: Homo sapiens | place: China | collected 2015-10
CACCGTGGCATCAGGGGCTTACATGCGCAACTCTGATCTTTTTGAGGTCGTTGGGCGTCGTGGCGTTTACCGGTCAGCTGGTGTGGGCGGTGGCATCACCGGTATGGGAGGGGACGTCATCCTCATCGACGACCCCATCAAAGACAGGGCGGAGGCGGATTCTCCTACCATCCGCAACCGGGTGTGGGACTGGTACACCTCCACGCTTTACACGCGGCTGGCGCCAGGGGGCGGCATCATCGTCATCCAGACGCGCTGGCATATGGATGACCTGGCCGGGAGGCTCCTGGAGGCAGCGCGCACGGGAGAGGGGGACCAATGGAGGGTGGTCAATTTCCCGGCCATCGCCGAGCAGGACGAGACGCACCGCAAGGCGGGCGAAGCCCTGCACCCGGCACGCTATCCACTGGAGCAGCTGCACGCCATCCGGGCGGCCATTGGTTCCCGGGACTGGGAAGCGCTTTACCAGCAGCATCCAGCTCCCGATGGCGGGGCCATTTTCAAAGCCGAGTGGCTGCGCTTCTGGTTGCCGAAGGATCTGCCGCAGGTATTCGACCGCCTGTGTATCAGCTGGGACATGACCTTTAAGGCTGGCGACGAGAGTGACTATGTGGTCGGTCAGGTCTGGGGACGCAAGGGCGCAGATTTCTACCTTCTGGATCAGGTTCGGGCCCGCATGGGCTTCACGGCTACGCTGGCCGCCTTTCGGGCGCTGGCTGACAAGTGGCCGCAGGCCCAGCGCAAGCTCGTGGAGGACAAGGCCAACGGCCCGGCGGTCATCGACAGCCTGCGCCATGCCGTGCCCGGTATCATCCCCGTGGAGCCCGACGGCAGCAAGATAGCCCGTGCCCACGCCGTGACCACATTTTTTGAGGCCGGTAACGTCCACATCCCGCATCCATCCGTGTGTGGTTGGGTCTCTGAGTATGTGGCCGAGCTGACTGGATTCCCCGCCGCGGCCCATGATGACCAGGTGGACGCCACTACGCAGGCAATCAGGGACATGCAGACCCATCGGGCGATCAGCATCGACCCCGCGGTGCTTCAACGGCCACGCCCCGGTATGGGCCCGGGATCTTTCTATGGGAGGAGAGTATGAGCCGACGCCGACACAAGGCAGGCAGCCAGGCATTCGTCCGTCCCCTGCCGCGCATCGCGCCGGACGTGATCGCCAACGAGCGGACACTGACCCCCACCTTTGACGAGGTGCGGGAGATGTACGGACCGCCGCGTACCCTCGGGGCCACGGAAAAGGTGCGGCTGGCTATGGATAATGCTCTTGCCGCGGACGGCGGGGTGTATTCCCTGCTCCAGCACGGCCTGCAAATGGGCATGGGGGTCTTTCCCCAGTTCATGGGGTATGGCGCGCTGCAGAACATCGCCCAGAACGGCCTTGTCCGTGCCTGTGTGGGGACCGTGGCCGATGACATGACGCGGGAGTGGATCGAGCTGCGCCGTGAAGGGGAAGGGACGGGGCAGGCCGACGACCTCCTGCCTCGTCTGTCTGCCAAGCTGGAGCAGCTGCGGGCCCAGGAGGTCTTTCATGAGGCCGCGGAGCTGGCGGGATACGAAGGGGGAGCGCTGGTCTTTCTGGACACTGGCGCAACCGCAGATACTCTGAAAGAGCCCCTCAACATCTCCCCCCACTCGGGCGAGCTCTCTCCAGGAAAGGCCTTTCGGCTGGTGGCAGTAGATCCCGTCAACGTTTTCCCGGGGAACTACAACAGCCTGGACCCGCTGGCAGGAGACTATTTCCGCCCCAGCAGCTGGTGGGTGTTGGGACAGGAAGTGCATGCCTCGCGTCTGCTGCGCGTCGTGGGCAATGAGGTGCCTGTGCTGCTGCGGCCGGCCTACAATTTCCTGGGCATCCCGCAGGCGCAGATACTCTGGGACTATGTCCTGCATTTTCAGGATTGCCGGGCCGCGGCTGCCCGCCTGCTGACAAAATTCAGCCTTACGGTGTTCAAGACCCAGATGTTCAACGGCGTCCAGTTCGGCGCCGCCGAAGCCACCCAGCTGGACAGCCGCATCCGCTATCTCGTCCAGAACATGTCCAACGACGGCGTGCTGGCCGTGGACAAGGAAAGCGAGGACGTGATCAAGGTGGAGACACCTCTCAGCGGCGTGACGGACATCGTGCGGCAGGCCCTTGAATTTCTGGCCGCCGTCAACCGCACTCCGGCGGTCAAGCTGCTGGGCATATCGCCTTCCGGCTTCAACGCCACGGGGGAGTCCGACATCCGCAATTACTACGACCACATCCGCAGCATGCAGGAAAAAATGCTGCGCGGGCCGCTCAAGACGGTGCTGGACTGCCTGCAGCTGGTGACCACCGGGGACATCGACGCCACGATCAGCTTTGATTTCCGCCCCCTGGGCGAAGAAGACCGCGCTGCGTTGGCGACCATGCAGAAGACGCGGGCCGACACGGTGGCCGTGTACCTGGACAGGGGCGTCATCAGCCAGGAAGAGGCCCGCAAAGCTCTGGCCGACGACCCGGACAGCGGCTTTTCGGACATAGACGTGGACGATCTGCCGCCGCTGCCTGATGCGGAGCTGGCCGGGGGCGTTCCCGGTGAGGGCGGCGAGGCGGCCCGTCTGACCGGCGGCGATCTGGACGACGTGGACAAGGCAGGGGCCGTCTATGGCTAAGGTGTTGCGGGCCGTGCGGCCAAACCTTGGCGTGCAACGGGCCTACGAGCGGCGACTGGAGCGCCTGGTCGAGGAGATGCGGCGCTCTGTGACGTGGTGGCTCGTGGCGGCCTACCGGCGCAATGCCGGTCGCATCACGGAGGATGCTCTTCCGGGGTCCCAGGGCGAGAGCCCCGAGCCCACGGTCAAAAATCCCGCTGGCCGTCTTGGCTGGCTGCTGCGGCGGCTCTCCCGTTACTGGTTCCGCCGCTGGAACCAGGAAGCGGAGCGCATCGCCGGGGATTTCATCCACAGCAGCGAACGGCACACGCTGGCGTCCTACGCCGAGGCTTTTCGCGCCGCAGGGCTGACGGTCAACGTCTCGCCCAAGGGGCGGCTGGCGGATGACACGGTGCGGGCGCTCATTGCCGAGAACGTGGCTCTCATCCGTTCGTTGCCGCAGCACTGCTTCGACGAGATCACCAGCATGGTACAGCGCTCGGTCAGCATGGGCCGGGACGTGCCCTTTGTGGAGGAAGAGCTGCAGCACCGTTTTGAGGTGACGGCCAACAGGGCCCGGACCATTGCCCGCGACCAGAGTGTCAAGGCCTGTGAGGCCATCAAACGGGAGCAGAACCGGCGCCTCGGCATAACCGAGGGCATCTGGATCCATGTCCCTGGCCGCAAGTACAGCCGCAAGAGCCATCAGGCCATGAACGGCAAACGTTTTTCCCTTGTGGAAGGGCTGTATGACCGCACCGCAGGCAAAAAAGTGCTGCCCGGGGAGCTGGTGAACTGTCGCTGCACTTACCGGGCCGTAGTGCCCGACTTTGGAGAGGAGGCATGAAGACGACACGCTTTAACCTGGCTTTTGACCGCAGCGCCTCGGCCCGTCGCATGGACGAGAACGGATACATGCATGTGGCAAGCAGCCACATCACCAAGGCCACGGTCAATCCCTACTACGGGGCGGAAATCCCCGGCTGGGAGGCGGCCGGTCTGGATCCGCAAAAGGTCTACTACGGCCTCCGTGATCCGCAGGAGCTGCAAAAGAGCCTGCCCACCTGGGCCGGGCTGCCGCTGCATATCGAGCACCATGTGGACAGTGCGGACGATCCGCAAAAGCTCACCCGCGTGGGCAGTGTGGGCACGGATGTGCGCTGGGAGGCCCCGTATGTGGACGCGCCTCTCACCGTCTGGGACAGGCAGGCCATTACCGCCATCGAGGATGGCTCTTTCCGTGAGCTGTCGTGCGCCTACCGCTACACCCCCGACTTTACCCCGGGAGTGTACGAGGGCGCACCCTATGACTTTGTGATGCGCGACATCCGCGGCAATCATGTGGCGCTGGTGGAGGAGGGCCGCGCCGGGCCGGATGTCGTGGTGGCCGACAGACAAACGATCAACACTCAACAGCATGGAGGCATCATGCAGGGCATCAAGAAGTTTTTCCGGGGCGCCCAGGACAGCGACCCCGAAGTGGAACAGCAGGAAGTTGACCTGGCGCAGGCCATCATCGACCTGCACAAGGTCGATCCCCGCACCGGGGAGATCATCGACATCACCGAGGACGAGGACAAGGAAAAGGAAATCCGCAAACTGCTGGGCGAACTGGCTGACAAGCTGGAACCCGAACAGCTCAAGAAGCTGCAGGACGCGCTGACGGACCTGGCCTACTCCAAGCCCACCGGGGATGATGCCGAAGGCGGCAAGGAATTTGCCGAGGGCGTCAAATATGGCGAAGAGCTGGAACGTGATCCTGCCGAACGCCGCAAGCTGGACCGTGAGCACGAGAGCGAAGGCATGAAGAAGGCCATGGACGCCTGCGGTCTGGATGCCGACGATCCGGCCCTGTCCAAGGCTTTCGCCGAAGGGGTCAAGTACGGCGAAAAGCTGGAAAAGAAAGAGCCTGAAAAGCTGGACCGTGAGCATGAAAGCGAAGGTGAGCGCAAGGCTCTGGGCGAAGATGAAGACGGCAAGAAGACCGACGGTACTGCCCAGGATGGTGCCCCGCGCCGTGCCGGGCGTGTGCTGACCGCCAGGGATGCGCAGCGTATCCGGGCCGAGGCCGCCGCCGATGCGCGCGCCCACCTCCAGGCCCTGTACCGTGCTGTGGATGCCGTGCGCCCGCTGGTGGGCCAGCTGGATGCCATGAGCTTCGACAGTGCCGGTGATGTCTATGCCCATACGCTCAAAAGCTGCGGCGTGAATCCTTCCGCCTATTCCCGTGACAGCTGGCGCGGCATGGTGGACGTGCTGCTGCGGCAGCGGCGTGAAAACATCGCCGCGGGCGTCCTTGCCCAGGATGCCGGGCTTGCCGGCAAGATGGACGGCTCTTTCGCCGGTCTCAACAACATCATGCTGTCCTAGATGGGCAGCACGAAGGAGGATCTTTTTATGCTGCAGTCTCAGGTGAATATCGACCTGGCGGCCGCCGTGCCCGGGCAGAAGGCCACGCCCGACCAGAGCATCTATACTCCGGTCAACTTTGTGGCCGGCCAGAACGGTACGCAGGTCGGCACGTTCTGCTGGATCGACGGTTCCAACCCCGGCGCTGTGGACAGCACCACCAGCGGGGCCGACGCCCCCCTCGGCTTTGTGGAGCGCGTCATCAGCACCTACATGTATGATGTGACGGAAAGCGGCACCCTCACGGTGCCCACGGGCCAGGGCGTGACGGTGGCCGTGCGTGGGGATTACTGGGTCCAGACCACGGAAGCGGCCGCGGTGGGCGGCCAGGTCTATGTGGACAAGACCAACGGCAATATCCTTGCCGCTGCGGGTTCCAACGGCATCGCGTGCCCCGGCTGGGTCTTCCGTACCGCAGGCGATGCCGATGACATGGTCATCATCAGCAACTGGGGCGTGGCCCCGGCTGCCGCCGCGGCCGCGACTGGTGCTGTCGATCTTTCCAACGTGACCGGTACGCTGCCCATTGCCAATGGCGGCACGGGCGCCACCAGTGCCGAGGCCGCATATACCGCTCTGGGCGGCGGCGATATCGGCAAGCTGTCCACTGTGGACCTGACAAGCAATGTCACGGGCGTGCTGCCCATCGCCAACGGCGGTACCGGTGCGGACAACGCCACCACCGCCAAGAGCAATCTGGAAATCGCCTAGGAGGTAACGCATGAGCAAGGTCACTTTTGAACAGGCCGCCCGTTACGGCTTTGTCTTCCCCGGCGCGCGTGCGTGGCTCACGCCGGAAAACCGCGTGCGCATCGCGCAGGATGCCGCGCTCATCACGCAGGCGAACACGGCTGTCCCGGCCGAGTTCACGGCCTATATCGATCCCGTGGTCATCGAGATCCTGACCGCGCCCCGCAATGCCCGCAAACTTTTCCGCGAGGAAAAGAAGGGCGACTGGACGACCAGTTACGACAAGTTCCGCATCTCGGAAATGGTGGGCGGCACCGAACCCTACAGCGATTACGCCAACGGCGTGACCTCCGATGTCAACAACGAATGGATGAGCCGGGCGCAGTACCTGTTCCAGACCTCCATCGCCTACGGCGACCGCGAAGTGGCCCTTTCTTCGGCGGCCAAGCTGAACCTTGCCGCCGAAAAGCAGCGCGCCGCGGCCACCCGTCTGGAGATCGACGCCAACAAGTTCTATCTGCTGGGCGTGTCCGGCCAGGAGATCTACGGCATCTTCAACGATCCCAACCTGCCCAGCGCCATCACGGCCGCGGCCACGGGCACGTCGTCTTCCACCAAGTGGGCGGACAAGGACACCAAGGCCATCTATGACGACATCCTGGCGCTGTTCTCTGAACTGAGCCAGCAGTCCGGCGGTCTCATCGACCAGACCACCCCGCTGAAACTCTGCCTTTCCCCGGCCATGAACGCCTATCTCGGTTCGGCCACGGACTTCAACATCAGCGTGCTGAAGATGCTGGACGGCTACTTCTCCGCGCTGGAAGTGGTGGTCTTCCCCGAGCTGGCCAGCCTGGACGGCGATCAGACCGTCTTCCTCATCGCGCCGGAAGTGGGTGGGCAGCGTTCCGCCACGCTGGCCTTTGGTGAAAAGATGCGGGCCGGCCGTGTCGTCCCCGACATGTCCAGCTTCCGCCAGAAGTTCGTGGGCACGACCTACGGCGGCATCGTCTACATGCCCTTCGCCTTCGCCAGCATGACCGGCGTGGCCTAGCTCCGGCTTGACCACTGCCGCAAGGCTGGCTGACCAAAACAAAGCCCCCGCTCCGTCATGGAGCGGGGGCTGTTGTTTTTTGATGGAACGAGTGGTTACGCGTCTGGGGGCCTTTTCCGTGACCCGATCGCGTATCCAATACCGCTACCGCCGAGCAAGCCACACAGGATTTTTAACAAATCTGCGAGGATGTCCTCTTTGTCGAGATATAAGGCTGCCAGCCCAAAAATCAACATACAGAGGACAATGAACCCAACCAGCAGCACTGAGCGAAGGTTGATTTTGTCGAAGTGGCCGCGGATTTCCCGGTTATTTTGAAGCGTCGCGTCGATATTGCGCCTTGCGATATCGTACTGATGCTCATCTTGCTGTTTGAGCAATTCGGCGTCAGGCTGCGGTGGCTGTTGCACAGGAAGATTCTCATTACCATCCATAGCAATCCCCCACAGGCTTATCTTGCTTGACATTCACCTTGTAGCGTGGGCGCTTCAACTTGACCATAAAACCGCCAAACTGGCTGCCGGGGTAGGTCGGCACATAGCGAACGTCCGCAGGGTTTATTTCACCGCGTTCCCGTCGGCGCATGTATTCTTCAGCCGTGATGAACTCTTCCGTCTCAAGGACGGCATCCAGGGTAGGGGCATAGGTATTCATACCGTCTCTCCTTAGTCTGAGGAGTATCCCACTTCCTTTTTTGACGCAACCATATAGCTATTTACCCATGCCCAGCATGCCCCTTGCCGCGGATTCCAGGGCCCGGAGGTTGTGGTGCAGCGCGCCGGCGCAGTCCTCCATGCTCTGGAGGGCATTCAGGCCCATGCGCCGGGCCGGGCTGTACATGTCCTGCGCGGTGCGGATGGAGGGCAGCGCCTTGCGGGCCAGCAGGAACAGGGCTTCCTCGTGGCGGTGGATCTGGCGGACATGCTCCCGGATGGCGGCAAGGTGGTCTTCCGCCTCATCGGCAGCGGCAGAGGGGGGGGAAGGCAGGTCCGCGGCCGGGGCCGGAGCGGGCAGGGCGTCTATCTTGGCCTGCACCCACCGGATGGCCTCCTTCACCTGCTCCACGGTCAGCTTGTCCACACCGGTCACACCGAAGTGTGCGTTCACCTGCGCGCGGGCGCTGGCATAATGGATGGGCGCCATACCCACCCATGTGTTGATGATGGCCGTGAGCTGCTTGCGTTCCGGGTCGGTGCGTTTGGAGAGGGGGGACACGGTGCCGGTGAAGTCGTCGGCAGCGGGGGAGGAGAGGGCGGCGTGCTGTTCGGCGTCGAGCTTGTCCAGCACATCCAGCACCCAGCGGCGGAAGGCCTTGGCCACCGGCGTGCGGGCGAACATGGCCACGAGGTGGCAGCCGCGAAGGGAGAAGATAAGGCTTTTTACCGGGAACGCCGAATTGGCGTTGTCGGTGATTTCAACTAGTTGCGCCATGTCAGGCGTAAATTCGTCTGCATGGGAGCGGTAAATCTTTGCAGCTTGATCTTCTCGTTTGAAACCAAGGGCTTTGGCAAGCTCCACAGCACGAATCCAAAGGCTGTTCTGGTGGGGAATGGGGGACAGGACTACGTCATTGAATGTCAGGGCCGTTGTCATAGGGAACCTCGCTACGGTTTCTGATTGGCGTTGGCCGGACGCAAAAAAGGCCGGGAGCTCAGAACCGCGTAGCGTGCGGCAGGGGCATTACTGTTACCCTACTCCCGGCCAATATTGAATATGGCAATAGAATACCATATTTCTGGCACGAAAAAAGCCATTGACAAGCGGAATGGCGACCGTCGCTACGGAGTTTCTGAGGCTCCGTAAGAGATGACGCCATAAAATATGGAGGATGTCAAGGAAAAGGGCGGCCCAGAGACCGCCCTGTGCATGGATAGACCGTCCTGCTATTTTTTGGGGGGATCGATGCGCAGTATTTCTCCGTCGGCCAAGACGGCCTTTGCCACATAACGCTGGGGAAGTATCCGCAGGCCCACGGCGTCCCCCTTCTTGAGCTGGCGCAACATCGGGTCATCCTTTTTCAGATAGACCTGTATACCGAACAGGCCTGTTTTATCCACAGGGATATGGACATAAATCTTGCCGAATGCGTCTTTTGCCACGCCGTTGCACTTCCCGTAGATCACGATGGGCTTGCCCTTGAAATCCTCCTCGGCCACTACCTCGTTATCTTCAAAGGCCTGCCATAAGTTTTTAGGGAGGCAGTCATACCCCAGTATGCGTTCCAATTTTTTTGCGTGAGCGTCATCTTTGGGGAAGAGGAACAACCATTCAGGATTAAGGTCTGTTGCCCTGACTGCTAAAGCGACGACCCCGTCGCCGTATGTGGAGCCTTCCGCATAAAAAGCTACCTGCAGCTGGGCCACATTCAGCTTTTCCCGTTGGGCTTCCATTTCCTTCTTGATAGCCGCCTCCTCGTTTTTGGAAAGCTGCTCTCCCTTGGGGATGAATGCGACCATCAATGTGTACCTCTCCGGGATGGAGATGGCCACATCAGCCCCGTCAAGCCTTCCGGCATGGGATACGGATGCCGCCAATACCACGGCGAGTATCACAGGCAGAAAAAACAAACGAAGATATAGCGCCATCTTTATTCCCCTTCCTTGGCTTTTTTCGCGGCGTCATACTGTGTGGCCGTGGCGCGGATACGGTCGCCCAGGGGCAGGATGTCGTCCAGCTTGTCGATGTTGACCCGGTCATCCCGGTTGTCCCCGTCAAAAAGGCCCACACGCCACTGCTTGCCGTTGAAGTGCAGGCGGCACAGCGGCTTGCGGTTGTTGTCGTCCAGCAGGATGGCGCAGTAGCTCTGGGCGTCACGCATGGTCACACGTTCGGAATCCACCACACCCACAAGCAGGGACTTGATGATGTAGAAGGCCTCGATCTCCTCGGGCGTCGTCACGATGCCGGAGGACGGCTTTTCTTCTGTCTGGTCTTCCTGCGCTTCCGGTTCGGGGGCTTCCGGCCGCTGCTGGGTCATGGCATTTTTGAGGCGCTCATTGATGCGGTCATTGATGAACTGATCCAGCGCGGCCACGAGGATCGGCGTAAACCGTTCGCGGACTTTCTGGGTGATCATGCCGTCATAGGTCTGGCTGATGAAGAAGCGGGCAAAATCCTCGTGAGGATTGTCCATCTGTTCGGCCATGATGCGCTTGAACTCGCGGTTGTATTTCAGCTCGTTGGCCGCGCTCAGGCAGGCATCGCGGTCAAATTTGCCCTTGGCCAGCTTGCGCAGCTCGGGGATGAGCGTCTCGTCCATATCGGACAGGCAAAACTCCATATAGGGCTTGCTGTCCATGCGGTTGGTGGCTTCAAGATCGGAGTAGAAGCGATAGCGATTCCCGTCCGTCAGAATGGCAATGGGCGCTTCCGTCCCGTGGAAATACAACTGGAGCTGGTTGCATTGCTTCGTGTCCAGCGCCGTGCCGAAGGACTTGCATTCGATGAGCAGGATGGGCTTGCCGTCGGCCAGGATGGCATAATCGACACGGGCGTCTTTGTACTCCCCGATAGGGGCCGAAAACTCGGGCACCACTTCCGAAGGGTTGAAAACATCATATCCCAGGGCGGCGATAAAGGGCAGCACCAGTGCCGTTTTGGTGGCTTCCTCGGTATTCAGCGCGCTCCCCATGTTCCCTACTTTCTTTGCCAGTTAGGCAATGCGTTCCGCAAACTCCACGACCGTCTCCTTTTTTGGGGGTGGCTGGCATCCAGCCAGCTCCAGATAGCATTTTCTTATTTCTTGTACGTAAAAAACGTTCCCCTTTCAATGAACCGGCGGCGTTCCGGTTTCATTCTTTTGCAGCCATTTGCTTTTGTTGACCGTTTTTTTCACGTTTTTTCACAGTTTGACAGGTGGCAGACAGCGGCCCGCTGCCGGGGGTATCCTGTTGCCAAAAAGGAGCTTTGCCATGGCCGCAAAAAAACGTACCCGGACCACCGGCGCGCAGCCCCCCGCCACCCCGGAGGATGCCCGGCTTGTCGCCACTTCGACCGCCGCCGAGGAACCGGTGCCTGAGACCGGCGGTGATACGGTCATCGTCTGCCTCAACCGGGCCCAGGGCATCCGCTTTACGCTCAAAAACGGCCAGACCGTGGAGGTGGCGGGCAATGCCGTGCATCTGCGCGGCCGTGAGATGGGCGTGCTGCCCACCGGCGGCGCTTTTGGCATGACGACCATCCCCCGTGCCGCCTGGGAAGAGATCGAGGCGATCTACAAAGACACCGCCCTTTTCAAGAGCGGCCGCGTTTTTGCCCAGGCGTCGCGGCCTTCCGCGCTGGCCCAGGCCCGCGAGCTTGGCGAGACGCGCCACGGGCTGGAGCCCTACACCGGCCGCCATACGCAGGAAGGCAGCGCCACCGAGGCGTAGGGGGCACAGGGCATGGCTGTCGTTGTCTTCGATCCTGCGGATTTCCGGGAGGCATATCCCCAGTTCACCACGGCCCTGCTGACCGACGCGCAGTTGCAGCAGGCGTTCAACGTGGCCTGCCTCATCATCCCCAACACCGACGGCAGCCGCATCCCCTATGACCCGGACAACGGGGTGTATGTGCGGCAGACCATGCTGTGGCTGCTGGTCTGTCATCTGGCCTCGCTGGCGCTCTGGCCCCCCAACCAGTCCGGGCCCATGTCCGGCGCCACGGAGGGCAGCGTCAGCGTTTCCTTCGCGCTGCCGCAGCAGCTCAACGGCCAGTATTTCAACACCACGGCCTGCGGGCAAACGTTCTGGCAGATCGCCCAGACCTACTGCGCGGGCGGGCGCTACTATGCCGCGCCGCGCTGTCATCCCTGGGGGTGAGCATGGACGATCTGCTGGAGCTGTTCCCCGAGCTGCGCGACTGCGACGGGACCGTGGCCCTGCGCGCCGGGGTCATGGAAGGGGCGAAGAACATCGACACGGGCGAGCCTGTGGCCCCCTATGCCGCGGCCAACGAGTTCGGCACCAGTCGCATACCGACGCGCAAGTTTCTGCGCTCTACCGTCGATGCCAAAAAGGACGAATGGTCGGACTATCTGGGCCGTGCCATCGCCAACGGAGTCAAGCCACGGCAGGCGGTCGAGCTGACTGGAGAGCGCATGGTCTCTGACGTGCAGGCAACCATCGCCAGCAACATGCCCCCGGCCAATGCCCCCAGCACCATCCGCCGCAAACTGCGGCAGGAGGACAAGGGGGGAGGGTTGATGCACGCCGGGACGCTTATCGACACCGGATCGCTGCTGCGCTCCATAGCGTTCGAGATGGAGGGGAAAGAATGAACCTGCACCAGATCGTCCGCGGGGCCGTGACGGCGGTAGCGCCCGACCGCACGGTCTACCGGCTGCCCTGTCTTGGGCAGCAGACCGGGACCGGCTATCAGGTACAGCCCGTCTATGGGCCGTGCGAGGCCGTGACGGCGCAGGTGCAGCCCGTGGCGGACAAGACCCTGCAGTGGCTCATCCAGTCGCGGCAAAACACCATCTGGCGCGACCTGTACGTCTCCGGCCTGTCCTTCGGTCTGGACAGGGCCGAAGATCTGGGCGGGGACCTCTATTATTTCGATGGTGCGGAATGGCAGGTGGATCAGGTGCTGGAAGACTGGCGGGCCGTGGGCGGCGCCGGCTGGACGAAGATCCGCGTCTGCAAACTGCGTGCGGCCGATTCCCCTGCCGTGGGCGCGACCACCCCCCCGCCGCAGGATCTGCCAGGTGTGGCGACAACTGGAGCGAACGGCACGGAGGCAGCGCGTGGCTGATACCAACGGCACATGGGCCCCGCCCGCCACAGGTGACGACAGCGCTGTGCTGGTGCAGGCTCTGGGCGACATGTGCGCGGCCTATCTGGGGGCGGATGTCGTTATCCGGCGCGGCTGGCAAAATCGTGTCAGCCGTCCTCCGGCCTCTCCCTGGGTACAGATCACCCCGCTGGCCGCCACACGCCATGCCACCAACTGGCATGTGGGCCAGAACCCCGCTTCTATCCCGGGGCAGACAGTCACGGCTGGTGCCGTGAACATCATCCAGCCACGTTCACGGAGCGTACAGCTGGACTTTTTCGGGCCGGATGCTGCCCGATGGGCGCACGTCATCAGTGCCGCCCTCTGGGATATGACCGGCTGCGATTTTCTGGCCTCCTACGGCGTGGTTCCCCTGGAAACGGACGACCCCCGTGATCTCACCGGCATGGAAGGCAACGAGCAGGCCGTCATCCGCTGGATGGTGGAAACGCGCCTGCAATACAACCTGGTCGTGGATCTGCCGCAGGACTATTTCAGCAACGTCAATCTGGGCCTGCATCCGCAGGCATAGGAGGGCGCCACATGAGCGTCAATGCCAACAAACTGGTACAGATCGTCCCCCGCGTCATCGACGCCGGTACGGCGGGCCTGACGTTTTCCGGCCTGCTCCTGACGCAGAGCACGCTGCCGCCTGCCGGGCGCGTGCTGCAATTCAGCTCCGCCCAGGCCGTGGCGGACTATTTCGGCAGCGCCAGCACAGAGGCGGCCCTGGCCGCCCAGTATTTCTCGGGCTACGTCAACGCGGCCTATTTGCCGGGCACGCTCTTTTTCGCCCCGTGGAACCAGAACGCTGTGGCGGCATGGCTGCGCGGGGCGGCCTTCACGGGCACGCTGGCCAGCCTGAAAACCATCCTGGATGGTTCCATCACGGTCAACGTTGACGGCGTGGATCGTGTGGGCACGGGCATCGACCTGAGCATGGCCACCAGCCTGAGCGCCGTGGCCCAGGCCATCCAGACCGCCCTGGCCAGCGACCA
>OOAJ01001112.1_pt1 | contig 13473 bp, 6 predicted proteins | sample 1671241 | NCBI WGS metagenome assembly OOAJ01 (sample SAMN06348136, study PRJEB24527) | human gut metagenome | biome: human gut; feature: ankylosing spondylitis patient; material: feces | host: Homo sapiens | place: China | collected 2015-10
CGACCCCAAGAAGCTCGACTGGGTCAATGCCGAGTACATCAACGGCATGTCCGATGCTCAGTTTGCCGACGAGATCATGGTCCCCGAGCTGCACGAGGCGGGTCTCATCGAGGGCAACGTCGAGTACGGCGAGGACTGGATTGACGCACTCGCTGCCATCGTCAAGCCGCGCACCAAGATGCCAGCCGACGCCGTGACCGTCGCCGCTCCCATCTTTGCTACGGCCGAGACGCTCGAGTATGATGAGAAATCCGTTAACAAGGGCCTGGCCAAGGAAGGCATGGGCGCCATCCTGGACGCCGCCAAGGCCGCGCTCGAGGGCGTGGACGAGTGGACAGCCGCGAACATCGACGCCGCGCTTGAGCCGCTGCCCGAGCAGATGGACCTCAAGAAGCGCGTGGTGTTCCAGGCCGTGCGCGTCGCCGTTTGCGGCAACATGGTGAGCCCTCCGCTGGGCGAGACCATGGCGCTCGTCGGCTGCGATGACTGCCTGGCACGCATCGACCGCGCCCGCACGATGGCGCTGTAGTAGCTGCGCAAACGTATGTATTCGAGCCCCGTTCACCCCGAGCGGGGCTCTTGTTTCTGTACCGATGAGTGGGTTGCTGGGACAAAATAATCAGTGGTGTTTGTCCCGTGTTCGAGCGACGCAACAAGCTCGACACTCGTATCGGCCATGGGACAAACACTACTGATTATTTTGTCCCACCCCTTTCAGGTCCGTTCGTTAGAGGTGGTGTATGGCTCAACAACTGTCGCTGTTTGGTTCACCGGAACCGGAGGAGGCTCTGGTGAAGCTCATGCCTGCCGCTGCCTCGGCTCAGCCTAAGCCTGCACCTGAGCCCATCGCTGCCTACGCGAGCGTGGTTCTCGACATTCCTACCCGAGCGCTGTCCGAGCCATTCGCCTACGGCATTCCCGAGTCCCTTGCCAACGAGGCCCAGGTCGGATCGACGGTCCTGGTCCACTTTGGCAACCGTGCCGCCGCAGGCTACATCGTCGATATTGCGCCCGAGCTGGGCGACCTGCAAGGCAACAACGCCCTTGACCTTTCGCGCATCAAGCCTGTCGAAGCCATCCTCAGCAAACCGCTCTTTACCGCCGAGGCTGCACGCATTGCGCGCTGGATGAGCCGCGAGTATGTCGCGACGCTTTCCGAGTGCCTGCGCCTGTTTTTGCCACCGGGCGGCAGCCCGCGTGTGGTCAAGGGCGACGACGGCGTGTGGACGGTTGAACGTCCAGCCGTCAAACCCATCCAAAACCGCTGGGTGATGCTTACGCCCGAAGGCTTTGACTACACGCCACCCAAGACCGCGGTCCGCCAGCGTCAGCTCATTGAGGCACTCCAATGCGGCCCGGTCACGACGCGCGACCTCAACCTGCTCTACAACAGCATGTCGGCGACCATCAAGGCGCTCGAAAAACGCGGCGTCGTGTTGGTGGAGGAACGCCGTGCGTGGCGTGGCTGCAGCGAGCAGACCACGCTGTCCTCCGCGAGCGGCAAAGCGCCGGTCTCGCTTACAAACGGCCAGCAGCAGGCCCTCGCGCAGATTGAGCGCGCCCGCCTGGATGCGCACGGCGACGTGGTACTCGTGGACGGTGTTACCGGTTCCGGCAAAACCGAGGTTTACCTCTCTGCCATCGAGCGCGTGCTCGCGGACGGCCGTTCGGCCTGCGTGCTGGTGCCCGAGATCTCGCTGACGGCCCAGACCGTCGGCCGCTTCCGTTCGCGCTTTGGCGAGACGGTCGCTGTGTTCCATTCGCGTCTTTCGGCCGGCGAGCGTCTGGACCAGTGGGATATGGTCGCCAGCGGTGCCGCCCGCGTGGTCGTGGGCGCCCGCTCGGCGCTCTTCTGCCCGCTCAGCGACCTGGGCCTTATCATCATCGACGAGGAGCACGAGACCAGCTATAAGCAGGGCTCCAGTCCGCGCTACCATGCGCGCGAGGTGGCGGCCGAGATGGCGCGTCGGTATCGCTGCCCGCTCGTGTTGGGTTCGGCCACCCCTTCTGCCGAGGCCCTCGACCGCTGCCGCCGCGGCACGTACAACGGAGCCACCTGGACGCGTGTCGAGATGCCCGAGCGCCCGGGACACGCCGTGTTGCCCACAGTCCGCATTGCCGACCTACGCCGCGAGTTCGCGCACGGCAGTCGCTCCATGTTCTCTAAACCGCTGATGGAAGGCCTGGAGCGTGTGGTCGAGCGCCGCGAAAAGGCCGTGTTGCTGCACAACCGCCGCGGGTTTGCGCCGTTTCTGATGTGCCGCGAGTGCGGTTGCGTCCCCACCTGCAACCACTGTTCCACGGCGCTCACGTATCATGAGCGCACGCACACACTGCAGTGCCACACCTGCGGCTCTTCTTGGCGCGTGCAGCCCTATCCGGCCCCCACGAGCCGCTGTCCCAAATGCGGCAGCCGCTATCTGGCAAAAATGGGCCTGGGCACGCAGCAGATCGAGGATGCGCTGCACCAGATGCTGCCCGAGGATGTCGCCATTATTCGCATGGACGCCGATTCCACGCGCGGCAAGGACGCGCACAAAAAGCTGCTCGAGCAGTTCGATGCCGCCGATTGCGCGGTGCTGCTGGGTACCCAGATGATCGCCAAGGGCCTCGACTTTCCCGAGGTCACGCTTGTGGGCGTGGTCAATGCCGACTTTGCCCTCAAGCTGCCCGATTTTAGAGCGGGGGAGCGCGCCTACGATTTGCTGGAGCAGGTCGCGGGCCGTGCCGGACGCGGAGATCGCCCCGGTGAGGTTATCATCCAGACCTACCTGCCCGAGGACCCGGTCATTCGCGCCGTCGCTGAGCACGACCGCTCGATCTTTACCGACTACGATCTGGACCAGCGCCGCGACGCGCTGTACCCGCCGTTCGTGCGCCTGGCCAACATCTTGGTATGGTCGACGAACGCGGATGACGCGCGAGACTATATCGGGCGCATCGCGAAACTCCTTAAGCGTCGCTGGCATGCCGCCGCGCCTGACTTTTTGCGGGCGGGGAGCGCCGTGCCGCAGGTGCTTGGTCCGGCTTCGTGTGTAATCGAGAGAGCCAAGGACCGTTATCGCTTCCACCTGCTTGTGAAGTCGCCCGTGGGGTACCATGTCTCTGATGATATCGACGCCTGCCTCATAGAGGTGGGCTCCGTGCGCGGCGTGAGCGTGAGCGTTGACGTCGACGCCTATGATTTGATGTAACAACCCGAAAGGATGGCCATGGAAGCCAACGGAATCGTACTGTCGCCCGACCCTCGTCTGCGCCAGGAGTGCGCCGTCATCGAGGAGATCACCCCGGCAATCGAGGCGCTAGCCGAGAAGATGAAGAAGATGATGTTCGCGAACGGCGGCTGCGGCCTGGCTGCCCCGCAGGTCGGCGAGCTCATTCAGCTCGTCACCATCGACTGTGACTACAGCGACAAGAACGACTACGATCCGTACGTGCTCATCAATCCCGTGATTGTCGAGCAGAGCGACCATCTCGTTCCATTTAGCGAGGGCTGCCTGTCTATCCCCGGCATTAGCTGCGAGATCGAGCGTCCCGACCATGTTGTCGTCGAAGCGTACGACCTGGATGCCAACCTTATTCGCTACGAGGCCACGGGCGATCTGTTCTGCGTGTGCCTGCAGCACGAGATCGATCACCTGCACGGCAACACCATGTTTGAGCGACTGAAGCCCATGCAGAGGCTCAAGGCCGTCAAGGAGTACCAAGACGCCCTGACCCGCGGCGCTCGACCGGGCGAGACTGAGTAGGTTTGTCCGCCCTTGGGGTGGGGCCCACACATATCATCCCGTGCTCAAACATTCTCGCTTTGCTGCGAAACTGCGCGCGGGACGATATGTGTGGGCCCCACCCCAAGGGCTACGTTATCTTTCTTCGGTTCGCCCGGGTGCCGTTGGGCCAGGGATGGGCGTCTTCGCTGATTGGTGCTTTGTTGAGAGGGCTGCTTTTATGCGGCTCTTTCTTTGTTTTTGGGTATATTTGTTCTTGTTGAATTGTTATTGCGGATGGGCTGGGTACTTGGCTTTCCGCTGTTGTTTGTAGCCGTCTCGGCTTTGCTTGAGGGGAGACGTTCTTTATGCGTACGCCTGATTTTGCTGTGCCTTCGCTGACTTCGCTTGTTGAGGCTGGGAACGAGATTGCGCTTGTTATTACTCGTCCCGATGCTGTTCGTGGGCGTGGTAAGAAGCTTGAGCCTTCTCCTGTTAAGGCCAAGGCGCTTGAGCTGGGGTTGCTGGTTGTTGAGGCCAATCGTATGACGCCTGAGGTTGTTGAGGCGCTCCAGGCTGCCGATGCCGATATTATCTGTGTGGCTGCCTATGGTTGCATTTTGCCTGATGAGGTGCTGCATATGGCGCCGCTTGGTATTGTGAATGTTCATGCTTCGCTGCTGCCTCGTTGGCGTGGGGCTGCTCCTATTCAGCGTGCGATTCTCGCTGGTGATGAGGTTGCTGGCGTTTCTATCATGCGCATTGGGCACGGCGTGGATACTGGTGCTTATTGTGCTCAGGCGTCTACGTCGGTTGCCGGTAAGCATGCTGAGGCGCTGACCATGGAGCTCGCTGAGCTCGGCGGCAAACTGCTTACCGATACGCTTCCCTCTCTTGCCGATGGCACTGCCGTGTGGACTGAACAGGATGAGGCGCTCGTTACCCATGCTGCCAAGATTTCTAAGCAGGAGATGCGCTTGGATCCGCAAATGGCGGCGCTCGATTGCGTGCGTCATGTGCTCGCTTCATCCGATACCGCGCCTGCTCGTTGCGTGATTGCCGGCAAGACCGTGCGTGTGCTCGATGCTGCGGCGGCTGATGTGTCGCTCGGCGAGGGTCAGGTTCTCGTTAAGGCCAAGCGTGTTTACCTGGGCCTTTCTGATGGCTCGGTTGAACTGCTCGAGGTTAAGCCCGATGGCAAGCGTGCTATGACTGCTTCTGCTTGGTCTGCTGGCCTGCAGGGTGCCGATCTTATCTGGGGTGTTTTGTCATGAGCAGGCTGTCTCCCGCGCGCAAGCTTGCGCTCGATGTGCTGATGGAGGCCGATCGCCGCGGCATGTATGCACGCGACGTGCTGTCCTCTCGCGCATCGGCCAAGGCTATTGACCAGCGCGATTCCGCTTTTGCCGCCCGCTTGGCGCTGGGTGTTGCCGCCACGCAGGGTATTTTGGACGAGCTGCTCGACCAGTTTCTCGATAAACCCAAAAAGGTTGCGCCGCGCGTTCGCATGGCGCTTCGTATCTCGGCCTTCGAGATGCTCTACCTGCATACGCCGGGCCGCGTTGCCGTGAGCCAGGGTGTTGAGCTGGTGCGCAGTGGTGCTAAGTCTGCTGCGGGCCTGGCAAACGCGGTGCTGCACAAGGTTGCGGACAACGTTGAGGACTTTGCCACGGCATCCGACGTGGATGAGTCCGAGCGACGCTTGGTTCGTCTGTCGCGCCTGATGGGTCTTCCGCGCTGGCTATGCGCTCGCATTATGGCGTCGTTTGACACTCCAGAGGGTGCGCTCGGCTTCGCCGGCAATCTGGCGCCCGCGCCGCTCGCTTTGCACGAGAACGCCTTTGCAACCAAACCTGATCCGTACCTATCGCAGCTTGTGGCGCCTGTGTTCCCTGGCTGTCATGCTCCGGTCGATGCTCAGGTTACGGTTACGTCGGGCGTATTTGAGCGTGCTGCAGCCGTGGCCTCGGACCTTAACGCCCAGCTTATCGCCACGGCTGCCACGCGCCCCGGTAGCTGCCTTGAGATTGGTGCCGGCCGTGGCACCAAGACCTATGTGATGATGTGCCAGGCCAAGCGTGCGGGCTATGAGCGTCAGCATACGGCGCTCGATCTGCATGATCGCAAGTGCGATCTGAATCTCGCTCGTCTGCATAAGGCCGGTATTCAGGGCGTTCGCACGGTTTCGGGTGATGCCTGCGAGCTTAATGAGGTGCTCACATCGTTTGATGCCATGCTTGGCGAGCCGGTTAAGTTCGACACGGTCTTTATCGATGCGCCGTGCTCTGGTACCGGAACCATGCGTCGTCATCCCGAGATCCCGTGGCGCCTGACCGAAAAGGATGTGACGGTTGAGCTGCCCAAGCTGCAGCTGACGATGCTCAAGGAAGCCGCTGCGCGCGTGGCTGCTGGTGGCGAGCTTATCTATGCGACATGCTCGGTCTTCGACGAGGAGAACACACAGGTCGTGGAAGCGTTCCTGAACTCTCCCGAGGGCACCGGTTTTAGCCTGGAGCCGCTCTCCGAGGCGCAGATTCTGCAACTCCCCGAGTTCGATCAGGCCAAGAAGCTCGTATCCGTACGCCAGAACGATCGAGGCCTCTTCCAAAGCGTGCCGGTAAACGCCGACTCCTACGACGGCCACTTCTGCGCCAGGCTGGTCCGCCAGTAAATCGAAGTCCCGTCCCAAATCAGCTAATTTGGGACGGGACTATTTTAGCTACTTTGTGCCTCTTCGATCCGTTCGCCATGAAATGCGGTTATTTACTACGTTAAACCGGCTGTCCTCATCCATGCCGAATTTTGTGAAATCAAAACCGCAGGTAGACGGCTTGCCGTTTTTGCAAATACGCTACTATGCTCGACCAATACGGGTCAAACGTAGTAAATGGGCCGCTTTCGTGGCGCAACTCCAGAGTAGTCAATTTGGGAGCGGGGCTACTTGCCTGTTAGTGGTTGTGTGGGCAGTTGGCGCAGCAGCCGCTGGTGGCGCTGGTGCTGGAGCCGCCGCTTCGCTGGTCGGTGTTGTAGAAGCCGCTGCCCTCAAATTTAATACCGCTGGCCGAGAACGTCTTGGCGGCCGGAGCGCCGCAGCTGGGGCACACGACCTCGGGAGTCTCGGACATAGGATGCTCAACCTCAAACACGTTGCCGCAGCTCGAGCACTTGTAATCGTAGCGCGCCATAATACTTCCTTTTCAGCACAAAGCGGGCAGATTACTCTGCCCGCAAAAATTCAAACGTCTGTAACTGTACCCTATATCGGGCGTTTTATCACGCTTCGCCCCAGAATCTATGCGTGTTGCGCAGGAGCTGTGCGGTTTTGCCCTCGGCGGCCGCAACGTCGGCCTCGTCAGCCTGCCAGGTCCAGTTGCCCGTGGCCACGCCCGGTACGTTCATGCGCGCGTCGTCGCCCAGCCCCAGGACATCCTGCAGCGGCATCATCACCAGGGGAGCGTCGCTTGCCAGCGCATCGCTCATCAGCTTGGCCGCCACCTCAACACCGCTCGGTTCGTCGCCGCCCGCAAAGGAACGCGTACACCACCCCGCGAGCGTCGACGTGTCGTGCGTCGAGGTATACAGGATCTTTCCTGGCGTAGGGTGCACGCCGCAACGGACGTCGTAGTCGCCAAACTCCAGCACGTCCATGCCGGGGAAGCCGCAGGTCGAGGCCATGGCGCGAACGCCGGGCGTCAAATAGCCCAGGTCCTCGGCAATAAAGTTGAGCGGACCCAGCTCGTCATAGGCGGTCTGAAACAGGTCCTTGCCCGGTCCCGCCAGCCAGCGACCTTCGGCGCAAGCCTTGCCAGCGGGGATACTGAAGTAGCTGTGGAATCCCAAGAAGTGATCCAGACGCACGCGGTCGTAAAGTGAGAACGCACGACGTAGGCGATCCATCCACCAGCTATAGCCGTTCTGCTTCATGTGGTCCCAGCGGAACGTCGGGTTGCCCCACACCTGACCCTCGGGCGCAAAGTTGTCGGGCGGCGCACCGGAGATCTCGATTGCCTTGCCGGTATCGGATAGCCAGAAGTTCTCGGGTTCGCTCCACGCATCTGCCGAATCGTCGGACACGTACATAGGAATATCGCCGATGACCTCGATGCCCTTCTTGTGCGCGTAGTTCATGAGCTCGCACCAGGCTAGGTCAAAGCGGTACTGCATGTACGCCTGAAGCTCGGCCTCGTCGTGGAAGCGCTTGTCGTCAATCAGGTGCTCGTTGTAGCGCGCAACATCTGCCGGCCAATCGTGGCGCGACTCGCCCTCAAAGTATTTCTTGACGGCCATGTAGACGCAGTACTTCTCGAGCCAATCGGCATTGCGATGTTTAAACGCGGTGTACAGCGGATCGGCATCCTCGCCGCCACGGGCCTTCCAAGTTTCAAAGTCGGCCGCCAGCTCCTCGTGGCTTTCGGGCAGCAGGTCGATATTACCTGCAAAGGCCGAAGGACCGGCGTAAGGGGAGCGGAAGAAGTCCGTCGGGTTGACAGGCAGGACCTGCCAGTAGCGCATGCCCATAGCGGCCAGATGGTCGATAAAGCGACGCGTGGGTGCGCCGATCGTACCGGGCTTGCCGTCATCGGTCGGTACCGAGGTGATATGGCACACAACGCCCGCGCCGTGATCGAGCGGCTCCTGCAGGCGCTGCTCGGCATGGTGATAGATGATCGACGAGCCCAGCGGATACAAATCGAGCGTGACCGTGCCGTTGTGGATCTCGCACTCGTGACCGCTGATCACGTCACTCGCGCATTCGTCGAGTGCCGGAATCGTCACGCGGTGCGAATTGCGCAGACTACGGTTAATGATAACCGTCGCGGACTCGCCATCCCTGCCCGTGCGGTTGTATGCCAGCACCTCGTCGTTGAGCGCGAAGGCCTTGATCTCGCCGTCGATCATAAACGGCAGTGCGCGGCGTACGGCGGAGGCGTTTTTGACAATAGCCAGCGTGTCGAAGTCGTGCAGTTGGTCCTTGGTCGGCAGGGTGCGGCGGTTGCCCGGATCGGTTAGACCCTCCAGGCCGTATTCGTCGCCGTAGTAGATCGAAGGCACGCCGGGGAAGGTCATCTGCATGAGCGTGGCGAGCCAAAAACGGCTCTTGGCCAGGCCCATCGAGTTCTCGTCCAGGCGCCATTTGCTGCGCTCGCACTCGGGCAGCCGCCGAGCACCGAGATAATGCGCGGACGGTCGTGGCTCGAAAGCAGATTAAGTGCGCAGGACAGGGCCTCACGGGGATAGTTCTCGCGCAGGGTTTCGATTTCCTCGGCTGCCTGGTAGGCGTTCTTGTAGCCCATCAAAAAGCCGATGACCATGTCGCGGAAGGGGTAATCCATAGCAGAGTCCAACTCGGAGCCCTGTAGGTAGCGACGCAGATGGCCGTAGCTGATCTTGTTGGAGGCGTCTTCCCAGACTTCGCCGAGCAACAGTGCATCAGGCTTCTCGGCAAGTACGGCCTTCTTGATCTCGGCCAGGAAGTCGTCGGAAAGCTCGTCAGCGACGTCCAGGCGCCAGCCATGAGCGCCGGCACGTAGCCATTTACGGATCACGCCGTCCTTGCCCAGAAGCCGCTCGCGTACCAGCTCGGAGCTCTCATTGATGGCGGGCATGTTGCCCACGCCCCACCAGCAGTCGTACGAGCCGTCCTCGTGGAAATAAAACGCATCGCGCCACGGCGAGTCCTCGCTCTGCCACGCGCCCACGCCGGGGTAGTTGCCGTAGCGGTTGAAATAGATGGAGTCGTCACCCGTATGGTTAAAGACGCCGTCCAGGATGATGGAGATGCCCAGCTTCTCGGCTGCCTGGCACAGCTCGGTAAAATCCTGCTCGGTGCCCAGGATTGGGTCGATCTTGGTGTAGTCGGCCGTGTCGTAGCGGTGGTTGCTCGCGGCCTCAAAGATGGGGTTGAGGTAGATGGCCGTAAAGCCCAGCTCGGCGATGCGGGGCAGGTCATTTTGGATACCCTTGAGCGAGCCGCCGTAAAAGTCCCAGGTCTTGATGGATCCGTCCTCGGCACGCTCGTACACGGGCGGCTCGTTCCAGTCCTCGACCATGCGGCGCTGGATTCCGTTGCGTGGCTTTTCGACTTCGGCCAGCGTGCGCTCGCGCCAGTTTTCGTCGCGAGCATAGCGATCGGGGAAGATCTGGTAGACCATACCGCGCTCGTACCAGGTGGGACGGTTCTCGCGGTGCTTGTAGACGGTGACCTGGAACGACGGCACTTCGGCGTAGTCGTAGGTTACGCCCTCGCCGCCGGTGCGACCTTGCGGCGCGCCTAGGCGAACCTCGGGCTGGCCCTCGATATTGCAGATAAAGCTGTACCAGATAAGACAGGGCTCGGTGCACTCAAGCTCTGCAGTAAATATGCCGTCGCCCTCGTGCGTCATGGGATACAGAGACTCACCGATTTCATCGACCCAGGTGCGCAGCGTAAGCGTTGCCTGGTTGGGGTCGGCATCCTCCAAAATCACCGAGAGTGCAACGGAAGTTCCAGTGGTCACAGCGCCAAACGGAGTGCGAAACTGCGGCAGGCGGCTGTTGTGAATCAATCTCATAGTACGGTCCAGTTCTATACAGTCATGGCCAACGGGCCATGGGCTAAACGCACAGTACTTAAGTATATCGTTGCACTTTAGTTGTATAAACTACAGCCGCTCATTATCGGCGAACGGTTGTCCTAGAAAATCGTTTTACCACTACCTATAGAGAAGGGGCGCCCGGTTGGAGCGCCCCTTGCTTAGGGTTTGATGAGGTTTTGGATCGTCTGTGGGCTAGCGACGCTTGCGGGTGGCCGTTGCCTTGCGGACGGAGGTCTTCTTGGTCGGAGCCTTTTCCTCGGTCGAAGCGGCGGGGGAGACCGGGGCCTTCTTGGCGGGCTCGGCCTTTGCCGTAGCCTTCGGAGCGGTCTTGACCTCAGCGGCCTTTGGCGCAGGCTTGGCCTTTACTGCAGGCTTGGCCTCGGCCTTAGCCTCTGCCTTGGGAGTTGCGGCCTTTGCCGTGGACTTCTTGGCCGTAGTCGTTGCGCGCTTGCGCGTGGTGGTCTTGGCGGTCGGCTTGGCCTCGACAGCTGCCTCGGCCTTGGGCTCGGCGGCTGTCTCCTCGACCTTGACGGCGGGCTTTGCGGCAGCCTTCGGAGCGGCCTTTGTCACAGTAGCCTTGGCGGCCGTCGACTTCGTTGCCGTGGTCTTCTTGGCAGCTGTTGCCTTCTTGGCAGTCGTGGTCGTCTTTTTGGCAGCGGTCTTTGCCGGAGCCTTGGCGGCCGGTTTTGCCTCAGCGACCTCGGCCTTTACCTCGGGAGCGGCTTCGGCGGCCTTCTTGGCAGCTGCGGTGGTGCGCTTGCGCGTGGTCGTTGTCTTGGCAGCCGTTGTTTTAGTCGCGGCGGCCTTGACCGTCGTAACCTTCTTAGCGGTCGTCTTACGGGTCGTGGTCTTCTTAGCTGCGGGCTTTGCAGCGGGCTTGACCTCGTCCTCTGCCTCAAGAGCAACCTCAGCCTTCGCCTCAGGCTCGGCCTTTGCGGGCTCGGCCTCAACCGGCTTCTCTTTGGTCTTGGGCTCCTCAACAGCCGCCTCAACCACGGCCACCGGGCGCTCAATCTCCGGGTGCATAAAGAAGTACAGGTCCAGATACTTGTCGGCCGAGCGCGTCCAGCTAAAGTCCTGGCTCATGGCCTGCGTGACCAGCTGGTTCCAGGCATCGCGGTTGTCCCAGAACAGGCGCGCCGCGCGGAATACGGCGTCGCCCATCTCGTCGCCGTTAAAGTTGCTAAACGAGAAGCCCGTGCCCTCGCCGGTAAACTCGTTGTACGGCTGCACGGTGTCCTTCAGGCCGCCGGTCTCGCGCACGATGGGCAGGGTGCCATAGCGCATGGCGATAATCTGCGACAGGCCACAGGGCTCAAACTTCGAAGGCATCAGGAACATGTCGGCGGCGGCATACATGCGCTGCGACAGCGCCGGATCGAACTCGATGCGCGCGGCCATGGTGCCGGGGTACTTGTCCTGGAAGTAGCGCAGACCGTCCTCGTAGTCGCGGTCGCCGGTACCCAGCACGGCCACCTGCACGCCGCCGGCCAGGATGCGGTCGAGTGCGTACATGACCAGGTCCATGCCCTTTTGGCGCGTCAGGCGCGTGACCATCACCATGAGCGGACGGTCGTCGCGAACCTCGAGCCCCAGCTCTTCCTGCAGCTTGGCCTTGCACACGGCCTTGCCGGAACGGTCCTCGACGGTGTAGTTGGCGGCAATGCGCTTGTCGGTCGCCGGGTCAAAGCCCGCCACGTCAATGCCGTTCAAAATGCCCTGCAGCGCATAGGAGCGCTCGCGCAGAACGCCGTCCAGGCCCTCGCCAAACTCGGGCGTCTGGATCTCGTTGGCATAGGTGGGGCTCACCGTAGTGATGGCGTCGGCATAGCGCAGGGCGCCCAGCATGTAGTTGATGCTGCAGGCGTCGCAACGCAGCTGCGAGGCGGCCGCCGGAATATGCGCCACACCTAGGATGTCCTCCATCACGGTGTCGCTAAACTGGCCCTGGAACGCCACATTGTGGATCGAGAACACGGTCTTGACGCGGTCGTACAGCGGCAGGCCCTGGTAGAACTCGCGCAAGAACACGGGCGCCAGTGCGGTCTGCCAGTCATTGCAGTGCAGGATGTCGCACTCAAAGCCGGCCGGCAGGTGCTGCAGGCTCTCGGTGATGGCCTTGGAGAAGAACGCAAAGCGCTCGCCGTCATCAAAGAAGCCGTACGGATAGTCGCGCGCAAAGTAGCGCTCGTTGTCGATGAACATATAGGTGACGCCGTCGTGCTCGAGCTTCTCGAGACCGCAGTACTCGTTGCGCCAGCCCAGGCTCACGTAAAAGTCGGAGAAGTGCTCCATCTGCGCCTTGTACTCGTCCTTGATGGTGGCGTACTTGGGAACCATGACGATGACCTCGGCGCCGGCGCGCACAAGCGCCGCGGGCAGCGAGCCCGCCACGTCGCCCAGGCCACCGGTCTTTACAAACGGTGCGCACTCGGCCGAGGCAAACACGATCTGCATCTTTTTGCTGGAATCTGCCATATTGTCTCCCATGTTGCAATTCGAGAATAGCCGCCTGGCGCTAACCGGGCGGCTATTCTACATGTTACGAGCGATGTTGCGGTGCCAACGTTAACGTACGATGGTGGTGTCGGAAGTTAACGGAGCCTTGCCCAGCACCAGGATGTTCTCGGGCGTGCCGCGAAGCTCGGTGTTGGTGGGGACCACGTTGTTCTTGTCCAGAATGGCGTTCTCAACGCGGGCGCCGCTCTTGATGATGCAGCTCTGGTTGATGATCGAGTTGGTCACCGAAGCTCCTTCCTCGACCACGACGCCGCGCGACAGGATCGAGTTGCGCACGGTGCCCTTGATGATGCAGCCGGCCGAGATGATCGAGTTGCACGCGTGGCTGCCGGTCGCATAGCGCGAAGGCGGCACGTCGTGAGCCTTGGTCAGGATCGGGCGCTCGGGATCGAAGAGCTGGTCGGCGACGGTCTGGTCGAGCAGGTCCATGCTGCGGCGATACAGCGACTTCTCGCTAAACACGCCCACGACCTCGCCCTTGTACTCGTAGCTGCACACGTCGATGTTGCCAAAGTCGCCCTGGAGTGCCTCGAGCAGGTCCAGATAGTCGGCGGCCTGGTAGTGGTCGATGATCTCGAGCAGCGTCTCGCGGTTGACGATGCAGCAGTCCATGGAGGCGTTGTCGCCGTACACGACGCCGGCGCTCACGCCCGTCAGGCGGCCGTTCTCGT
>OOAJ01001115.1_pt1 | contig 13452 bp, 10 predicted proteins | sample 1671241 | NCBI WGS metagenome assembly OOAJ01 (sample SAMN06348136, study PRJEB24527) | human gut metagenome | biome: human gut; feature: ankylosing spondylitis patient; material: feces | host: Homo sapiens | place: China | collected 2015-10
GGGCGAGCTGTGCCTGGGCACCATCGATGCCTGGGTGGTCTGGACGCTCACGGGCGGCGCGGAGTTTCGCTGCGACTGGTCCAATGCCAGCCGCACGCAGCTCTTTGACCTGCGCCGTGGCTGCTGGAGCGAGCCGGTGTGCGAGGCCTTTGGCGTCGATTCGGCTTGCCTGCCGCAGGTGACCGATTCCGATGGCCTGTTCGGCATGACGAACCTGGGCGGCTTTTTGCCGGCGCCCGTGCCCATTCACGGCGTGCTCGGCGACAGCCATGCCGCCTTGTTTGCCCAGGGCTGCCATAGCCGCGGCATGGCCAAGGCGACCTATGGCACCGGCAGCTCGGTCATGATGAACGTCGGCGACGAGTTCGTCGCCAGCTCGCACGGGCTTTCGAGCTCGCTTGCGTGGCGTATGGACGGTGTGACCGAGTACGTGCTCGAGGGCAACGTGAGCTACGCGGGCGCTGTCAAGACCTGGCTGCGCGACGACCTGGAGCTCATCAACAATCCCGAGGAAGTCACCGACCTGTGCTACGCCGCCAATCCGGCGAGCCGCGTCTACTTTGTGCCGGCGTTTACCGGCCTGGGCGCGCCACACTGGGCGAGCGATGCCGAGGGCTGCGTCTTTGGCATGACGCGCACCACGGGCCGTGCGGAGTTCGTAAAGGCCGCCGACGAGTCGATCGCCTATCAGATCTTCGACGTGATCGATGCGATGGTCGAGGATTCGGGCGCGGCACTGGCCGAGCTTCGTGTTGACGGCGGTCCCACGCGCGACGCGTACCTGATGCAGTTTGAGAGCGACCTGGTCGGCTCGCCCATCCGCATTGCGAGCAACGACGAGATGAGCGGCCTGGGTGCGGCTTGGGCCTGCGGCATTGCGCTGGGCATGTACACGCGCGATGTCGTTGACGTCTACGGCGCCCGCGGCATCGTGGAGCCTGCCATGCCTGCCGACGAGCGAGCCAAAAAGATCGCCGGCTGGCGCCATGCTGTCGACGCCACAATTGCATACACTGCCTAGGCGGCTGCGCGGCGCCCAAGGATTTTTCTGGGACGGGGATAAAAAACTCATTGATCCCCGTCCTAGGCAGCTCATTTGGGGCGGGGCTTTTTTGCCTGGTATGATTGGTGCGACCATTCGAACCAGCTAAAAGAGCCCCGTCCCAATTTAACTACCGAGAGGAACTGCCATGGAGCGTATCGCGAGTTTTTCCGTTGACCATCTGCTGCTCGAGCCCGGCGTGTATGTGAGCCGCATCGACCGCGATCCGGCGACCGGCGCCGCCGTCACCACCTTTGACCTGCGCCTGACCACGCCCAATAAGGAGCCGGTCATGAACACGGCCGAGTGCCACACCATCGAGCACCTGGGTGCCACGTTCCTTCGCAATCATGCCGAGTGGTCGAGCCGCATTGTCTACTTTGGTCCCATGGGCTGCCGCACGGGCTTTTACCTGGTTGTTTTTGGTGAGCTGACGAGCGAGGAAATCTTGCCGCTCGTGCGCGAGCTGTTCGAGTTTGTTGCTGGCTTTGAGGGCGATGTCCCCGGTGCCGCTCCCGAGGAGTGCGGCAACTATCTGGACCAGAACCTCCCCATGGCAAACTGGCTCGCACGCCGCTATCTCGACCGTGACCTGGCCGATATCGACGAGAAGCACCTGCACTATCAGCAGGCATAGGGCCGCCCTCTGCCTCCAAACCGTTCACACGGAGATATCGACCGTTTAACTGTTTAGAAGTGTTTATTCGAGGTCATTAGCACTAGCTCGCTTAAACTAGTCCTCAGAGTGATATTCAGGCAAGGCTCCTGAAGCAGCATCTGTCGACATTGATTGTCGGATTCTGCTTCGGGAGCCTTGTTCTGTTTAGGGGGGGACACATGGAAATTGTTAAACGAATTAATACCAGCGCTGTCCTCTGCGTCGATGGAAATGGCAGACAGTTGGTTGCATTCGGCCGTGGTCTGGGGTTTAAGAATGTCGGAGACGAGGTCCCTCTTTCGGAGATTCAACGAACGTTTTATAACGTTAGCTCTCGCTACATCGCTCTCGTTGACGAGGTCCCCGACGAGCTTCTCGAGCTTACCTCGGATGTTATTGATATGTCGACAGGTTTGCTGTCTTATGAGGTGAGCCCTAATTTGCCGTTTATCCTTGCGGACCATATCGCGTATGCGGTTAAGCGCAAAGAGCAAAATATCGTTGTCCGCATGCCTTTATCGTTTGATGTCCGCCAACAATATCCCGTCGAATTTAGAATCGGCGAGTATGCACTTAAGATAATCAGGAAACGTCTTAACGTTAGGCTTCCAGCTCATGAGGCAGTTGGAATTGCCATGGCGTTTATCAATAACATGGCCGATTCGGACTCATGCGAAGTAGTTAAAGAGTTTAGCGCGGATATCTACGATCGTGTTCTGGAGGAGTCAACCGTTGCTGTTGAAAATCGGCTTGGCATTCAAGTTGATCGGGAAGGTTTCGATTACGCAAGGTTCGCAACCCATCTTCAGTACTTATTCAATAGGTTGAACTCTGGCGAAAGCATCGTGAGCGACAACCGCAAGATGTACCTCTCGCTCAAAAAAGAATATCCGGTGGCATCAATGTGCGCCGATGATATTGCTTCTGTTCTCAGCCGACTGACGGGGCGGGAACTTATAGACGAAGAAAGACTCTACCTCATGATGCACATCAATCGAATTGCATCGAAAACAAGGTAATTAGTTGGCAAAGGCGCGCGCTTTGCTGATGGTTACATATAAAACTCAACATGGGAGAAATGGTATTTATGGCAGATACAACCAAGCTCGCTGCCGAGATTCTCGAGATGGTGGGCGGCGCAGACAACGTTACATTTGTAGCTCACTGCATGACTCGTTTAAGGTTCAACCTTAAGGACGAAAGCATCGTAGACGATGCAAAAGTCAAGGCGATTGATGGCGTGATCGACATTCGCCATTCCGCGGGGCAATATCAGGTGATTGTGGGACCTAAGGTCGATAAGGTCTATGAAGTCGTTGCCAAGGAAACCGGGATTGATGCCGGAGATTCCGAGGCAAGCGAAGGAGAGACTAAGGGCTTTCTGGGAAAGCTAATGAAGCTCATCAGCGGCATCATGATGCCCGTTCTTCCTGCCTTGATCGCATGCGGAATGATAAACGCCGTCCTTAGTATTCTGACGACGGCGGGTGCTGTTTCCGCCGAGAGCGGAATATACACTCTGCTGTACGGCATGGGAAATGCCTGCATGTATTTTCTGCCCGTTCTTGTCGGATCATCTGCTGCTCAGTTCTTTGGAACCGATCGATATATCGGTGCGGTACTCGGTGCAATCCTGATTTATCCGACTTTCGTTGCTGCGGCCGGAGCGGGCGATGCGCTGGATTTGCTCGGCATGAAGTTCACAATGGTGAGCTATTCCTCCACGGTGTTTCCTGCTATCGTGGCGGCTTGGTTCGCATCCGTTCTTAATAAGTGGCTGCGGGCGGTTCTTCCCGATGTTGTGGCATTTGCGCTCGTCCCGTTCCTGACGGTTGCTGTTGCCGCCCCCGTCTCGCTCCTTGTGATCGGCCCCGTTATTCAGCAGGCGAGCTCTTTGCTTGCGACTGCAGTGCTGGCGGTCTATCAGTTCAGCCCCGTCCTTTGCGGCGTTATTCTCGGGCCGATATTCGGTCTCGTTATGATCCCCCTTGGACTCCATTGGGCCCTGATCGTGCTTTCCATCAACAATATTATGACCGTCGGCTCCGATCCTATCCTTGGACTTCTCTGCTGCAGCATGGGTGTTGTCGGCGCTTGTTTGGCGTTTGCCCTCCGCTCGAAGGACCCGAGTGAAAAGAGTCTTGGGTTCAGCTGTGCCATTACGGGCTTTTTCGGGATTACGGAACCGGCGCTGTACGGCATCATCTTGGAGCACAAGAAGATCATTATCGCTTCCATGGTCGCCGGAGCAATCAGTGCTGTTATCCCGGCGATTTTCAACACCTGTACGTTCGTTATGACGTCGAGCGGCATTTTTAGCTTCCCCGGTTATATGGATCCTTCTGGTGATATGAGCAGCCTCATCGGCGCAATTCTTTGCAATGTCGTCGGTTTAATTCTTAACTTCGTTCTCGTTTACATCCTGTATCGCCCTGATGAAGAGGCAGTAGTGGAGTAGACAATTATTTGGGATGTAAGCTGCCGAAAACCCCGCGGCAGATTGCATGTGGTGGGCTTGCCGTTGATTCACGCGAGCCCACCCTCATTTTTGGAGTGACTAGCTATGACAATTACAGCCGATATGACGTTTGGCGAAATCGCGCTCCTTCCTGAGTTCGCTGGCTTTGGCGAGCACCTTATGCTTTGCCGGCCTTCAACTTGGGAGCGCATGTGGAATAAACCCATCGTGTCTCATATGAATTCTGATGCTAATCCATATGAAACTACTCGCGTTTTGCGTGGATTGAATCGGATTGTCGAGCTCGTGGATGACGGGAGGCAAGTTGCCTACGATATATGGGATGAAGCCGACTGCATCCGTGATCCGACTCGACGCAACACGAAACTGTTCTTCTTTCCCGGGAGACCCGGGGCTCCCTTTATCATTGCGGTTTCGGGCGGAGGTTATCAGAGCGTTTGTCATCAAATGGAAGGCTTTCCCGTTGCCCCCGAGCTCAACGATGCGGGCTATAACGTGTTCGTGCTGTCATACAGGGTGAGGGTCGAGCCTTTGATGCCGCGTCCAATCGACGATTTAAATCGAGCTGTCCGTTTTGTCTTCGAGAATTCAGCGAAATTTAATGTCGCAAAAAGTTATGCAGTTATCGGCTTTTCTGCTGGTGCGCATTTAACTGCCGAGTGGGGGACGGACAACAAGGGATTTGCGTCCTACGGATGCGAGGCACCCAAAGCCTTGGTCCTGTGTTATGCACCGATTGATCTTCGTGGCTTTGAGAACGCATCAGACAATAGATTTCTTGATTCGGTGTGCGGCGGGGCTGGTCGCGACTCGCTCGATGATTTCTGTATTAATCAGCATGTGTGGGAGCAGTATCCTCCGACATATCTTTGGCAATGCGCTGACGATGATATTGTATCGCCCGACAATTATGAAAAGATGGTCGATGCTCTGGATGCAGCTGGAGTACACCATGAGGGAGTCATGTATTCAGAAGGGGGGCACGCATTGATGAAGCCCCATGCGCCGGAGACCGACTACTGGTGTATGAGCGTTATTGAGTTTCTTAAAGATTATCTCGACTAGGAAGCTGCATGTCGCTTTTTGAGCGGGTGATTTCGTCATGCAATGTTTTCGGTATTGATCGTGGTCGTGGATGAATGATGTTCTAGAATGTTCATACTGTCACATAAACGAACAGGAGCGAACATGCATATCTACTCTGTATCAGATCCCGAGTTCAAATCCTATGGTCGCGTGTGGGACGACGTGCCGTCCAACCTGACCGCCCCGCTTGTCGAGGCGCTTGCGGCTACTCCCATTCCCGAGGGCACCAAGTACGTGGCCTCCGCACCCGAGCTCGAGCAGGTTGAGGGTGTCGACACGCTCGGCCTGCTCATGTACGGCGGCCGTCCGTTCCAGCCGGGCTGGTGCAACGGCCACAACACGCGCCTCAACTGTCTGGAGTATCACCGTGCCAGTGAGTTTAATTTGGGTGCGCGCGACTTTATTCTGCTGCTGGCCAAGCGCGAGCAAATTGTCGACGGCAAGCTCGACACCGCTCAGGTCAAGGCCTTTCGCGCGCCCGCCGGCACGCTCGTCGAGGTTTACGCCACCACGCTTCACTACACGCCCTGCATGGTCGACGACGGCGGCTTTCAGGTGATGGTGGCGCTGCCGGCGGGCACCAACGGCCCGCGCCCCGAGGCTGCAGCCGACATGCCTGCCGCCGGTGACAGCTACTGCTACTGGAAGGCCGACAAGTGGGTCCTCTGCCACGCCGACAGCCCCAAGGCGGCCGAGGGCGGTTACGTGGGCCTCATCGGCAAAAACCTCGACATCACCTGCGACTAGGGGCTTCCTGTTTGTCTCGATCTGTAACATCTAGCGGGCTAAATCGTCTCTACCTGTTACAGATTTAGACAAACCGTAGAGGGCTGCCCGAAAGATCTCGATCTGTAACACCAGGCCCGGTTTTGGCGGCCTACCTGTTACAGATCGAGACAAACCGGGCCCAAACCACCACAAAGGTGCCTGTCCCCTTTGTGGTGGTTTGGGGCGGCGGTATCAAAAAGTGTCAGACGGGGGCGGCTGCGGGGCGCCTGTGCGCGAAAAGAAGTGTCGGCCTGCGCCGCTGTCGTTGAGCAGCGCGCTGTTTGCGGGGATACTGAAGCTACGACAAGCAGCGTATGAAAGGATCGATGTATGGCTTTCCGTAAAGACTTCCTGTGGGGCGGCGCAACGGCTGCCAACCAGTGCGAGGGTGCCTACAACGTGGACGGCCGCGGCTTGGCCAACGTGGACGTGGCGCCGCACGGCCCCGAGCGCTACGCGGTGGTCTCCGGCCAGCGCAAGATGCTCGACTTCGAGGACGGTTATTACTACCCCGCGCAGACCGGCATCGATTTCTACCACCACTACAAGGAGGACATCGCCCTCTTTGCCGAGATGGGCTTTAAGACCTTCCGCATGAGCCTGGCGTGGACCCGCATCTTCCCCAACGGTGACGAGACCGAGCCCAACGAGGCCGGCCTGGCCTTCTACGAGGACGTGTTCCGCGAGTGCCAGGCGCACGGCATCGAGCCGCTCGTGACCATCACGCACTTCGACTGCCCGATTCACCTCATCAAGGAGTACGGCGGCTGGCGCAACCGCAAGATCATCGACTTCTACAAGAACCTCGCGACCACGATCTTCACCCGCTACAAGGGCCTGGTAAAGTACTGGCTTACCTTCAACGAGATCAATATGATCTTGCACCTGCCGTTTATGGGTGCCGGTCTGGTCTTTGAGGAGGGCGAGAACAAGGAGGCCGTCGAGTACCTGGCCGCCCACAACGAGCTCGTCGCCAGCGCTTGGGCAACCAAGATCGCTCACGAGATCGACCCTGAGGTCAAGATCGGTTGCATGCTTGCCGCAGGTAGCTACTACCCCTACAGCTGCCGTCCGGGCGATGTGCGCCAGGCGCAGATTGACAACCAGAGCAACTATTTCTTCGTCGACGTTCAGAGCCGCGGCTACTATCCGGCCTATGCCGTCAAGAAGCTCGAGCGTTTGGGCATCGATGTGGGCATGACGGATGAGGACCGCGAGATCCTGGCCGCCAACACCGTCGACTTCATCAGCTTTAGCTACTACAGCACCCGTTGCTCCGCCGGTGCCGATAACCCCGATGTCGAGCGCACCCAGGGCAACGCCTTCGCCGGCGCCAAGAACCCCTACCTGCAGGAGAGCCAGTGGGGCTGGGCCATCGATCCGCTGGGCTTCCGCATCACCCTCAACGACCTGTACGACCGTTATCAGAAGCCGCTGTTTGTGGTCGAGAACGGTCTGGGCGCCAAGGATGTTGTCGAGGAGGATGGCTCCATCAACGACGACTACCGTATCGACTACCTGCGCCAGCATATCGCCGCGATGCGCGATGCGGTGACCGAGGACGGCGTTGACCTGCTGGGCTACACCACCTGGGGTCCGATCGACCTGGTCTCGGCCGGCACGGGCGAGATGTCCAAGCGCTACGGCTTTATCTACGTGGACCGCGACGATGCAGGCAACGGCACCCTCAAGCGTTCCAAGAAGAAGAGCTTCGACTGGTACAAACACGTCATCGAGACGAACGGCGAGGACCTGGCCTAAGGCTTTCCCAACAACCACAGCCTCCTAACCAAAACGCCCGGCGAGCAGTTAATGCCCGCCGGGCGTTTTGTTAAAAGAAGCGAAAGCACTCATTGGGGACGTACTTAAATGAGTATCCGCAGAATGAGAGTGGATAATCTCCCGTTTTTAGCCTGTTTGTGGGCTCAAAGTGGGAGATTATCCACTCTCGCCATTTGGGCGTCCAAAAATCCTCGCTCGTTTTGTCTTAGTCATTGGGGACGTTCTTAAACGACTAGTCGCTGGCGACGTCCCTCGCCGTCGGCGGATTTTGGGACATGTGGCCCGCTTTTTGGGCCCGCCTGTCGGTACACTAAAAGCACTATGGGTACCCGCGAGCGACATATCGGCCACGCGACCGCCCGATCCGCGCCCGTGGCGGATCTTAGGGGCGGCAGGCTCTTCGCCATGCCGCGATTCCTTGTTGGCATATCGCATGGCGTGTATCGCCACCGCGTCTTTGTTATCGCCGGCGCCATTACCGCGCTGTTCCTTATGCTTTTGGCAGTCTTGCCGGCACTGTTTGCCTCCGACCCCAAGCTTTCCAACACCGTGCCCGCCTATAGCGAGGTGTCCGAAGAGGTCGTGGATGCGCTCGTCCACTCGAGCTCTCTCCCGCTGCTTGTCGCCGCAATTGCATTTTCAATCTGGGGTGTGTTGGCGTACCTACGCTGCTTGGACTACGTCTTGCGCCGCCGCCTTGTTGCCATCGCCGCCATTTGTGCCCTGTGGATGATCGAGGTCATCCTCAAATATAAGTCGTTCACGCCGTTCTATGCCACCGTGCTGTGGTACCTGTACTACGTGCCCATGACGCTCATTCCGCTGATCTACCAGCTGTGCGGTCTGCGCCTCGCGGGTTTGGAACAGCATCGTATGGGGCGTCGGTACCGCACCGTTTTGTGGGTCATGGCTGTCCTGCTTATCGGCTTTGTGCTTACTAACGATGTTCATCAGCAGGTCTTCCATTTCGATCGATCGAGTGGAACCTGGAGCAACGATTACACATATGGTTGGGGCTACGGTACCGTTCTGGTATGGACAGCCTTTAACTTCGTTGCCTTTTTTATCCTGGTGGGCCGGTTCTCGTCCTTTCGCATCCAGCGTTTCTCGGGCACGGCGGCGCTCGTACTGCTGGGTGGCGCATTCTTTGCCATCTCGTATGCTCTGCGCGTGCCCTGGGCATGGAGGCTCAACTTTTCGCTCGTCTATTGCGTCCTGTGCGTGGTGGCGATGGAAATCTGTCTCGATTGCGGTGTCATTCCGTCATATCACGACATTGCTGGCATCTTCGATACCTTGCCGCTCGACCTCAAAGTTCTAACGCGCGACCTGCAGGAAGTCTATGCCACACCGGTGTCAAAGCCAATGCCGGCGGGCGTGTGCGAAGAGCTGCGGGCCCAGGAACACGGGCATGCCCATGCCTTTGCCGTGGCGTCCGATCCCGATGTAATGTACCGTGCCTTTCCACTGCTGGGCGGATCGGCCCTGCTTGCCCAGGACGTCTCGGAGCTCAACGAGCTCAATCGCGAGCTGGCGCATCGTCGCATGGAGCTGCAGCGTCAAAACGAGCTGCTCGCCGCCGACTACGACCTTAAGACGCATCTGGCAGATCAAGAGGCCGAGACCTTGCTGGTCCAAGACGTGGACCAGGCGCTTGCCCGCGCGTTCGAAGAGATGTACGACCTGCTGAGCTCGCTGCCACCGTTGACCGACGAGGCGTCTTCACACGAGCGTTACCGCATGCTGCAGCGCGCCAAGATGCTCGTCGCCTATTGCAAGCGCAAAGGGTCGCTCACGTTGGCGCAGCACGGGGAGAGCGGTTTTGATCGCGACCGCATTCAACTCATTGCCAATGAGCTCGCAAGCGACCTGCGCACCATCGATGTCGATTGCGCTTCGATTATCGCCATACGGCGCCCGATGCACGCCAGTACGGTAAGCGCCCTGTACGACTGCGTGTATGACTTTGCGTTTTTTGCCTACACCACCGACCATCCGGCGCTTATGTATCACTTGGGCGACCATGACCGGTGCAGTGTCGAGCTGCGCGCCACGCTTTTTTCCAACGATGATGAAGATCTTTCGCAGACGCCCGCTGCGCAAGAGCTCGAAAGCGCTCTGCAAGGGCGCAACGTGGCATACCGCCTTGAGGGCGAGCCCGGCCAGCTGCGCATGATCGTCTTGATGCCGAGGGCGGGTGAGTGACGATGCAGATTTCGTTCATCCTTCCCCAAATCGTTGCGCTCGATGTTATCTTTGCCCTGGCTGCGTGTCTGCAGATGATCCACGTCCCGCTCATCGCATCGCGCCGCTCGTCCTATAACCGTAAGGTGATTTGCGCCTACGAGACGAGCCTTGTGCTTCACCTGATGATTTCGGCGCTCATCTTATTCGCGTCGTCTGGCTCGTATCTGGTGGCGCCGCTTGACGTTTGCGCCAGGGCAATGGGCGGAGTGCTGTGGCTCAATGCCGCGATCTTTGCCTATGGCGTGGTCCTTATGGTGCACTATCGTCGCCCTGTCATGCTGGCCGAGCTGCTGCTTGTTGGCGCCGTGACACCGCCGGTGGTTTTTGCCATGGGCTCGGTGTGGGCCGTTGTCCTTATCGCAGAGGGAGCGTTCTTCCTGTTCCGTTCCGTCGCGGCGCTCTTGATGGACGTCCGTAACCGCCAGGAGGATATCACCGCGTTCTCGACGATCGAAACCATCAACGTGATTCCCGTGGGCATCCTGTATCTGGACTCGAGGGGCCGTCCACTGCTCATGAACCGCTGCATGCGCAAAAACCTGGTGGAGCTTCATATGCCCACCGACCTAGGCGATATGAGCGGTACATGGAACGACCTGCGCAAGCTCAGCATGCAAATGCCCGAAGGCGGTAAGAACCGCGTGCGGATCAACCTGGACCGCTTTGGTGAGGCGCGTGCGGTGGTCGAGGTTTCTCCCGCCGAGATTCGCCTGTTTGTGTGCGATGACGTTATGGTCTCGGGCCGTTCGTTCGAGCGCATAATCGGTCTGGACGTGACAGAGTATGCGCATGCGCATGACCGCCTGGCGCAGGCCAACCACCTGCTTGAGCTTGCGGGCCAAGAGCTCCAGGCCCAGATCGAAGAAGTCAAAAAAGTTGCCGACAATGCGGCCTATCTGCGCATGCGCGCCCGCGTTCACGATGTGATCGGCCAGCGCCTGTCCATCCTTCATCGCTATTTGGAGGAGGGGCGCTTGGACGACGAGTCGCTCGAGCAGATCGACCCGCTGCTGCGCTCAATCGCTGCCGATCTGCGCAGCGGGGGCGACACCGAACCGGCAGAGCAACTGGGCGATATCGTCCATGCTTTTGGCCTGGTGAGCGTGCAGATCGATGTTGAGGGTGCGCTGCCTGAGGACGCGCGTGTCGCCGCCGCCTTTTTGCAGATTATCCGCGAGGCCTCGACCAACGCCACCAAGCATGCGCAGGCGCATCGGGTCCGTGTGCGCTTGTGGCAGGAGAGGACGGATGCTGACGCCGTCGCCCACATGACGATTTCTAACGACGGGTCCCCGGCCCCCGTATCGTATCGCGAGGGAACGGGTATCCCAGGTATGAGGCATGTCGCGCAAGATCTGGGTGGCAGCCTAGAGGTCCACGCCACCCCGCCCTTTACGCTTACGGTATCCATTCCGCTTAACGCCAACGACACGTCCCAAAGGAGAAACTCATGATCCGCGTGTTAATTGTCGAAGATCAGGCCATCCTGCGCGAGAGCCTGGCGCGCTCCGTTGGCGACCTGCCCGATATGACCGTCGTTGCCGCGATCGCCGATGCCTCCGAGGCCTTGGGTGTCGCGCTCAAGGAGCGCCCGGACATGATACTGATGGACGTGTGCACCGAACACGATTCAAACGGCATCGTGGCGGCGGCACGCATCAAGGAGCAGCTGCCCGAGTGTCGCATCATTATCATGACAGGCATGCCCGAGATCACCTTTGTCGATCAGGCCCGCGAGGCGGGCGTCGACAGCTTTGTGTACAAGAACGTCGGTATCGACGAGCTATTCGCCGTGATGCGCTCCACGCTGGCGGGTTACTGCACGTTTCCCAAGCCGCCCGAGAGCATCTTCTCGGGCACGGCGGCCCTCGACGATGTCGAGCTGTCGATCTTGCGCCTTGCCTGCGAGGGTAAAAGCCGCCGTGAGATTGCGGCCGAGTTATTTATGAGCGAGGGCACCATCAAGCGCCGCATCTCGGAGATTCTCAATAAGACTGGCTATGACAACATCATGCGCCTGGCCGTGCATGCGGTGACTGAGGGCAGCATCGTTCCTAACATGGAGCGCCCGTAATTGACGCGCTCGCCCGTGTTCCGGCGCCGTAAAGATAGACCGCCCGCCGTTTCGCATCTAAAAACGGCGTGCGGTCTGCTTGTGTGGGCGGTGCTGTTGGCGCAAGACGGCGGGGCCGCAGGATCATTTCTTGCGGCCCCGCCTGACATGTGCGCGGATGTGTCCGCCAATCCGCGGCTGTCGTGGTCTACCGCTACGCGATGGTTGCGCTGTAGGAGGCGACGTCCTCGTAGGAATCGGTCAGGTAGGCGTCGATGCCGATGGTCGTGTTGACCAGGTCGTCAAGGCTGTCAAGCTCGCCGCTCGAGAACGTGAATTCCTCGGTGGCGTTGGTGCCGGGCATCAGGTGAGCCGAGAACCAGGGTTCCTTCATGGTGCCGTTGACGTTGGTCTTGCCGGAAGGAGCGTAGAAGGTCAGGTCCTTGTCGCTCTTGTTGGTGATGTTGACGACAAAACCGATGTCGCCCCACTCGTCCTTGAACTTCTCGGTGACGGTGATGGTGCACAGGTCGTCATCGGCAACGGTGACGGCGGGGGAGATTTCAATCTTCTGGACGTCGTCGTCTTCGACGGCCTCGTCGATCTCCTCTTCCTTCTCGGCCGCCTCGCGATCCTTCTTCACCGTGCCGGACAGGTCCTTGTCGGACTTGGTAAAGACAAGATTGCCGTCATCCTCTTCGAGGATGAGCTTGCCGTCCTTGAGCTTCACGTCGGTCGTCTCCTTGTCGACGGTGATACTCGCGGTGGTAGCGTCCTTGGCCTCCCACTTTAGGTCGGAAACTTCGGAGAACAAATCGAGGCTGCCCGTGCCGTCTTCGTCCAGGACCAAGATGCAGCTGATGCCCCATTCCTCGAACATATCCATATACTCATCGGTCAGCTCTTCGCCCTCCGTGGTTCCACCCGAGAGCTTCCAGCTGCCGACAAAGTTGGCCTTGGGGTCTTTGCCGCCGCTGCAGCCCGTGAGGGCAAAGGCGAGCGCCAAGACGCATGTCAGAAATGCGAGTACGGACTTTTTGAACGTTGTCTTCATGGTGTCCTCCTTTATCGAACGAAACCCATAGAAGCAAATGCGGGGGTGGCGGATCCCCCGCCAATTACCAGATAGAGGGGCTAGGGCCTGGGCGTTCCGCAGTTGCTGCAGAACTTGCCGCCGTTTTCGCTGCCGCAGTTGGGGCAGAACCACTTGGCCGGTGCCGGGGCGGGTGCGGGACTGCCACACTCGGAGCAGAACTTGCCGGTGTTGGTGGCGCCGCAGCTGCAGGTCCATGTGCCGGCCGCGGGAGCAGCGGCGGGAGCCGGTGCGGGAGCGGGTG
>OOAJ01001153.1_pt1 | contig 13039 bp, 12 predicted proteins | sample 1671241 | NCBI WGS metagenome assembly OOAJ01 (sample SAMN06348136, study PRJEB24527) | human gut metagenome | biome: human gut; feature: ankylosing spondylitis patient; material: feces | host: Homo sapiens | place: China | collected 2015-10
AAACGCCGATAAAACAAAAACGAGACCGCCCACCGGGCGGTCTCGTTGGTTATGCGGGGAAATCAGGTGGTGGGAACCATCCGCAGCAGCTGGGCCCCGGTAGTGACATCCAGCTGGAAGTATGCCTTGTTCAGCTCGGTGTTGTAGGAGACACTGACCGGCGTTTCAGTACCGTCGGCATTGATCTGCATCAGGCTGTAGCCGGAAACGGTATTGGCGGGTACCTCGATGCTGGCAATGACCGGCTGGGCCATCACTCGGGCGGGGGTGCTCTCCTCGCTCTTTACGGTGCCGCACTTTTCGCAGACGACCCGTTCAATAACAGTGGGGTAGTAGAACGCCGCCGTCATTACCTGCTCACCGTTTTGCAGAGTTCCGGTATAAACAGTCAGGTTGGAAAAGTTGGAAAAGACACCGTTTACCTTGGTCAGCTGGGTGTTATTCTTTACCTTGCCGCATTCGGGGCAAAGTGTAAGGGTCTCAGTGGTGCCATCGGGGAGCTTATGCTGGAAGGTGGTCTCCACACACTCGGTCTTATACTCTGTCGTGGTCTTCCAGGTGTGTTCTTTGCACTCGGTTTTGCCCGGGGTCTCTTCGGCCATGCCGACCACAGAACTGCCCGCCAGCACGCAGACGGACAGACCAAAGGAGGCCAGGGCTTTCAGTATACGATTTTTCATAGCAGGATCCTTTCTCCCCGCATCCCGGCGGGGCAGCGCGGTTTGAGCTTGGCTGCTTTTACCATGCTTCCAGCCTGATTATACCAATTAGAAGGAAAAGGTGTCAATGTCCGGGATTAAGTCCCGTGGGAACATTTTCCGGCAGAATGCAGCGGAAAGGCAGAAACACCAGGGCAAAATGCATATATACACAAAGAATTGGACGCTGTATGTATAAATGTTTTCAAAAGGGTTTCATTTGTTCCGATTTTTTGCACAACACTTGACTTTTTTATTTGTACAACATATACTAATCCTGTTCCTTGATGACACGATGAAGCGCATCGTGCCGGGAAAGTGAAAAAATATACAATCAACAGAGGAGTGTTTGAATATGAAAAAGATCAATCGCCGCAGCTTTCTGGCTGCCGCTGGTCTGACCGCTGCCGCTCTGGCTCTGACTGCCTGCGGCGGTTCCGCCTCCAGCACCGCTTCTTCCACTGCAAGCAGTGCAGCTGTTTCTACCAGCGCTGCCGCTGAGCTGACCACCGTTGAGGCTGGCAAGCTGACCATGGCCACCAACGCCACCTTCCCTCCGTATGAGATGACCACCGACTCCGGTGAGATCGAGGGCATCGATGTGGACACCGCCAAGGCGATCGCTGAGAAGCTGGGCCTGGAGCTGCAGATCGATGATATGGACTTCGACGCAGCACTGCTGAGCGTGCAGCAGGGCAAGGCTGATATCGTCATGGCTGGCGTTACCGTGACCGATGAGCGCAAGGCTGTGATGGACTTCTCCGACAGCTACGCCACCGGCATCCAGTCCATCATCGTTCCCGAGGGCTCTGATATCACCTCTCCCGATGATCTGGCTGGCAAGAAGATCGGCACCCAGCGCGGCACCACCGGCTACATCTACTGCTCTGATGACTTCGGTGATGATGCTGTGGTCGCATACGACGACGGCCTGACCGCTGTGCAGGCTCTGAACAATGGCCAGGTCGATGCAGTTGTCATCGACAATGCACCCGCTACGGAGTACGTTGCCGCCAACCCCGGTCTGGTCATTCTGGATACCAGCTACGCCGAGGAGGACTACGCCATTGGCATGGCAAAGGGTTCCGCTCTGGAGGATGCTGTCAATGCCGCTCTGGAAGAGCTGAAGGCTGACGGCACCCTGCAGTCCATCGTGGACAAGTACATCACCGCTGAATAATCAGCTGGCTGATAACGGAACCACGGGGAGGCAGCCCCAACTGGGGTACCTCCCCTTTTTTGGAAAAATAAGGTTACAAAATTCTAACAAAACAGGAAAGTGAGGATGCGAATGGCTGCTCAATACGAACTGCTCAAAGAGCTGCTCAACGGCGGTACGAAGCTCAGCTTCGGGCAGGAATTTTTCTTTAAGTTTTATCAGGCGTTCATCCTGAAAGACCGCTGGCTCCAGTATGTCAGCGGTGTGGGCACCACCCTGCTGGTCACAGCTCTCGCGCTGGCGCTGGGCATCGTGCTGGGCAGCGTGGTAGCTCTGGTGCGTGTGGCACACGACCAGCAGCGCCCCGGCCACAAGAACCCGGTGCTGGGCTTCTTCAACATCATCTGCGAAATTTACACCACCATCATCCGCGGCACGCCTATGATGGTGCAGCTGCTCATCATGAGCATGGTCATTTTTGCCAACAGCCGCAACTTTACCATGGTAGGTGCGCTGGCACTGGGCATCAACTCCGGTGCTTATGTTTCGGAGATCATCCGCGGCGGTCTGATGGCCGTTGACCCCGGCCAGATGGAGGCCGGCCGCAGCCTTGGTTTGAACTACATGACCACCATGGTGGTCATCATCATCCCGCAGGCCATCCGTGCGGTGCTGCCTGCTCTGGGCAACGAGTTCATCGTCCTGCTGAAGGATACCTCCCTGATCACGGTCATCGGCGGCAAGGAGCTGCTGTACGCCGCACAGGGCATCATGAACCGCACCTACGAGCCCATGTTCCCGTTGCTGGGCGATGCACTGATCTACCTTGTGCTGGTCATGCTGTTCACCCGTCTGCTGGCAAAGTTTGAGAGGAGGCTTGCTCAAAGTGACCGATAAAATTCTGGAAGTCCGCGGCCTGACAAAAACCTACGGCGGCGAAAAAAAGCCGGGCGCAAAGCAGCCCACCCCCACGCTGGACGTGCTGAAGGGCATCGATATTGATATTTACCGCGGCGATGTGGTCTGCCTGATCGGCCCCTCCGGCTGCGGCAAGTCCACCTTTCTGCGGTGCCTGAACCGCTTGGAGATTCCCACCTCCGGCTCCATCAAGTTTGAAGGGGTGGAGGTGGACGATGCCCACATCGACGCTGTGCGCCAGAAGATGGGCATGGTGTTCCAGCACTTCAACCTCTTCCCCCACCTGACCGTGAAGAAGAACCTGGAATTGGCCCCCAGCCTGCTCAAGCTGAAGGACAAGGAAGCCATTTCCCAGCGCGCCGACGAGCTGCTGGCCCGTGTGGGTCTGGCCGACAAGGCCGATGCCTACCCCAAGAGCCTGTCCGGCGGCCAGCAGCAGCGCATTGCCATTGCCCGTGCCCTTGCCATGGACCCGGACGTGATCCTGTTCGACGAGCCCACCAGCGCCCTCGACCCCGAAATGGTGGGCGAGGTTCTGGAGCTGATGAAGGAGCTGGCCCACACCGGCATCACCATGCTGGTGGTCACCCACGAGATGGGCTTCGCCCGCGAGGTGTCCAACCGCGTCATCTTCATCGATGAGGGCAGGATCCAGGAAGATGAGCCCCCGCAGGAGCTCTTCTCGAACCCCAAGCATCCTCGTCTGAAAGCTTTCCTTTCCAAGATGCTGTAATTGAAGCTGAAAAAACTGTATTGAAAAGACCGCCAGAGCAAGCGTTTCTACTTGCTTTGGCGGTCTTTTTGCTGTGAGGGGGGTTATCCAAGAATGACAGAGACCTCTACACTTTCGCCGGCCTTTGCCAGCGGCAGGAGGGTGCCCGCAATAGGGGCGCCGTTCACGGTGACGCTCTGCACGCCCTTCTGCACGGCGTGGGGGTTCTCCACCCGGATGTGGTACACGGCACCCCGGTAACGGCGGGTGACGGTGTAGCCTGCCAGCGTGTGGGGGATGCAGGGGTCAACGCGCAGGCCGTCCAAAGTGGGCTGGATGCCCAGAATGTACTGGCTCACGTTCACGAAGGTCCATGCCGCCGTGCCGGTCAGCCAGCTGTTCTTGGCCTCGCCGAAGGTGGGGGCATCGCGGCCTGCCACCATCTGGCTGTAAACGTAGGGTTCGGTGCGGTGGATCTCGCTGATGTCCTCGATATAGGCCGGGCAGGTCTTTTTGTAGACAGCAAAGGCCCGGTCACCGTGGCCCAGCACGGTCTCAGCGCAGCTGATCCATGGGTTGTTGTGGCAGAAGATACCGGCGTTCTCCTTGTAGCCCGGGGGATAGCTGGAGATCTCGCCCAGATTGAGCCGGTAGGTGGTGTAGGCGGGCTGGAGCAGTACCACGCCGTACGGGGTGTCCAGCCGCTCCTCCACGCTCTTCAGTGCGGCTTCAGCCTGACCGGTCTCCCGGCCGATCCCGGCCATCACGCACATGCCCTGGGGTTCGATGAAGATCTGCCCCTCGTCGCATTCCCTGCTGCCTACGGGGGCACCAAAGGCATCGTAGGCACGGCGGAACCATGCGCCGTCCCAGCCGGCGGTCAGGGTGGCCTGTTCTACTGCGTCAATGGCGGTGCGGGCACTGGCGGCCTCCTCGGTGAGGTGCAGGTGGTCACAGAGTTCGGCGTACTCGCGGCCGTATTTCACGAACATGCCCGCAATGAATACGCTCTCAGCCACGGGGCCCTCGCTGGGGCCGGTGATCTGGAAGCTCTCGCCCGGGTGCTCCGAGAAGCAGTTCAGGTTCAGGCAGTCGTTCCAGTCGGCCCGGCCGATCAGCGGCAGGCCGTGGGGGCCCAGATGGGTATGGGTGTAACGGAAGCTCCGGCGCAGATGCTCCATCAGGGGCTGTGCTCTGGTCACGTCGTTGTCAAAGGCAACCGGCTCGTCCAGGATCGACCAGTCACCGGTCTCCCGCAGATAGGCGGCGGTGCACGCAATGAGCCAGAGCGGGTCATCGTTGAAGCCGCTGCCCACGTCGCTGTTGCCCTTTTTGGTCAGGGGCTGGTACTGGTGGTAGGCACTGCCGTCCTCAAACTGGGTGGCAGCAATGTCCAGAATGCGTTCCCGTGCGCGGGAGGGGATCATATGAACGAAGCCCAGCAGATCCTGACAGGAATCCCGGAACCCCATGCCGCGGCCGATGCCGCTCTCGTAATAGCTGGCACTGCGGCTCATGTTGAAGGTGACCATGCACTGATACTGGTTCCAAAGGCTCACCATCCGGTCCAGCTTTTCCTCGCCGGAGGTCAGCTGCCAGCCCGAGAGCAGCTCCTGCCAGTAGTCGGCCAGTGCCCTGCGGGCGGCATCCACCTGTGCGTCGGTGGCATAGCGGGCCATCATGGCTTCGGCCCGGGCTTTGTTGATGATGCCGGGAGCGCTGAATTTTTCCCCGACCGGGTTTTCAATGTAGCCCAGCCCGAAGATGATGCTCTTTCTCTCACCCGGTGCCAGCGTGAGATGGAAATGGTGGGCACCCACCGGAGCCCAGCCGTGGGCAATGCTGTTCGAGCAGTGACCGGCTTTGACCGCTTCCGGTGCGGCGGGGCCGCCGTATACGCCGCAGAAGGCATCCCGGCTGGTGTCGAAGCTGGTAACGGGGGCGTTGGCCCAGAACACGGCGTAGTGATCCCGGCGCTCCCGGTACTCTGTCTTATGATAGATGGCACTTTCCACCACTTCCACCTCGCCGGTGGAAAAGTTGCGCTGGAAATTGGAGCTGTCGTCCATGGCATCCCACAGGCAGAACTCCACATAGCTGAACACGTCCAGCGTGCGGGGGGCAGCGGTCTTGTTTTCCAGCGTCAGCCGGTCGATCTCACAGGCATCGCCCCGGGGCACAAAAAGTTCCTGAGCGGCCGCAATGCCGCTTTTTTCGCCCTGCAGGATCGTGTAGCCCAGACCGTGGCGGCAGGTGTAACTGTCCAGTTCCGTCTTGGCGGGCTGCCAGCCCGGGTTCCAGATGGTGCCGCCATCGTTGATGTAGATGCGGTGGCCGTCCATGTCCAGCGGGGAATTATTGTAGCGGTAGCGGGTCAGCCGCCGCAGCCGGGCATCCCGGTAAAAGCTGTAACCGCCGCCGGTGTTGGACACCAGACTGAAAAAGTCCTCGCTGCCCAGATAGTTGATCCAGGGCAGGGGAGTGCGGGGCGTGTCGATCACATATTCCCGGCGCGCATCATCAAAATGTCCGAATCTCATAGCCTTGTTCCTCCTTATAGGGTAAACCGGAAATGCTGAAATCATTTGATGGCGAAAACGATTTAGAATTTGCGGCCCAAGGGTGGGAAAGGCACTTGTCACCCTAAGAATAGTCTATCCTGCGGGAAAAATCAAGAGCAGACCTGAAATATACAACAAGGGTGCAGCGGGCTGGTTCAGGGGTGAAAACCGGTATGGGAACGAAAAAATTATCGAACGGTAACGAAATGTAACGAAAACGATACAGACTGCATAATTCTGAGGAAATGAAATCTCGCAACCTGCTGAAATGCAGACTTTTAGGATAAAACTTTTCTTCTTCTGCTTGATTTTTAGTGCAAAGTGCGCTATATTGAAATTGCGAAAACGATTTAGGATTCGCTCGGGAGCCCTGAGCGGGTCCCTGTGAGGGAGGGCGGCGAAATGTCATCCTTAAAAGATCTGGCGCGTGAATGCGGTGTCTCGGTGGCAACGGTGAGCAAAGCGCTCAATGGCCAGTCGGACATCTCTGCTGCGACCCGCGACCGTGTCCGCGAGGCGGCCCGCCGGATGGGCTATGTGCCCAATATGGCGGCCCGCGCAATGAAGACCAACCGTACCTACAACCTTGGCGTTCTGTTTGTGGACGAGCGGCAGAGCGGCCTGGCCCACGAGTACTTTTCGGCGGTGCTGGACAGCTTCAAGGTGCAGGTGGAAAAGCTGGGCTATGATATCACCTTTGTCAACCGGAACCTCGGCGGCAGAACAATGACCTATCTGGAGCACTGCCACTACCGGGGCGTGGATGGAGCGGTGATCGCCTGCGTGGATTTCAACGATCCGCAGGTGGTGGAGCTGGTCAACAGTGATGTGCCGGTGGTGACCATCGACCATGTGTTCAACAACCGGATGGCAGTCCTTTCCGATAATGTCAACGGGCTTTCGGCGCTGGTGCGGTACGCCTACGCCAACGGCCACCGCCGCATCGCCTTTATCCATGGCGAGCGCACAGCGGTGACGGAGAACCGGCTGGCGGGCTTCTACAAGAGCTGTGCGGAGCTGGGGCTGCAGGTCCCCGAAGAATATGTGCGCAGCGGTGTGTATCACGATCCCGACCGCTGTGCCGAGGAGACCCGGGCCCTGCTGGCACTGCCCCAGCGGCCCACCTGCATCCTCTTCCCCGATGATTTCTCGGCCATGGGCGGCTGCATCGCTCTGCAGGAAGCGGGCCTGAGCATTCCAGAGGATATTTCCGTGATGGGATATGACGGCATTTACCTCTCCCGCGTGATGAAACCCCAGCTGGTGACCTGGCAGCAGAACACCAGAATGCTGGGCCGGATGGCAGCGGATAAACTGGTGCAGATGATCGAGCACCCCCGTGTGACGCTGGCCGAGCAGATCCCGGTGACAGGAAAACTGCTGGAGGGCGGCTCGGTGCGCAGCATCGAATGAATGGGTTGGATTTGGTTCCGGGCGAACCGGAGCCTTGAATTTGAAACGCTTTTTCACGAAAACCATTGAAGGAGGTTTTTCATTATGAGAAAGATTTCGCGTCGTAATTTCCTGCTGGCTTCCGGTGCAGTTACCATCAGTGCAGCACTGAGCGCATGCGGCGGCTCCTCTTCTTCTACCGGCGCGGCATCCTCTGCCGCAGCTTCTTCCGCCGCTTCCGATGCTCCGGCAGCTCAGGGCAAGGTGCTGAATATCTGGTGCTGGAACGACGAGTTCCAGGGCCGCTTCAATAACTATTACCCCGAGGTCGCCTCCATCGCTGAGGATAAATCTACCACCACCCTGAAAGATGGCACCGTTGTCAAGTGGACCATCAACGCCAACGAGAACAACAACTACCAGAATAAGCTGGATGAGGCCCTGCTGAATCAGGACTCCGCCGCCGATGATGACAAGGTAGATATCTTCCTGATCGAGGCTGACTACGCACTGAAGTATGTGGATTCCGATTACGCGCTGGATGTCAAGGCAGACATCGGCCTGACCGATGCCGATCTGGCCGGTCAGTACCAGTACACCAAGGATATTGTCAGCGTGGACGGCAGCCAGCGCGGCACCACCTGGCAGGCGACCCCCGGTCTGTTCGCATACCGCCGCAGCATCGCCAAGGAAGTGCTGGGCACCGATGATCCCACCGAGGTGCAGAGCCATCTGTCCGATTGGGATAAGTTCAACGAGGTGGCTGCACAGGCCTATGCCAAGGGCTACAAGATGCTGTCCGGCTTCGATGATGCTTACCGCACCTTCTCCAACAACGTGGACGCTCCCTGGGTGGACGGCACGACCGTCAAGGTAGACCCCAACATTATGAAGTGGGTCGATCAGACCAAGGAGTACACCGATAAGGGCTACAACAATAAGTCCAGCCTGTGGGACAGCCAGTGGGCAGCCGATCAGGGCCCGAGCGGCAAGGTGTTTGGCTTCTTCTACTCCACCTGGGGCATCAACTTCACCCTGCTGGGCAACTCTCTGGAGACCCCTGTGGCCGAGGGCGGCAAGGAAGAAGTAGGCAACGGCATCTACGGCGATTACGCAGTCTGCGAAGGTCCTCAGCCCTATTACTGGGGCGGCACCTGGATCTGCGCGGCAGCCGGTACCGATAATACCGATATCATCCGCGACGTGATGCAGAAGCTGACCTGCGACGAAGCCATTATGAAGCAGATCACTCTGGATACGCAGGATTACACCAACAACGAGAAGGCCATGGAAGAGATCGCAAACAGCGATTATGCCTCCGACTTCCTGGGCGGCCAGAACCATATCGCCCTGTTTGCAGAAACTGCAAAGAAGATCGATATGTCCAATGCAGGCCCGTACGATCAGGGCCTGAACGAGAGCTTCCAGAATGCCTTCAAGGATTACTTTACCGGCACGGTGGACGAGGATACCGCAAAGGCAAACTTCGAGACCGCCATCAAGGAAAAGTACCCCGAGCTGACCGATGTGGTCTGGCCCGCATAAGCGCAGCCGGAACCTGAAAACCTTTTGAACCGAATCTGAATGGGGCGGGCCGGACGCTGATCCCGCCCGCCCCGTTTTGCTTTGGGCAGTGTACGTCAGGAGGGCAGTTACTATGGGAGCAAAACCAAAGAAGAACGGCTCGATCAGCTATGCAAAGTGGGGCTATATCTTCATTGCACCGTTCTTCCTCATCTTTGCGGTGTTCCAGCTCATCCCACTGGGGTCTACGATCTATTACAGCTTTTTTGAATATTACCGCAGCGGCCTGAAGATCATCGGCCCTACCTTTGTGGGCCTGAAGAACTACATCACCCTGTTTGCAACCGACCTGCCCAAATACTTTGGCAACACGCTGCTGCTCTGGATCATCGGCTTCATCCCGCAGATCGCCATCTCGCTGCTGCTGGCGGCCTGGTTCACCGACCTGCGCCTGAAGCTGAAGGGCCAGACCTTCTTCAAGACAGTCATCTACATGCCCAACCTCATTATGGCTTCGGCGTTCGCCATGCTGTTCTTTGCCCTGTTCTCGGATAACGGCCCCGTGAACGCTGCACTGGTGGGCATGGGCATCCTCAAGGAGCCCTTCAGCTTCCTGAACAGTGTCTGGGGCAACCGCGGCCTCATCGGCCTGATGAACTTCCTGATGTGGTTCGGCAATACGACCATCATGCTGATGGCGGCCATCATGGGCGTGGACCCTACCCTGTATGAGGCAGCGGAGCTGGACGGCTGCACCCCGAACCAGATGTTCTGGAAGATCACCATCCCGCTCATCCGGCCGATTTTGGTCTATGTGATGATCACTTCGATGATCGGCGGCCTGCAGATGTTCGATGTGCCGCAGATCCTGACCAACGGCAAGGGCGGCCCCGACCGCACCTCCACCACCATGATCATGTACCTGAACAACCACCTGTTCAGCAAGAACTACGGCATGGCCGGCGCGGTCTCGGTGGTGCTGTTCCTGGTGTGCGCAGTGCTCTGCGTGATCGTTTACATGGCTCTGACCAAGGAGGACGACGGCCTGAGCAAGGCCGAGCGCAAGGCCCGCAGGCAGGCGGCCAAACAGGTGAAGGGAGGAAAAGCATAATGTCACACGCAGTCAAGACAAGATCCGAAAAAGCGACCCTTGCGGCCCGCCGCACGGTGTGCTATGCGGCGCTGGTGCTGCTGAGCTTTTTATGCCTGTTCTTCTTCTATGTGCTGGTCATCAATTCCACCCGCACCCATTTTGAGATCCAGAAGGGCTTTTCCTTTCTGCCGGGCAGATCCTTGATGACCAACCTGAAAAACGTGCTGTCAGATGCCAACATCCCGGTGTTGACCGGTGTGCGGAACAGCCTGATCGTGTCCGGCTGCTCGGCTGCCCTCAGTGTCTATTTTTCGGCCCTGACAGCCTACGGCATCTACGCCTATAACTTCCGGTTCAAAAAGGCGGCGTTTGCCATCATCCTGCTCATTATGACCATGCCGACCCAGGTCTCGGCGCTGGGCTTCCTGCAGCTCATCACAAAGATGGGCCTGAAGAACAGCTTCATTCCCCTCATCATCCCCAGCATTGCGGCCCCGGCGGTGTTCTTCTTTATGAAGCAGTATCTGGATGCCAGCCTGCCCATGGAGATCGTGGAAGCCGCCCGCATCGATGGCGCAGGGGAGTTCTACACCTTCAACCATATCGTGCTTCCCATTATGAAGCCCGCTCTGGCGGTGCAGGCCATCTTCTCCTTTGTGTCCAGCTGGAACAACTACTTCATCCCCGCACTGGTGCTGGATACGGCAGACAAAAAGACCCTGCCCATCCTCATTGCACAGCTCCGCAGTGCCGACTTCCTCAAGTTCGATATGGGCAAGGTCTATATGCTGGTGGCCATTGCCATCCTGCCTGTGATCATTGTTTATCTGCTGCTGTCCAAGTTCATCGTCCGTGGTGTTGCACTGGGCGGTGTCAAGGGCTGAGCATTCCGTTCTCTCCTTCGGAAAAAGCACCCGCAGCCAGCAGGCCGCGGGTGCTTTTCTATCCTCTCGTGCTCAGTCGGCTTTGGCAATGCGCTGCATCGCGGTGGAAGCGACATGTTTCTCCTTGATGGCGCGGAGCTGGGCCATGTGGTCGGTGTTTACATGGGCCTGCTGCTGGGCTTCGGAGTCCCACTCCTCAACGATGAGCAGCTCATCCGGGTTGGCGGCGCTCAGGTAGTAATCGTAGCGCTCAAAACCGTCCTCCTGCTGGACCTTTGCCAGAATGCCGGCAGCGGCGACCTCCTGCAGAAAAGCGTCCCGCTGGCCGGGGAGCATACGGTAGGTGACCAGAAGCATCATGTGTTCCATGGTGAAATCTCCCTTATAATGTTCCAATGTATGTTCTTTTAGACAAAAGCCGCCGGAAATCGCTTCCCGGCGGCTTTTGCTTATTAGGAGGATCAAAAGATGATCCCTGGAGAACTTAGTTCAGGATGGTCTGCTCGGTCTCAACATCAAAGACATGGACCTTGTGCGGATCAAATGCAACGCGGACGGTGTCTCCGTTGCGTGCCTTGGAGGTGGGAGCGACACGGGCGGTCATCTTGTTGCCCTTGTACTCCAGGTACAGGTAGATCTCAGCGCCCATCATTTCGGACACATCGACCTGAGCCTCCAGGTGGCAGTCGGGGTGCTTTGCCATAAACTCGGGCTCGTCATCGATATCCTCAGGACGGATGCCCATCTTGACCTTCTTGCCAACGTAGGAATCCAGCTTGCCGTCAGCGGTCTTTTCCTTGGGCAGGGGGATGGTGTCGCCGCCCAGGTCAATGGCGTACTGATCGCCGTTCTTGGTCACGGTGCCGTCCAGGAAGTTCATCTGAGGGCTGCCGATGAAGCCGGCAACGAACATGTTGCAGGGCATATCGTACAGGTTCTGCGGGGTATCGACCTGCTGGATGATGCCGTCCTTCATAACAACGATACGGTCGCCCATGGTCATAGCCTCGGTCTGGTCGTGGGTAACGTAGATGAAGGTGGTAGCCAGCTTCTTGTGCAGCTTGATGATCTCGGTGCGCATGCTGGTACGCAGCTTAGCATCCAGGTTGGACAGGGGCTCGTCCAGCAGGAAGACTGCCGGGTTACGAACCATTGCACGGCCCAGAGCAACACGCTGACGCTGACCACCGGACAGAGCCTTGGGCTTGCGGTCCAGCAGGTGCTCGATCTCCAGGATCTTAGCAGCCTCGTGCACGCGCTTGTCGATCTCGTCCTTCGGGGTCTTGCGCAGTTCCAGACCGAAAGCGATGTTCTTGTAAACGGTCATGTGGGGGTACAGAGCGTAGCTCTGGAACACCATTGCGATATCACGATCCTTCGGGGGAACGTCGTTGATCAGACGGCCGCCGATGTACATTTCGCCCTTGGAGATCTCCTCCAGACCGGCGATCATGCGCAGGGTGGTGGACTTGCCGCAGCCAGAGGGGCCGACGAAGATGATGAACTCCTTATCCTGGATCTCCAGGTTGAAGTCGGTAACAGAAGGAGCAGTAGCGCCCGGATAGATCTTGTAGATGTGCTGGCAGCTAATCGAAGCCATAGGTCATTGCCTCCATTAAAATTTTTCTATGTTACGGCACCTTGACGGTGCACGCTCTCGTTGGTATTATAATAACAGATAACTTTGTGATATAAAATAGCATTTTATTGATTTGAGGTGTCAGATATTGCTTTATGATTGGACAAGCACCGCAGCCCTTGGCGTGGTGCGGGATATCCAGCCCAAAGACCCCCTGACCCTGACCGGCGAGGGGCTGTGGGTCTGCCTGATCTCCAGCGGCAGATGCACTGCCAGCCTGACCGATGCCTCGCCCTCCCCGGCGGGCAGCGCACTGATCCTGCCGCCCCAGAGCGCGGCGGCGGGCCATCTGGTGCTGAGCCGCGCCCCGTTGACCCTGACCCCGGAAGGGGAGAGCCACCTGCTCTGCATCCAGTTGACCGGGCAGGCGGCGGTGCAGTTCCTTGCCGGGCTGACGGAGCTGCCGTTCCTGGCCCGGGGCGAGACCTGCCCCGCCGCCGCAGAGCTGCTGGGCCGCCT
>OOAJ01001156.1_pt1 | contig 13028 bp, 8 predicted proteins | sample 1671241 | NCBI WGS metagenome assembly OOAJ01 (sample SAMN06348136, study PRJEB24527) | human gut metagenome | biome: human gut; feature: ankylosing spondylitis patient; material: feces | host: Homo sapiens | place: China | collected 2015-10
TATTTTGACATAAAAATACCGACCTCCAAAGTTAGATTTTTTAGGTCTAACTTTTGGGGGTCGGGTCAATGCAGTATCGGCTGAAATTTTATTAATGTTTAAATCTTGTACCGCCCTTATTTGCTTTCTGAGTAGTATGCTTTGGCAATTCTACATCTGCGGTATCAAATTTTCTTTTAAGTGATTTGACTGCCTTGCCTGTCGCACCGGCAAAGTTATATCTGCCACGACTCTTTACCGTTGACACAATAAAGAATACTATGCCTGCAATGCTGAGCACTACACAAGCAATGCCCGCATATAACATCCAATGACCGTTGTCCGACTTGCTTGTGTTCTTTTTAATAAAGCTGAAGTCATCACCGTCACTGTCTTGCAAAGATGCGTTTTTCAGGTTTGCAGAAATATCGTTCCAATCGCTCTTTGAAAGAGTTTTATCATCAATAGTATCTCTGCTTACCGAGTACATCTGAGCAGGCGGTGCTGTGGTTTCGGGCACTGTATAGGTTGACTGTCCGCCACCCACATATTCACTGCCGTCATTGCTGTAATATGGCTTATCGTCTGTATCCGAGTAGCTGTATGTCGGCTCAACATATGGCTCTGTCGGTTCCGGCTCTGGATCAGGATAATAAGTCGGCTCCGGCTCGGGATAATAGGTTGGTTCAGGCTCAGGCTCATATGTCGGCTCGGGCTCAGGCTCGTATGTCGGCTCAGGGTCAGGCGCAGGCTCGGTTTCAATGATTTCTCCGCCGCTTTCCTCTTCGCCCACCGCATTTACAGAAAATGCGAATGCCGAAAAGCTGAGCGCAAGTATTGATACTAAAGCAATTATTTTTCTTTTCATACTGTCGACTCCTTTCGCAAAATTAAAGAAGTTATGTTAATCAGTGTAAACATTTGCACTAAATGCCACACAAAGGCTGTGTGGCATTTTGATTTTTAAACTTTTACTTTGAAGAAGATGAGCTTGAAGAAGATGAGCTTGAAGAAGATGAGCTTGAAGAACTTGAGCTTGCTGATGAGCTTTCAGGTTTTACAAAGTAAAGCTCAGGCTTGTACTGGTCGAGTACAGACTGGTTCTTTTCGCAATCTGTCTTTTTAGCAAGGTCATCAACATACTTTGCAAACTCGTCTTTTTTCATATCTGCAAGCAATTTGTTGCGCTGTGTTGAATCGTAAACATAGCTGTCAATGTCTGAGTTGATGTCACCCTTATAGATAAGGTAATAAACTGCTGTATTGCCTGTACCTACCTTAACGGTCTTTGCCTCGTTTGCTTTCATTTCGCCGAGAGCTGTCTTAAGCTCATCGCCGAGTGAACTGCTTTTAAGGTTTTCAACAGCCTTTGTTACAGGGTCATCTGTAATTGAATTTGCTGTCTTATACTTATTTACAACATCGTCAAAAGAAGTACCGTTATTAAGTTCCTTTGCGTAGCCGTCAAATTCGTCTGTAATCTTCTTTGCGTCCTCGTCAGAAAGCGCTACATCTGTGCTTTTGTTTGACTCGTCGGTTGTTGACTTATAAAGATTTGCTTTTATGTACTTATAGTCTGTATAATTTTCTGTAAAGTATGAAATAAATTCATCGTCCTTTACTTCTTTTGAGCCGCCCTCGCCGTAAATCTTGTCAAAGATTGCGGAATACTTTGTGTTGTAAAGTGTTGTGCAGTACTCAAAGCTCTCAAAAGATACACCGTAAGGCTCGTACTCGTCTTTGTATGGCATATAGTAGCCGTAAGATGCGTAAGGGCCTACTGTCCAATATTCCTCGGCAGATTTCTTTGCTGAGTCGGCAGTAGCGCCGCTCATATCAATGCCGAGCTCCTCAACGAGGTTGTCAACAGCAATGTAGTTTAAGCACATTTTGTCTGCCTCGTTTTTAATCCACTCTCTTGCAACAGCCTTGTCACCGTCATCGTCTGTGATTTCAAGGTCAAGCCATGAATCAGATGCCTCGTCATAAGATGCGAGCTTTGACGCATAGTTTTTAGCCTGTGAGTAAGCTGTTTTGAGTGAGTAGCTGTAAACGCCGATTGGCAATTCTACTTTATCTGTTTTGTAAGCCCATTCTGCATTGAGGCTGATTGGGGTGCAGCCAACCGCTGCAACGGCAATAATCAGTGCAAGCAATAATGAACCGATCTTTGCATATGGTTTCATAATATTTACCGTCCTTAAAATATTCTATTTCACCCAAAAAAACGATAGGGTGCGTACCTTATGATTATACACAAAAAAATTTGCATTGTCCATATATTTTCTGAAATTTATTGCTTTTTCAGCAAAATTTTCAGCCAACTATCAGATTTTAAATACTTTTTTAAGCATTTCAAGTGACGAACCGCCGCCGCATCTGATTGTTATGTACGGTTTGTTGCCTGCCGAAAGCATTGCCCTGCCGTTGAGCCTTGACAAAAGCTCAATTACCTTAGGCGATTTTATCTCTTTAACAAACAACAGCACATTGGTTTCCGTCTGCCTTATTTCATAAATGCCCATTGCATTGGCGCAATTTCTGATAAGCGCAATGTCAATAAGTCCGAGCACAGATTCGGGGATTTCGCCAAAACGATCTCTAAGCTCGTCTTTTACATCCAAGCTGTCCTCTTTATTGCGTATATCGGCAATTCTGCGGTACACATCAAGGCGGAGCGTAAGACTTTCCACATAGCTTTCGGGGATATGTGCATTAACTGAAATATCAATAAGGCAATCGAGATCTGCCGACTCGGGTGCTTCGCCCTTTTCTTCGCTTACAGCCTCACCGAGCAATTTAAGATACATATCGTATCCGACAGATTCCATATGTCCATGCTGTTGTGCGCCCATAATGTTGCCTGCGCCTCTGAGTTCGAGATCTCGCATAGCGATTTTAAAGCCGCTGCCAAACTCCGTATACTCACGAATTGCGGCAAGTCGCTTTTGCTGAATTTCAGTGAGCACCTTATTTTTGCGGAAGGTAAGATACGCATAGGCTCGACGGTTACTTCTGCCCACTCGGCCTCTGAGCTGGTGGAGCTGAGAAAGTCCCATTCTGTCGGCGTTTTCTATGATAAGCGTGTTTGCGTTCGGCAAATCAACTCCTGTTTCTATTATAGTAGTGCAAACAAGAACATTTACCTCCTGCTCAAGCATTTTTCGCCATACTTCGCTGAGTTCGTGCTCTTTCATCTTGCCATGTCCTATTGCGATTTTCGCCTCGGGTATTGCGTCAAGTATTCTTGATGCGCACGATTCAATAGTCGCAACATCGTTATGCAGGTAGAAAACCTGTCCGCCTCGCCTTAGCTCCTTGCGGATAGCCTCGTTTATGACTGCGTCATCGTGCTCAAGAACATAGGTCTGCACAGGCTGTCGGTTTCGTGGCGCTTCCTCAATGACGCTCATATCTCGCAAACCGCTCATTGCCATATTGAGGGTTCTTGGAATAGGTGTAGCCGAAAGAGTAAGAACATCTACATTTTTGCAAAGCTCTTTAAAGCGCTCCTTTTGCGCCACGCCAAAGCGCTGTTCCTCATCTATAATCGCAAGTCCGAGGTCACGAAATTCTATATCTTTCTGCACAAGGCGGTGTGTGCCTACAACCATATCCACCTCGCCTCGTTTGAGCTTTTCAATGGTTTCTTTCTGCTGTTTTGCCGTTCTGAATCGTGACAGCAATTCAATTCTTATCGGATAGCCCTCAAATCTCTTGCACACAGTCTGGTAATGCTGCCACGCAAGAATGGTTGTCGGGCAAAGCAAAGCACACTGCTTGGAATCCGCTACGCATTTAAAAGCCGCTCTGAGCGCAACCTCTGTTTTGCCAAAGCCAACATCGCCGCACAAAAGTCTGTCCATCGGCGAGGTTTTCTGCATATCGGATTTAATCTCCTCGCAGCATCTGAGCTGGTCGGGGGTTTCCTCGTACTCAAACTTAGCCTCAAAATCGTGCTGCCACTCATTATCGTGCGAAAAAGCATAACCCTTTGCTTTCATTCTTGCCGAATAAAGCGCAATAAGCTCTTTTGCTATGTCCTTTACAGAGGCTTTTACCCTCGACTTTGCTTTCTGCCAATCCTGCGAGCCGAGCTTGTTAAGTCGAACTCGGTTATTCTCTGACGGGCCGATGTATTTTGCTACCATATCAAGCTGAGTTACAGGCACATAGAGAACATCGCCCTTTGCGTACTCAATCTTGATGTAATCCTTTACAATGCCATGGGTGTCTATCTTGCGGATACCGCCGAAAATACCGATTCCATGCACGCTATGAACTACATAATCACCCTGCGAAAGCTCGGCAAGACTGTAAATAGCCTGACTGTCCTTTGGTGTTTTTTTGCGGGCTTTCTTTTTCGGCACATATGAAATGTGACCTTGAGTAATAACAAAGAATTTTTCAAGCGGATATTCAAAGCCTGCACTGAGCGTACCCGGAAGTACAAACAAAGCGTTTTTCTTGACTTCCGATAATTTGTCGGCATACTGAGCAGGAATACCGTCATTTCTGAGCGACTCGCAAAGATTTTTTGCCGCCTTATCTGTTCCTGCAAGCACAACGCCGCAGCTTTCGGCGGTAAGCATTCCGTTTAAGTCCTCTTCAAGCTGTTTGTATGAGCCGTTCCATACAGACAGCTGTTTTGTAGAAAATGATACTATTTTTCTGAGCGGAATTGTGGTTGAACCATGCACAAATCCCTCAAGCATAACAATGCCATGAGAGGTGAAAATATCTACACACTCAGAAAAGGTGAGCGAATACTTATCAAGACCTCGGCAAAGCACACCGTCTTCAAAGGCGGCTTTTACGGTTTCTTCGTTTCTGAAATCCATTGCTCTGCCTCGCTCGGCAATGTTGTTGTATTCAGAAGTGAAAATGAGTGTATCTCGGCTCAAATAATCAAAAAGCGTTTCGGCTTTATCATAGATAAGCGGAATATATTTGTCGGTATCAGAAAGCATTGCGCCCGACCTTATGCTGTCCGCCTCGGAAAGCAAGGTTTCTTTAACCTGCGGCGCTTTTTTGCCTCGCACACCCTTTGCAAAATTTTCTATTTTATCGGCAAGTGCCGTTTTGTCCTCAATAATTACTTCGGCAGACGGTGAAAGGCGAATTTCGCCTGCTTTTTCTCCTCTTCGCTGAGTATCAATATCAAAAAAGGAAAGGTCTGTTATTTCATCGCCCCAAAATTCCGCACGAACAGGGTTTTCGGCATCGGGCATAAAGAAATCGAGTATGCCGCCCCTTACGGAAAACTGACCGCTGCCCTCTACCGCATCAAAACGCTCGTATCCAAGCAGGGTGAGGGTGCGAACGGCTTTTTCTATGCTGATTTCAAGTCCCTCTTTGAGCGTTAAAACACATTCTGCCAAAAAGTCCTTTGGAACAGTAAATTGTGATGCGGCGTCAATACAGCTCACTACAACATCGCACTCGCCGTCAATCAGCTTTAACAGAACTTTAAGTCTTGCGTGTTCGTATTCTCTTGATGCACTCTGCATATCTCTGAAATTAAAATCTCTTTCGGGATAAAAATATGCACGCATACCCATACTTGCAAGGTCATTGCAAATGGTTTGCGCCTCTCGCTCATCGGAGGCAACACAAAAGGCAGTAGTGTTCTTGCGACAGCACAGAGAATAGATAATATGTGCCTTGTGAATTGCAGAAAGTCCCGTAGCACAAACACTTCCGCCACGCACAACGGCTTTTTCAAGTGAGTTAAAAACCTCACTGTTTTTAAAAACATCAACTAAAAATTTCATAATTCATCTTGCTTTATTTTTTTGTTCACTTTTTATTTATCAAAAATTGGGATAATTACCGATTTTTTCAACATTGTTTTATAAAAATGTTAATTAAACAAATTCATTGCTCTGTCGATTTTTCCGTCTGCCATAAGTTCAACTGCTTTTGCGGCATTTTCAAATACCTGCGCAAGTTTCTTCTGTTCATCGTCGGAAAATCTTGAAAGTACCCAATCTGCCAAATCCCACTCCGGTGTAGGCTTTGCACCGATTCCTATTTTGATGCGTGGGAACATATCACTTCCGCTGAGGTAAATAATGCTCTTCATTCCTCTCTGTCCGCCGTCACTGCCCTTTGAGCGAATACGCATTTTACCGACATCGAGGGATATATCGTCAAACAATACTATCACATTTTCAGGAGAAATTTTGTAGAAATTCATCGCCTCTACCACTGCCTGACCGCTGTTGTTCATATATGTGGTAGGTTTCATAAACATTGCCTTTCTGCCTGCTATATTACATTCGCCGACATAGCTTTTAAATTTTACTCTGTCTACCTTGCAGTCAAGACTCTCGGCTATTGCGTCTATTGCAAGCCAACCTGCATTGTGACGGGTGTTTTCGTACTTTTTGTCGGGATTTCCGAGTCCTACTACTAAAAGCTCAACTCCGCCGCCAAAACTCTTTTTCTTACCAAACATAAATACCTTCCTTATATAAAATTATTATTCTCGCTTAAAATCAACAACAACCCAATCGTCATTGCCAAGGTGATACGGTGTGCCGCAATATGGGCAATTATGCTCTCTTGTGGCATCAAAGCTGCCGCCACAACTGCGACAGTTTACATTCTTTATAGAAAAACCTGCATTTGCTATTGCGTGTATATTTTTGCAAACAACAACCCTGAATTTTTCCTTTGAACTTTTGAGAGCGCCGCCGTCAGCCTTTGTTACTGTTGTATATACGGTAATATCTACATAGCAGTAGTTACCGTCTGTTTTCAGCGTATTATACCTTACCGTACCGTCATAGCTAATGTCCACAATGTCTTTAAAGGTGTTTTGCATAGGCTTGCCGTCATAAGCCGCAAGGTTGGTGTAGTCATCGCTGAATATCATAAGTTTCATAAGGTTTATAACCTTACCTATGAAAAACTCATACGAAAAGTTAGGGTCAATCTGTCGCATAACCTTTGGCAGCTGAGTTTTTGCCCTTACATGAGGGCCAAGCAAAAACAGGCTTTTTATTGCGCCGAATATAAGGTACATAAACATACCTAAGCCCCACAAAAGATATCCGCCCAGCGCACCGCCTATAAGTCCGTATAAAGTGCAGATTATAATATTCATTATGAAATCACTGTTTTCGGGCAAAAGATTGCCGTTTTGGTAGTTTATAAAAAACATACTGCCGGCAAACGCAAACATAGTAATTAAAACAACAGCTATAGCGGAATTTTTAACTACTTTTTTTCCGCCTGCAACTTCTTTGATTGCATAAAAGTTGGTAACTTTAGGGAACAAATCGTCAATAATAAATCTTGTTCCGCAGCTTTTACAGCCTGTAAGTAAGTCCTGCACATCACTGATAGCGCCGCAGTTTGGGCACGCAACCGCACCGCCTGCATTTTGATTTAAAAGTCTTGTGATGGTAGCATAAAAGTTGCGTTTATTCTTTCTTTTCTTTTTCTTTTTATTATTTACAAAAAAGGTTTCTGTCACCTTATAGTCTTTACAGACAACATCACTTTTGTAGTCGCCTCTGTCGGTGACGGTAAAGCACTTGAGCGCCTGCTTAAACGAGCTTTCCTTTGTATCAAACACAACTTCTTTTCTGACATTATTTTCATCAAGTCTTTTTTTCTGAAGTTCAAGAGTGTAGTTTACATCAAGAGAGCCCATATCGGGAGTTTTTCCCGTATTGTGCCACTGAGCGTATTCGTCAATAAATTTATCAACGATTTCTGTATTTTCGTTATTGTTAAATGTTAAATTAAAAAAACTCATTTTCTTATTATACCTCGTGCAGTCTGAATAACTGCTAATAAACTATGGTTTGTGTTTATATATAAATTTAGTTTGTTTGTCGTTACAACCCAAAACCTTTTTAACGGCGAAATGGCGGGTTATTTGAAACCCGCCTGTATAATCGCTATTTAATTTTTATTTCATTAACCAAATGCAGGTGTAAACGGCTTGTCATTGTAAATTCTTGCAATAGCCTCTGCAAATGTAGGAGCAGTAGGGAGAATTGTGAACTTGTCAATCATCTTCTCCTGTGGTACAGGGATTGTATCAAGAAGAACAACCTCTTTGATTGCGCTGTTCTTAATTCTCTCGATAGCAGGACCTGAAAGAACTGCGTGTGTAGCACAAGCATAAACTTCAGTAGCACCGCCCTTTTCAACTATAGCGTTTGCTGCGTTGCAAAGTGTGCCTGCTGTGTCAATCATATCATCAACAAGGATAACCTTTTTGCCTCTTGCGTCACCGATAATGTTCATAACCTCGCAAACATTTGCCTTTGGTCTTCTCTTATCAATAATAGCAAGACCTGTGCCAATCTTAGACGCAAAGTTTCTTGAACGGGTAACCGAACCGAGGTCAGGAGAAACAACGATGTATTCGTCAAAGTTTCCGCCGATTTTCTCTCTCATATAGTTAGCAAGAATAGGAGAACCATAGAGGTGGTCAACAGGGATATTAAAGAAGCCCTGAATCTGATTTGCGTGAAGATCCATTGTAAGAACACGGTCGGCACCTGCTGTTGTGATGATGTCCGCACAAAGTTTAGCCGAAATCGGATCTCTTGCCTTAGCTTTTCTGTCCTGTCTTGCATAACCGAAGTAAGGCATAACTGCTGTAATTCTTGCAGCAGACGCACGCTTCATAGCATCAATCATAATGAGCATTTCCATTAAATTGTCATTTACCGGAGTGCAGGTTGACTGAACGATAAAGCAGTCGCTGCCTCTTACAGATTCCTGAAGAGAAACAGCAATTTCACCGTCAGAAAACTGAGTACATTCGCTCTTACCAAGCGGAACTCCAAGGCTGCCTGCAATTCCTTTGGCTACATTTACATTTGAGCTTCCGGTAAAGATTTTAATGTCTTTTCCGTGAAAATTCATTGTAATCGCTCCTTTTTACTCTATAAGTTATATTCTCTATTTACTTAACAGGTATATCCCCTGTCTTTTGCAATATTATTAAGCTCCTCAAGCTGAGCCGGATCGTTAGCGCCAAGCACTGTGTCGCTGCACTCTGCTGTGTATGCGCCTACCTTACAGCCGTCAGAAAGCAAAAGTTTTAATGCGTCGGGCAAATAGTATTCCTTTGCATTATTATCGGATGAAATTCTGCCGAGCACAGACAAAAGCTTTTCTGCGTCAAACCAGAAACCGCCCGAATTTACTTCCTTAATCTTAAGGATTTCTTCACTGCCGTCTTTCTGTTCTACGATTGACTTTACATCGCCGTTTTCGTCACGAACAATTCTGCCGTAACCTGTCGGGTCATCAACCATTGCGGAAATTACTGTTGCGCTTGACTGCGTTGCTGTGTGCTGTGCAAGTGACTTTTCAATAGTTTTGCTGTCCATAAACGGTGCGTCACCGTTAAGGATTACCACGCTGTCGCCCTTGTGAGCCTCAAGGAAGTCCTTTGCCATCATAACTGCGTGACCCGTACCGAGTCGCTCAGCCTGATAAACCGTTTCAACCTTAAAATCAAGTGTTGACACAAATTCATCAATACATTCTTTTTTAAAGCCCTTTACGATGCATATATCATCTATACCTGCTTTTTTGAGGGAAGAAATAACCCACTCAAGCATAGGCTTACCGAGTACGAGTGAAAGTGTTTTTGGCTTGTCGCTCTTCATGCGCTTGCCTTCGCCACCCGCAAGAATAATCGCACAATTACTCATATGTAATCTCCTTGTTATTCTGTTATTTGCCACACCTGCCGTAATATGCACGCACAACAAGGCATATTAATATTATCGCATAAAAAATACAAATTTCAAGAGTATTTTACAAAAAAACAACATTATGGCTAAATTTAAACGATTTATACAATATTGGTGAAGTATAAAATTGAATTTTATAGGAAAAAATTTTAAAAAATGTATAGCTATTTTCAACAAACTTTGTTATAATTATGTGTAGGCTTATACAAGCGGGCGAATTTTGATATTTTAAACACAACTTTCGCCACAGCCGTATAATTATTATTTTAGGAGGATTACCAAAATGGCAAACAAATGGGTATACCTTTTCTCAGAAGGTAATGCTAACATGCGTGAGCTCCTTGGCGGTAAGGGCGCTAACCTTGCAGAAATGACAAGCTTAGGTCTTCCTGTACCACAGGGCTTTACAATTACAACAGAGGCTTGTACTCAGTACTATGAGGACGGCAGAGAGATCAACGAAGAAATTCAGGGTCAGATCAACGAGTACATCGGCAAGATGGAAGAGATCACCGGCAAGAAGTTCGGCGATTTAGAGAACCCACTCCTCGTTTCAGTTCGTTCAGGTGCAAGAGCATCAATGCCCGGTATGATGGATACAATCCTCAACCTCGGTCTTAACGAAGAAGTTGTAGAAGTTATTGCAAAGAAGTCTAACAATCCTCGTTGGGCTTGGGACTGCTACAGAAGATTTATTCAGATGTATTCAGACGTAGTTATGGAAGTTGGTAAGAAGTACTTTGAAGAGCTTATCGACGAAATGAAGGCTAAGAAGGGCGTTACACAGGACGTTGAGCTTGACGCTGACGATCTTAAGGAGCTCGCTTCACAGTTCAAGGCAGAGTACAAGGCTAAAATCGGCGTTGACTTCCCTGACGATCCTAAGGAGCAGCTTATGGGCGCTATCAAGGCTGTATTCCGTTCATGGGATAACCCAAGAGCTAACGTATATCGTCGTGATAACGATATTCCTTATTCATGGGGTACTGCAGTAAACGTACAGTCAATGGCATTCGGTAACATGGGTGACGATTGCGGTACAGGTGTTGCATTTACAAGAGATCCTGCTACAGGTGAGAAGAAACTCATGGGTGAGTTCCTTACAAACGCACAGGGCGAAGACGTAGTTGCAGGTGTTCGTACACCAATGCCAATCGCTCAGATGGCAGAAACATTCCCTGAGGCATTTGCTCAGTTCCAGACTGTTTGCAAGACTCTTGAGGATCATTACAGAGATATGCAGGATATGGAGTTCACTGTTGAGAACAAGAAGCTCTATATGCTCCAGACAAGAAACGGTAAGAGAACAGCTCAGGCTGCTCTTAAGATTGCTTGTGACCTCGTTGACGAGGGCATGAGAACAGAGGCTGAGGCAGTTGCTATGATCGACCCTCGTAACCTCGACACACTTCTCCACCCACAGTTTGATGCTGCTGCTCTTAAGGCTGCTACACCAATCGGCAAGGGTCTTGGTGCTTCACCGGGTGCTGCTTGCGGTAAGGTTGTATTCACAGCTGAAGATGCTGAGGTTTGGAACGCAAAGGGCGAGAAGGTAGTTCTCGTTCGTCTTGAAACTTCACCTGAGGACATCACAGGTATGAAGGCTTCACAGGGTATCCTCACAGTTCGTGGCGGTATGACATCACACGCAGCCGTTGTTGCTCGTGGTATGGGTACTTGCTGCGTATCAGGTTGCGGCGACATCAACATGGACGAAGCTAACAAGAAGTTCACACTCGCAGGCAAAGAGTTCCACGAGGGTGACTACATTTCAATCGACGGTTCAACAGGTAACATCTATGACGGTGTTATTCCAACTGTTGACGCTACTATCGCAGGTGAGTTCGGCAGAATTATGAGCTGGGCTGACAAGTACAGAAAGCTTAAGGTTAGAACAAACGCTGATACACCAGCTGACGCTAAAAAGGCTCGTGAGCTCGGTGCTGAGGGTATTGGTCTTTGCCGTACAGAGCATATGTTCTTTGAAGAGGACAGAATCGCTGCATTCAGAGAGATGATCTGCTCAGATACAGTAGAAGAGAGAGAAGCTGCTCTTGAGAAGATTCTTCCTTACCAGCAGGGCGACTTTGAGGCTCTTTATGAGGCACTTGAAGGCAACCCGGTTACAATCAGATTCCTTGATCCGCCACTCCACGAGTTCGTTCCTACTGAGGAAGCTGACATTGAAAAGCTCGCAGTTGCTCAGGGCAAGAGCGTTGACACAATCAAGGCTATCATTGCTTCACTCCACGAGTTCAACCCAATGATGGGTCACCGTGGCTGCCGTCTTGCAGTTACATATCCTGAAATTGCTAAGATGCAGACAAAGGCAGTTATTCGTGCTGCTATCAATGTTAAGAAGGCTCATCCTGATTGGACAGTTAAGCCTGAAATTATGATTCCGCTCGTATGCGAGGTTAAGGAACTTAAGTATGTTAAGAAGATGGTTGTTGAAACAGCTGACGCTGAAATCGCAGCTGCAGGCATCGAGCTTGAGTACGAAGTTGGTACAATGATCGAGATTCCAAGAGCTGCTCTTACAGCTGATGAGATCGCAACAGAGGCTGACTTCTTCTGCTTCGGTACAAACGACCTTACACAGATGACATTTGGTTTCTCAAGAGATGACGCCGGTAAGTTCCTCAACGCTTACTATGATGCAAAGATCTTCGAAAACGATCCATTTGCTAAGCTCGACCAGACAGGTGTTGGCAAGCTCATGGAAACAGCTATTAAGCTTGGTAAGCCAGTAAACAACAAGCTCCACGTAGGTATCTGCGGTGAGCACGGCGGTGACCCATCATCAGTTGAGTTCTGTCACAAGATTGGTCTTGACTATGTATCATGCTCACCATTCCGTGTGCCGATCGCAAGACTTGCTGCTGCTCAGGCTGCTATTGCTGAGATGTAATTCAGTCATCTTTGATTGATATTATATAGCGTAATATTTTGGGCTGTCCCGTAATGGGACAGCCCTTTTGCTGTTTTATTAATGTTCTTTTTTATGGTGCGCCAACAGTATTCTTGTTTTATTCTAAATTTCTACCTCGTTTTATGCGGCTTGCTCTTGGTTATAATTTCATCAACGCTCTCGCTAAAAACAGTCCACCGGACTGTTTTCTTTACGCTCGCCTTCGAGTCCCTGTTGTCGCTTTGCTTGTATAATAAAAAAGAACACCGAAAGGTGTTCTTTTTTTATGGTGCGCCAACAGTATTCTTGTTTTATTCTAAATTTCTATCTCGTTTTATGCGGCTTGTTCTTAGTTATAATTTCATCAACGCTCTCGCTAAAAACAGTCCACCGGACTGTTTTCTTTA
>OOAJ01001170.1_pt1 | contig 12835 bp, 20 predicted proteins | sample 1671241 | NCBI WGS metagenome assembly OOAJ01 (sample SAMN06348136, study PRJEB24527) | human gut metagenome | biome: human gut; feature: ankylosing spondylitis patient; material: feces | host: Homo sapiens | place: China | collected 2015-10
TCCCGATGAATCCGAAAGACTTCTACGGATACAGGCGCAAGACCGTCGCTGTACTGTATGAGAGGATGCGGTTGTTGGGAGTGTGGGAGGAAAAATAAATGAAAGAATATAAATGTCCAAAGTGCAATAGTAAAAACCTTTTTACCAAGAAAGTTGGGAATAATACGGGATTGTATTGCGAAGATTGCGGTGCATGGATTAAATGGGTCGGAAAAAATGAGCTGAGAGCGTTTGAATATTTAACTAAGCAGAAACACGTAGACGATGCTAATAGCAAACAAGACGATATTGCAAGCATCATTTATAGCACTCTCGATCATATGTATTGCGATAATTGCAGATTCAATAGCGAAATTAAAGAAAGTGATAGTGATGAATGGAACTGTGATGAATGCCACAGAAAATATAATGGATGGGGAGTTTCCATGCAGGAAAGTAATAAAATTGCAAAAGAAATTTTAAAACAGTTAGGAGAATAGAATATGAGCAGACTGATTGATGCAGACAAAATAATTGACTCTCTTGGAAATTCGGATATGGATTTTGCAATAGGTGCAGTTATTGACGAACAGCCGACAGCTTTTGATGTGGACAAGGTTATGGAGCAATTGAAAAGAGATAAATTTATCGAATCCGAATGTATCTTATCTGATGTACATCAAGGATACAATGCTGGACTGAACAGAGCAATAGAAATTATAAAAGGTGGTGGAGTTGAATGAGTAAAGGCAAGGACATTTCAACCATGTTTACAAAAGAAGAAAATAAAAAGAATGGAAGACTCGGATATGGACTGGCTATCAGAGAAAAGGAAGATGTTATCAGTCCGTCACAGTATGGAGCGTTCTTGCAGAAAAGAGGTAGGAGAAAATGAGTAAATCAGTATTAGTGATAAATACGCCAAAATATTGTGCTTTATGCGTTTTACGCAGTGGAGTGTCTCACCCGTTCTGTAGAGTAAACAATAGAGATATTACAGATTTGAGTATTAGACCTGAATGGTGTCCATTGAAGCCACTGCCGGAGAAAATGAAAGTAACTGGGCTTTATAACGGCGAGTATTTCAAAGCGGGAGGCAAACTACCGAGCTATAAGATCGGTTGGAACGATTGTATTGATGAGATTACAGGAGGAAACGCAGATGATTGATCTGACGAATAAATGTGTATTAATCAGAACACATGAAGAGTATGAAAATATTCTGAAAGCAGCAAAGAGACAAGGATATAGATGGTACGGTGGAAAAGAAGCGTATCCATATCCATTTGAAGAACAGCAGATCCCGGATATATTAAAATTCTATAGCAATAAAGAACTAACAAGAAATGCCAGCCTTGCACCGGGATATGAATTAGTAGAAGTATCAGACGTAATTGAAGATGAGAAGAAGTTAAAAGATGCTATAAACCTTGTCAGAACATTCACCAAATACCCAGACAGAACAGCATTGACGGACTCATTTATTGAGTCCTTGAAGTTACTTGCAGATACTGTAGAAAATCAGATAGAAGAGGCGAAGTAGATGGAAAGATTAACTAAAAGAATGGAAAATGCTCCAGACGGAGAATCAAATGTGTGGGTTAAAAACCATGATTATATAAAGGCATCAGAAAAACTTGCAGAATATAAAGATTTAGAAGAACAGTGCTTGCTTGTGAGATTACCGGTTAAAATCGGTGATGATATTTATAAGATTCCGAGCAAAGTGAATTATGATTTAAATGTTCTGAATGGATATAAAGCAAATAACAGAGTGTATCATCAAAAAGCTTACAGCATTGTATTTTCACAAAGTGGTTGGTTCGTACAGTGTGATAAAGACAGTATTCATGCCCCGAACGTTATTTGTGTTGACGTAGAATACGGGAAAACATGGTTCCTCACCCGTGAAGAGGCTGATAAAAAGTTGGAGGAGATGAAGAAATGAAGCCAGAAGAAGCATTAGAAGAATTAAGTTACGAGGACACAGCCTATGGCGGTAAATGTACTTATGAAGTCAGAATGACTGCGCTTGATGCGCTAGAAAAGCAAATTCCAGAAAAACCTAAAAACGTGAAAAGTATTTTTGATTTTTCGGGTAGATATTATACGACAAAAGGTGATTGTCCTTGCTGCGGAGCGGAAGGATTATTTAGAACGATATCATATTGCTACTCCTGTGGACAGAAATTAGATTGGGGAGGAAGTGAAAAACCATGACAGACAAACCTACACCAGAGATAACCCCACAACTCGCCATATCAGCATTCGCAGTACTACATCAATATTGCAGTTCAATCAGTCCACATGACTGCATCAGATGTACATTCTACGAACATTGCCCGGAGTGTTTCATGGGGTGTCCGGGAGATCAGGGTGAAACGATCAGAAAATTACAAAGCAATGAATAAAATTAGAGAGTCGGTGTTTACCGGCTCTTTTTTAACGCAAAATTCCTCAAACATGTACCACAACTTTTCTACTAACCTGTGATAGAATATACTCAGAAGTGTTACTATGGGGTTTTATAGCCAGTTGGAGGTGAGAACATGGGAATGACACCAATGTACACAAGCGTTGAAGAGATTGAAAGCAAAATAGAACAGTACTTCGAAGATTGCAAGGGTTATCCATTAACTGATAATGAAGGTAATCAAATATTTAATAAGTTTGGCCTTCCTGTTTTAATAGATGTTCATCCCCCGACTGTTACAGGTCTTGCTTTAGCTCTTGGATTTACGAGTAGACAGGCACTCTTAAATTATCAGGCAAAGCTGGAATTCGTTGACACGATTACGCGCGCAAAAGCGAGGGTAGAACAGTACGCAGAGGAAAGGCTATTTGATCGTGACGGTTCAAATGGCGCTCAGTTCAGTTTGAGAAATAATTTTAAGGGATGGGATGCTGACAAGAAAAATGATGATTCTGGAGATGGAAAGATTACGATTGTGAACAATATTCCAAGACCGGAGAAACAGGATGGAAAGTAACGCTATCAAACTGAATGAGATTGTGGCACCAGCATTTTACAATGTGTTTTGGGATATTTTAGATGGTAAACACACTTACTATGATCTGTACGGCGGACGTGGATCCACAAAATCATCTTTTGTAGGCAGCATGATTCCGTTTCAGATGATGCAGGATGCGGAGAACGGCTTAATGTCAAATGCTGTAATCTTTCGGAAAGTCGGTAATACGCTCAGAGAATCTGTGTATGAACAGATCGCATGGGGGATTGATGCGCTTGGAGTAAGTGATTTATGGGCTGACAGTTTAAGTCCTATGCAATATGTGTATAAGCCAACAGGACAAAAGATCATATTCAGAGGACTGGATAAAGCTAAGAAAACAAAGTCCATAAAAGTAAAAAAAGGATATTTCAAGTACCTTTGGTTTGAGGAACTTGATGAGTTTGCCGGAATTGAAGAAATCCGTACAGTTCAACAGTCTGTTCTTCGTGGAGGAAGCAAATTTGAAGTATTTAAGACGTTCAATCCACCGATCAGCCGGAGCAACTGGGCGAACGTGTATGTGGAGGAACCGAGAGTTGACAGCTACAGACACAAGAGCGATTATAGATCAGTTCCTGTTGAATGGCTTGGTCAGCAATTTATTGATGATGCAGAGCATCTGAAGAAAACAAATCAGAGAGCTTACGACCATGAATATCTCGGTCTTCCTGTTGGACTTGGAACAAATATTTTCGAACTGTTAGAAATTCGAAAAATTACAGATGAAGAGATTCAGAGCTTTCAAAGTATCTACCAGGGACAGGACTGGGGGTGGTATCCAGATCCTAAAGCATTTCTCCGTGTAGCTTATGTTCCTAATCAGGAAAAAGTTTTTTTATTGGACGAACTTGGAGGTAGCAAGATAAGAAACAAGGAAATGGCTAACCAGATAAAGAAAAAAGGATATGATGATTATTCAATCTCTTGCGGAGTTGATGAAGAAGAAAGTATTATTGACTTCCGAGATGCAGGACTTCCAGCGCGTAGAGCCATTGTTACACCGGGAAGCCGCAAATATACTTTTGAGTGGTTACAGTGCCGAACATTAGTCATTGATCCGGCACGAACGCCTAGAGCATACAAGGAAATTATCAATTATGAACATGAAGTAGATAGCAATGGAGAAGTTATCGCAGATTATCCAGATGGTAACGATCACTGGATAGATTCTCTCAGGTATGCGACAAGTCCATTGTCCATGAGAAGGGGACACAGTGCATAAAATGTTAGATAGGTACTTTTCAGATAAAATAAATAAATTCTTAAGCATCGGTTTAAAAATATATGGATCATCTGACATTAACGAAATCTTAAAAGTTGTAGAATATGAAGACATTATTGTGCGAGATACTTCTGTAAGATGGATGGATTTTAAAAGGTGATTAAATGGGACTTATAACAACACTAAAAAGGTGGTTTAACATGATTTTTAAAAAGCAAGCCGAAGAGGACTTTAACATCCAGGCGGCAGAATTTCCAGAGATGGAATCACTGATTAACCGGTGCGCGAACATTTACAGGGGAGCGCCGGAATGGTTAGATGATAAGAATAATATCAAGACGATCAATTTTGCAAAATCCGTCTGCTCAGAAACAGCCCGGCTCGCAACCCTGGCGATTGGCATTCAGATAGATGGTTCTGCAAGGGCAACATGGTTACAAGAGCAGATCGATAAAGTGTATTTCCAAATCCGGCACTGGGTAGAATATGGCTGTGCTTATGGAACCGTGTTCATTAAGCCGAACGGCGAGAGCCTCGATGTGTTTACTCCGGCAGATGTGATGATTGTGGATTACGATAATCAGGGAATCAAAGGGATTATATTTAAAGATTCGTATACAGTTGGGCGAAAATATTATACACGGCTTGAATATCATAGATTTGTTGAGATTGCAATAGATGGTGTGACAACCTATCCGTATTATGTTTCTAACAGAGCCTATGTATCAAAATCTCCTCAAAGCATCGGAGACAAGATTGACCTTAAACAGACCAAATGGGCTGACCTAATGGCAGATACGCCGCCGATTCTTAAGGCGAACGGGGAGAAGTTGGACGGACCTCTGTACGGAGTTCTACGGACACCACAGGCGAATAACGTGGATATTAACGCACCATTGGGTTTGCCAATATTTGCCGAAGCTATCGAAGAGTTAAAAGACCTCGATATTGCATACAGCAGGAACGCCGGAGAGATTTTTGATTCGCAGAAGATTGTCTTGGCAGATGATAGACTGCTGATGCCAAGCGGTACACCTGTAGCAGCCATGTCACCGCAGGGTATGGAGAACAGACGTAATGAGATGAAATTACCGCACTTTGTCAAGAATGTATTCGGGCAGGATGAAAAAGAGTTCTATCAGGAAATCAATCCGATTCTCAACACAGATACCCGTATAAGCGGCATAAACGCCATTTTAAGCCAGTTAGGGTACAAGATTGGATTCTCCAACGGATACTTTGTTTTTAACGAATCTAGCGGCATACAGACGGCTACAGGAGTAGAAGCAGAACAGCAGAGGACAGTGCAGTTCGTCAAAGACGTTCGAGATAAACTGGAATCCTGTCTGGATGAAGTTATTTACGCATTGAACGTTTACGCTGACCTGTACGGACTTGCACCGGTTGGGGCTTATGAAGTCAATTATGATTTCGGAGACATTCTGTATGTGCGTGAAAATGACCGTGCAAGATGGTGGCAGTATGTGACCACTGGCAAAGTTCCGGCATGGTTGTATTTCGTGAAATTCGAGGGAATGACCGAGGAAGAAGCTAAAGCAATAGTCAAAGAAGCTCAGCCAGACGAGCCAACACTATTTGGAGAGAGGTAAAAAAAATGGCCGATACATTCAAGGGAATAATCACAGCAGACGGAAAGAAGAGACAGTTGCCTTATAGAAATATTATCGAAACGCCCGTGTCTGATGAAACATTGTCCATACAGGGAGCATTTGCCGACTCCAAAGCCGTAGGGGATAAATTTAAAGAAGCAAAGGCAGAAACTGATTCACTAAAGGAAGATTTAGATAACTATATACATAAACCTAATTTAGAAGATGATGATAAATTTCCACGTGCTAAAAACGGAAGTGTTGAATGGGTTGAGCAAGGATTACCAACAGATGAGCAAACATCTAGTGCAATTAATAGCTGGTTGAATGCACATCCAGATGCTACGACTACTGTACAAGATGGTGCGATTACAGAAAATAAAATTAATGCGAATTTCTTACATTACATAAAAAATGGTTATTTTACACCAGAAATGTTTGGTGCAATTGGAAATGGTATTGCTGATGACACTGAATCTGTACAAAAATGTTTAGACTTTAAAAAAAATAACGGATATAATGTATTTTTATCCGGAAAATACAAAATAACAAATCCATTAATTATTACTGGATATAGCATTAACATTTTTGGAAATGGACAAATCTTATATGACGGAATTGATTTTGCCATAAAAATACATGGCTGTGTAAATTCAAATATAACTTTAAATAGAATTGACGCACCTAATGGTAGAGGTATTTATTTTTATGGAACAAGCAATAAAGATTTTAATCAATATATAAACCTATACATAAATAATATCCATGCAAAAGACATCTGCATAAAACATGATAAAAATCATTATTCATGGTCTAATGAAATAAGAATATATAATACAAGATTTTCGTCAACTAACTATACAGCTGGCAATAATTCTATAGCATTACAAATTAACAGTGATGGCACAGAACCAATTAATGGCTGGCACTTAACTAATGTTGGGTTTGAGGGTATTGATATTGGTGTTGAATTAAAAAATACAGATATATCAAAAGATAGAAGTATCAGTATTGCATTAATTAATCTTAGATTCGGAGAAAATATTAGGAAAATTATTAAAACAAGTGGATATTGCTATTTTGAGTTATTGACAGCTAACAAATATACACGTAAAGACTTTTTTGAACTTTCTAATCTTACATGGGGTGTTATATATGGAAATGTAACATCAGAGGATTATGGATACCTATCATCTACTTGTATAATTGATAAAGGTTTGTTTTGTCCTACAAATCTACAAAGTAATAACTTATCATTTACGGACAGCAGAGTTAAAATAGATTTAAATGAAATAAGTACATATCTAACTAATATTAATATTAGAACAAACAATGACTGCGAACTTATCTTGAATGAGTACTATAATTACAAAGGAATTAGAGAATTTAAAATAAATGTATTTAATCAGGGTACTAATTTAACAATAAAAAATCGCAATAATGTTGTAATTGGTACATTAAATAATTTAAAATTAGCAGTTTACACGCTTTATTTTATAGATGATAATAACACATTAAATTCTTACTACTGTTCTAAATAGAAATAAACGAAACCTTATCTTATTCTATTTGAGGGCTTTAGTTAACCAGTAAAAACCAAAACATGTACCACGACTTTTAACGAAAGAGGTGATATGCTATACTTAGTCCAGAATATTTACGGCAAATTACAGAGGGCAGTGAACAGATAGCAGAAGAACTGCATCAGTACATCATCTCTGAGATTGTGTCGAGAATGATGGCAAGAATCGGCAGAGGTGAGGACTACATTCTGACCAATGCCGATGCGTGGAGAATCAGAACGCTACAGGAATCCGGTGAACTGTTAGAGGACATTCTGGCAGAATTATCCAAATACACCAAACGTGAACAGCAGGAACTTCTTGAAGCGTTTGAAGATGCCGGAATCACTGCAATGAACTATGATGATAAAGTATACAAGGCGGCAGGATTAAGTCCTGTACCGCTCGAACAGTCGCCAGCCATGATAAGACTCATGGAGCGGAATATGCTTGCGACTATGGGCGAATGGAAGAACTTCACAAGAACAACTGCAAGTGCCGCTCAAAGGCTCTATATCGAGCAATGTGACCTTGCATATAATCATGTAATGACTGGGGCGGTTGGGTATACACAAGCCATCAAAGAGGCAGTTAATAATGTTGTAAGCAATGGTGTTACGGTCACATATCCATCTGGCAGAAAAGACACGATTGAAACAGCAGTCGCACGTTCTGTCAGAACTGGTGTGGCTCAGGCGTGTGCTGATATTCAGTTAGCAAGAATGAAAGAAATGGGATATGGTTTAGTATTGACATCGGCACATATAGGAAGCCGCCCAAGCCATGAAGTATGGCAAGGGCAGGTATTTTCTATAGATTGGGAAAAATTAAAAGAAATCAAGCCGGAGTTCTTTCAGGAACGAGATACACCAGAATACCGTAGAATGCTGAAGCAAAAAGCAAGTCAATATCCAGATTTTATTGAAAATTGTCATTATGGTGAAGCTGATGGAATATGTGGAGTAAATTGCAGACATCATTTTTCAGTTTGGGTGGAAGGAATGCCGAATCCCTATGCAGAACTATCGGCACAGGATAAAGTCGACAAAGGCAAACAGTACGAAAAGGAGCAGAGACAACGTGCTTATGAGCGAAGAATCCGCAAGACAAAACGCGAAGTCCTTGGACTGCAAGCAGGAGTTGACAATGCACCGAATGAAAAGGCGAAATTTGCCCTCCAACAAGACCTTGACCGGAAGTCTTATCTTTTGCAGAAACAAAATGCTGCATACAAAGATTACTGCAAGCAGAACGGCCTGAGAGAATTGCAAGACCGGCTCATGATAGCGAAGTGGAACCGCCAGAATGCCGCAAAAGCCAGAGGAGCGGCAAAACGATATAAGACAGCAAAGGGGATTGACTGATGGATAGATGGGAATATTACAATCCGAATCCTGTTAAGGATAAGAGAACAGGAGATTGCGTTGTCCGAGCAATATGCAAAGCAACTGGATCCGACTGGGAAACGGTATTCGCCGGATTGATGATACAGGCATGTGCTCTGTCAGATATGCCGAGTGCAAATTATGTCTGGGGAGCGTATCTCTACAAGCATGGATACAGACGCAAACTGATTGAACAATCAGAGCGATATATCTATACAGTCAATGATTTTTGCGCAGATCATCAGACAGGCACATACATTCTATGCATAGATGGTCATGTGGTGACGGTACAGAACGGCAAATATTACGATACATGGGATAGTGGTAATGAGATCCCGGTATACTACTGGGAAAAGGAGAGCAAATGAGCATATCAGAATTTGTACAAGTATTCCTCTCAATTTGCGGAGGAGTGTCTATTGTCGGAGGAGCGGTGGCCGTAATTCTTAAGTGGATTACTCCGGCATTTCGACTCAACAAGCGAGTTGAAACACTGGAAGAACATGATAAGCGTGACTTTGAGAGTCTTCAGAGGATCGCGGAGCGTGATTCATTGATTCTGGAAGTACTATCAACCATGTTGGATAGTCAGATCAGTGGGAATAATGTTGAGGAATTAAAAAAAACAAAGCAGAAGCTCACGGAGTATCTTGCACAGAATCAACGTTAGCATTGATAAGGGGTATGCTCATGAAATTATATGTGTTCACGAAAAAAGATATAGACAGGTTCTTGATAGAGTGTAATTTCACACCAGACGAAGAAAGACTGTTTCGGTTGAGATGCAAGGAATATACGCTTGAATACTGCGCTGAACAGATGAACGTGAGTATATCAACAGCAAAGCGGTTAAGCCGGAGGGTAAATAATAAAATAATCAAAGTGTGCTGATACTTTTTGGATACTAATTAGAGCCAGAAACGACCTGTTTCCGGTTCTTTTTTTATGTAAAAATATAATCAGAAAGGCGGTGTATAAGATGGCACTATATAACAATCCTTATCAATATAGTTTTGGCGTTCCGGGGCAGATGAACCAGTTCCAGCAACAGCCTATCCAGATGCCAACCCAACCAGTACAGCAACCACAGCAGAATAATAGCGGTATCCTGTGGGTATCCGGCGAAGTCGGCGCAAAATCCTATCTGGTAGCACCTGGGACAAGCGTTTTACTAATGGACAGTGAAAGCGAAAAGTTCTACATAAAATCTACAGACGTTTCTGGTATGCCACAACCATTACGGACGTTTGAGTATCATGAAATAGGCACTCAGATGCCACCTAAGCAACCTGTTCAAAACATGGACAATAAATACGTCACCAGACAGGAATATGACGATTTAAAGGGTAAATACGAAGCTATTATAAACCGATTAAATTCATTTTCTGAACCTGTTAGGGCTAATACCGTGCAAGAATCAGCAATCAAGGGAGGAAATGCAGATGAGTAATCCATTATTCAACACCCTCGGTGGTGGGATGCCGCAGGGAAACGGACCAATGCAGATGATACAGCAGTTTATGCAGTTTAAGCAGAATTTTAAAGGAGATCCGAAAGCAGAAGTTGAGAAAATGCTACAGTCTGGAAGGATTTCACAGCAACAGCTTAATCAGGTTCAGCAGATGGCAGGGCAGTTCCAGCACATGCTGAAAGGAATGAAATAGTACATTACAATCTGGCCAGATTGATGTAAATACACAAAAAGGAGATTATAACTATGGATGGAAATTTAACAGCATCAGACGTTGCTCTTTTGACCGGGAACAACAGAAATGATGGAATGTTTGGTGGAGATGGTGCATGGTGGCTTATCGTGCTTTTCTTGTTCGCATTCTGCGGATGGGAAAACAATGGCTGGGGCAATAACGGCAACGGCGGTGGATATGCAGCCACGGCGGCTACTCAGGCAGATATTCAGAGGGGATTTGACAATTCTGCAGTAATCAGCAAGCTTGACGGAATCAACAACGGTATCTGTGATGGATTCTACGCAGTAAACAACGGTATGCTTACCGGATTTAATGGAATCAACACCAACATCATGCAGACTGGTTTCGGTATCCAGCAGGCTATTAACGCTGACACTGTAGCAAATATGCAGAATACCAATGCACTCCAGGCGCAGCTTGCAAACTGCTGCTGCGAAACCAGAGAAGCAATCCAGGGCATAAACTACAACATGGCACAGAATACCTGTGCATTGCAGAACACCATGAACAGTAACACAAGAGACATTATCGACAGCCAGAACGCCGGAACAAGGGCAATCCTTGATTATCTGTGCAACGAGAAGATATCCAATCTCCAGGCTGAAAATAACGACCTCAGACGTGCCGCTTCTCAGGATCGCCAGAGTGCGCTTCTCACAACTGCAATGGCTTCTCAGACACAGCAGCTCATTAATGCGATTAATCCAGCACCGATTCCGGCATATCAGGTTCCTAATCCGAACACATATTACGGATGCGGATGCAACACCGGATGTAATTGTTAACAACTTCATATCGAGAGTATCTTTCGATTGATTCGGATGTCGGCTTATGCCGTATTACACAGAGGGGCAGGCTGAGACCTGTCCTTTTGTGATATGAAAGGAGTAAAATTATGGCAGAATTTACAAATGTAGCTGCTCAGACTGTAGCAGCAAATGGAAACGTAGTATTTTCAAACACAGCAGTCAAAGGTTCTAACTGCATTCAACACAGGGAGGGAAGTGGAATCATCACCCTGAGAGGACTGACTAATCAGTGCAAAGCTAGATTCTTCGTGGATTTCTCTGGCAATATCGCAATTCCAACAGGTGGTACTGTCGGGGCTATCTCTCTGGCTATTGCAATCTCTGGTGAACCTGTTCTTTCTTCTCAGATGATTTCCACACCGGCAGCAGTAGATCAGTACAACAATGTGTCCTCTGGTATCTATATTGATGTACCTCGTGGATGCTGCGTTAATATCGCAGTAGAGAACACAAATATTGTCGTGACTAGAGAAGCGTAGGAGGTGTGATTATGAGAGACATTAAAGATTTATGTGCAAGAATTGAAGACGAACTGTCTAAAATCGCTGATAATGGGCTGACTACCGGAAATCTGGAAATGACATACAAACTGATTGATATGTATAAAGATATCAAGAATACGCAGTACTGGGACAAGAAAGTGGAGTATTACAACACTGTCCTTGATGAGATGCGTGGTGGATACAATGATGATTACAGCGAACGTGGAAGAAAGCGCGACAGTATGGGGAGATACAGTTCAAATGACGGCAGAATGATGCCGGATTACGACCGGGGCAGTTCTTATGCCAGACGTGGGGAACATTATGTCAGAGAACATTACAGCCGTTCTGACGGACGAGACGCTTACGATGACTACATGACACAGAAACAGAGCTATCGTTCTGGCAAATCTGAGGACTGTAAGAGGAAGATGCTTGCCGCATTGGAAGAACACCTTGACGAGCTTACTACAGAAATGAGCGATATGTCCAAGGATGCAGAGTGCAGGGAAGAACGTGATCTTGTTAAAAGATACGTGGAAAAACTCCGGGATATGCTCTAATTAGCTAAAACATGTACCACAACTTTTTGGAGGTTCTGTGGTAAAATGTATTCATAGGGAAGATTCGTAAGTGGTTACAGCCACTTGACATAGACATTTTTCATTGATTCCTCCTTTCTTGGGTGCGTGTCCTTAACAGAAACAGGTTCAGGCAGAATCTGGAGGTTGAAAAGCGGATGCAATTTCCGACGCGTACCATTGCCGTTAGTGCATGGCGGCATACACTCCTTGTGAGCATATAACTGAACAGTGGAATTCAACCCGTGCAGAGGTGCACGACCGTATAGGCGGTGTTGACGTAGCCCGAAACGTCTCGTGTTTAGGCATAGCACGTAAAATACCTTGCTAACTCGGGAATCCGGGTTAATGGGATATAGCTCAGTTGGTAGAGCATCTGACTGTTAATCAGAGTGTCACAGGTTCGATTCCTGTTATTCCAGTTACCCTGCCAGTGGTCTAACTGGCTTAATCCATTTACCTGCGGCGGCAGGTCAATAAAC
>OOAJ01001179.1_pt1 | contig 12716 bp, 10 predicted proteins | sample 1671241 | NCBI WGS metagenome assembly OOAJ01 (sample SAMN06348136, study PRJEB24527) | human gut metagenome | biome: human gut; feature: ankylosing spondylitis patient; material: feces | host: Homo sapiens | place: China | collected 2015-10
AACCATGCCGGCGCGCACAACGGCTGGGCCATTCCCATGGCAACCGATATTGCCTTTGCGCTGGGCGTGCTGTCGCTTTTGGGTAATCGCGTGCCCAACGGCGTGCGCGTGTTCTTCTCGACGCTCGCCATCGCCGACGACCTCATCTCCATCGCCGCCATCGCCATCTTCTACGGTCAGAGCCCCAATCCGTTTTGGTTGGGCGCTGCCGCGCTTGTGACCTGCGCGCTCGTGTGGCTCAACAAGACGCAGCATTACCGCCTTGCCCCGTATTCGGTACTGGGTCTGCTGTTGTGGTTCTGCATGTTCAAGAGCGGCGTACATGCCACGCTTGCTGGCGTCATCTTGGCCTTTACCATCCCGGCCAAGTGCGGCGTCAAGCTCGATAGCCTCACCGATTGGTTGGGCGAGTGCCTGCCGCTGCTCGATGACCGCTACGACGACGAGGCACACATCCTGGGCCAGCATGACTTTACCGTCTCGACCACCAAGGTCGAGCGCGTCATGCACCGCGTGACCCCGCCGCTCATCCGCATGGAGCGTCTGATCTCCACGCCGGTCAACTTTGTGATTCTGCCGATCTTTGCGTTCGTGAACGCACAGGTTCGCCTAGTGGGCGTGGACATGAGCACGCTACTCACCGACCCGGTGACGCTCGGCGTGTACTTTGGCATGCTGCTGGGCAAGCCGATCGGCATCTTTGGTATGACGTTTGCCCTGGTTAAGCTTAGGGCCTGCGAGCTGCCGCGCAATGTCAACTGGCACATGATTGCCGGTGTGGGCATTCTGGGCGGCATCGGCTTTACCATGTCGATTCTCATCAGCGGCCTTGCCTTCCCGACGGCCCAGTTTGAGGTTCTGGCCGCCAAAGCCGCTATTCTCGCCGGCTCTGTCACCGCGGCCGTACTTGGCATGATCTACATGAGCGTGGTCTGCAAGCATCCCTCGCCCAAAGACGAGTAAGAGCGCGAAAACCGGCTCCAGAACCGATTCGGGCGCGTTCAAAATGCGGATTCGGGCGGTGCTTGCCGCCTGCCAGACACGCCAGTGGTCAAAAAACGCCGTTTGTGAGTACTGTCACAAACGGCGTATCATTTTAGGTGTGGAAAATAATGAACAAAGTTATAAGAACTGTACGTTAATGAGTGACCATCGACTTCCAATTTGGCGCTAGCTGACGGTGATTAGGAAGTTTCAAGTCGAGTTTTGCCGATTTCGACCAAGAATCGCTGCTACTAAAAAGGTAACAGTACTCATATTTGCCCTTTTTTGGCCACAAGCCCTAAAACAAGCCTCGCCAAGGTCGGGAAGCGGGCCAAATCGCCGGCCTCGAGGCTTATTCCACGGTGCCGTAGACGGCGCCCCAGCCGTGGGCGGCCAAGGCGGAGTTGAGCTGGTCGCAAAGTGACTGGCGATCGTAATAGCCGGGCGGCAGCAGGTTGACGATTTCCATGAGATCGGGCGCCAGGTCCAAGATTTCGGCCTGTACGATCAAATCGAGGCGGTCGATGGCGTGGCGGTCGTAAAACAGTCCGTCGACCAGGCGCTGCAGGTCGCCGAATTCCTCGGCCTGAAACGATCCGTACTCCATAGTGCCTCCTTGGGCGCCCCACGCCGGCATGCGCGGCGATTCGTAATTCATTGCGATGAACTTAATCTATCACGGCTTCATAACGTTGCGGCGGTGGCGGTCTATACTTAGACAAACTGCAACGTACCGCTTCGCGAAAGGTCGCACCCATGCAGACGATCTACCAGAAGATGGAAACCACCGAACTCGATGCCGCCATCGAGGCGCTCAAAGCCGAGGTCGCCGAGGTCAAGGCCAAGGGCCTGGCGCTTGACATGGCCCGCGGCAAGCCGTCGCCCGCCCAGGTGGACATCTCGCGCCCCATGCTCGATATCCTCAATGCCGACGCCGATCTGCACGACGGCAACGTCGATTGTTCCAACTACGGCTGCTTTGAGGGCATTCCCTCGGCACGCAAGCTGGCGGGGGAGTTTCTGGGCTGCCCCGCCGAGCAGACGCTTGTGCTGGGTTCGTCGAGCCTTTTGATCGAGCATGACATCGCCGGCATGTTCTGGCGCTGTGGCTCGTGCGGCAGCGAGCCCTGGGACGCCTACGAGGCCGCGCACGACGGCAAGAAGGTCAAGTTCCTGTGCCCCGTTCCCGGCTACGATCGCCACTTTGGCATCACCGCCGACTTGGGTATCGAGAACGTCCCCGTCGCGATGACCGACAACGGCCCCGACATGGACGAGGTCGAGCGCCTCGTTGCCGCCGACGATTCCATCAAGGGTATCTGGTGCGTGCCCAAGTATTCCAACCCCACGGGCATCACCTTTAGCGAGGACACCGTGCGCCGCCTGGTTGAGATGCCCACGGCCGCGCCCGATTTCCGCATCTTCTGGGACAACGCCTACTGCGTGCACGACCTGTACGACGAGACCGACGAGCTCGCAAATATCTTTGACCTCGCTCGCGCGGCGGGCACCGAGGATCGCGTGGTGGCCTTTGCCTCGACGTCCAAGATCACCTTCCCGGGCGCCGGCATCGGCTTTATCGGTGCGAGCCCCGCGGTTATCGCCGAGTTCTCCAAGCGCCTGAAGGCCGGCCTCATCAGCGCCGACAAGCTCAACCAGCTGCGTCACGTGCGCTTCCTTCCCACCATCGAGGCGGTCAAGGAGCACATGAAAAAGCACGCCGAGTTCCTGCGTCCGCGCTTTGAGGCCGTCGAGCGCAAACTCACCGAGGGCTTGGGCGACACGGGTTGCGCCACCTGGACGCATCCCCGCGGCGGCTACTTTGTGAGCTTCGATGGCCCCGAGGGCTCGGCCCAGAAGGTCGCCGCGCTTTGCGCCGACTTGGGCGTCAAGCTCACACCGGCCGGTGCTACCTGGCCCTATGGCAAGGACCCGCGCGACACCAACATCCGCATCGCGCCGAGCTATCCCACGGTCGAGGACCTGGAGGCTGCGCTCGATGTGCTGGTGCTGGCCGTTAAGCTTGTCGCTGCCGAGCTTGCGCGTACCGAGCGCGCCTAACGCGTAGGGCCCCGCAAGTCCGCGCCTAGTACTATCCGCACTTTCGATACGTAAAGGAGCGTATACATGGATTTGGGTATTTCCACCAACCCCACGCCAGAGCTCTACACCATTAAGGTCACCGGCGAGATTGATATTTCTAACGCCGATAGCCTGCGCAATGCCATCGACCTGGCGCTCGAGCAGCCCACTGAGGCCGTTGAGCTCGATTTTGCCCAGGTGAGCTACATCGATTCGACGGGCATTGGCGTGCTCGTGGGCGCCGCGCACCACGCGGTCGACCACGGTAAGCGCTTTAGCTGCACCAATGTGCAGCCTCCGGTGATGCGCGTGGTTCAGCTGTTGGGTGTCGACCAGGAGATTTCGATCACCGCTGCATAATCTTGGCCCCCAAAAGGGCGTGCCGTTTGGCATATGTTTGTGATGCGCTCGGACGTTTTGGCGTCCGGGCGCTATACTTGACCGAATGAATAGACGAGTTCCGGCCGAATGGCGCGGTGCGGGCTCGACTCACATCGAGCCTTGGAGGTATGTGTGTTTGGTATTGGAGAGGGTGAGCTCGCGATCATCGTGGTCTTCGGCTTTTTGCTGTTTGGCCCGGATAAGCTCCCGCAGATGGGCCGCACGATCGGCCGTGCCATCCGTCAGTTCCGCGAGACGCAGGAAAAGATGACGGCCGTTGTTCAGTCCGAGATTATCGATCCGGTAAGCGAGGCCGCGTCGGCGCCGGTCAAGCCCAAGAAGGCCGCTGCGACCGACGACGATTCCGATGCGGACGAGGAAGCCGCCGAGACGGCTGCGCCAGCAAAGAAGGAGACCTTCGCCGAGCGCCGTGCCCGCCTTGCTGCCGAGAAGGCTGCAAGCGAGGGTGCTGCTGAGGGCGAAGGCGCTGTTGATGAGGCCGAGGGTACAGAGCCTGCTGCAGAGCCCGAGCCCGAGCCGGCAGAGCCCACGACGGCTGACCTCTACGCCCGTCGTCCCCGCAAGCGCAAGGCCGTCGTCGACCAGCTCGCTCGCGAGCTCGAGGCCGAGGACGACGCCGCTGCCGCCGACGCCCCGAAGGGAGGCGATGAGTAATGCCTATCGGACCTGCGCGCATGCCGCTCTTCGATCGCCTGGGCGAGCTCCGTCGCCGCCTGACCATCGTGGTCGTGTCGGTGTTTGCCGCCGCCATCGTGCTGTATTTCGCCACGCCCGTGGTGCTCGACATCCTGGAAGACCCCATCCGCTCCTTTGTGCCGGACGGTAAGTTCTACATCACCACCACGCTCGGCGGCTTTGGACTGCGCTTCTCGCTGGCCATCAAGATGGCCGTGGTCATGTGCACGCCCATGATCATCTGGCAGATTCTGGCATTTTTCCTGCCGGCACTGCGTCCCAACGAGCGCAAATGGGTCGTGCCCACGGTGCTCGCCTCGACGGTGCTGTTCTTCCTGGGTGCCATCTTCTGCTACTTCATCATTATCCCGGCAGGCTTTGAGTGGCTCATCGGCGAGACCTCGGCCGTCGCCACGGCGCTGCCCGATCTGGAGAACTACGTCAACATGGAGCTGCTCTTTATGATCGGCTTTGGTGTGGCGTTTGAGCTGCCGCTCATCATCTTCTACCTGTCCGTCTTCCACATCGTGTCCTACGCTGCTTTCCGCAGTGCCTGGCGTTATGTATACGTTGGCCTGCTTGTGGGCTCGGCTGTGATTACGCCCGACGGCTCGCCCGTTACGCTGGGTCTCATGTATGGCGCCCTGCTCTCGCTCTACGAGATTTCGCTCGCCATCGCTCGCGTGGTCATTACCGCGCGCGAGGGCAAGGAGGGCCTGTTCGTGAGCCGTCTGGACCTGTTCTCGGACGACGAGGACGACGAGGAGTAAATCGGTATGCACGAGGTTGGCATTGTCAACGGCATACTCGATACAGTGATTCGCGCGGCGCGTGGGGCGGGGGCCTCGCGCGCCGTTTTGGTAACGCTGCGTATCGGGGATATGACCGAAGTTGTGCGCGAGGCGCTCGACTTTGCGTGGGAGACGTTTCGCGACGAGGATCCGCTCACGCGCGGCTGCGAGCTTGCCGTGGAGGAGGTCCATCCACAAAGCGAGTGTCTGGACTGCGGCGAGGTTTTCGACCACGATCGCTTCCACTGTCGCTGTCCCCAGTGTGGTGGTGCCAACGTGCGCCTACTGCACGGCCGCGAGCTCGATATCGCAAGTATCGAAATCGAAACCCCCGACGATTAGCCCGCTAGCCATCTGGTGATGGGGTATAAAGGGGCCAAAGTAAGGAGCGCTAAGTATGGCCGAGAAAACGATTGATATTGCATCGCCGATTCTGTCGCGCAACGAGCGCCTGGCAGATCAGCTGCGTCAGCGATTTGAGCAGACGAACACCTACGTGATCAACGTGCTGTCGAGCCCCGGCTCGGGTAAGACCACTACGATTCTGGGCACCAACGAGCGCCTGCGTGACAAAGCCGGCCTGCGTTGCGCCGTCATCGAGGGCGATATCGCCTCGGATGTCGACGCCATCACCATGAAGGAAGCCGGCATGTCCGCCATCCAGATCAACACGGGCGGCCTGTGCCACCTCGAGGGCAACATGATCATGGAGGCCGTCGATGCCTTCGACCAGGCTGTGGGTCTGGAGAACATCGACGTCATCTTTATCGAAAACGTGGGTAACCTGGTCTGCCCGGTCGACTTTGACCTGGGCGAGAACCTGTCCATCATGATTCTCTCGGTGCCCGAGGGCGACGACAAGCCCATCAAGTACCCGGGCATCTTCCAGCACGCCGGCGCGCAGCTGCTCAACAAGGTCGACGTGGCTCCGGCTTTCGATTTTGACATGGATAGGTATACTAAGACACTCGATGACCTCAATCCGCAGGCGCCGCGGTTTGCCGTGAGCGCGCGCAAGGGCGAGGGCATGGATGCCTGGTGCGATTGGCTCATCGGGCAGATTGAGCAAGCAAGGGCGTAAGTCGGCCGCCATACGGGCGGGCGTAGCCGCAGAGATACGAGATAGGAGCCTCTTTTGAAGCTCATCATCGCCGAGAAAAACGACGCCGCGCGTCAGATTGCCGAGCGTCTGTCCACGGGCAAGCCCAAAAAGGACAAGGTGTACAACACCGCCATCTACCGTTTTGAGTGGAAGGGCGAGGAGTGCGTGACGATCGGCCTTGCCGGTCACATCCTTGCGCCCGATTTTTGCGACAGCGTGCTGTTCGATAAAAAGCTGGGCTGGTATTCGGTCACCGAGGACGGCGAGATGCTGCCGGCCGATATGCCCGATGGCCTGGCACGTCCGCCCTACGACACCAAGCGCAAGCCGTTTCTTGCCGATGGTATCTCCATCAAGGGCTGGAAGCTCGAGAGCCTGCCTTACCTCACCTGGGCGCCCGTCATTAAGCTGCCGGCCGAGAAGGAGCTCATCCGCTCGCTCAAGAACCTTGCCAAGAAGTCCGACAGCGTCATTATCGCCACGGACTTCGACCGCGAGGGCGAACTGATCGGTTCGGACGCCCTCAACAAGGTGCGCGAGGTTGCGCCCGACTTGCCGGTCGCCCGCGCCCAGTATTCTTCGTTTACCAAGGCCGAGATTACGCAGGCCTTCGATAATCTTGTCTCGCTCGACCAGAATCTGGCCGACGCCGGCGAGAGCCGCCAGCACATCGACCTCATTTGGGGTGCGGTGCTCACGCGCTACCTGACGCTCGCCAAGTTTGGCGGCTTTGGCAACGTGCGCTCCGCCGGCCGCGTGCAGACGCCGACGCTTGCCCTGGTGGTCGAGCGCGAGCGCGAGCGCATGGCGTTTGTGCCCGAGGACTATTGGCAGATTCGCGGCATGGGTGCCGCTCAGGGTGCTGCCGAGGATGACCGCTTTAAGATTGCGCACAAGACGGCACGTTTTACCGACAAGGATGCTGCCGAGACGGCGTACGGCCACGTCGACGGCGCTACGACGGCAACCGTCGCCGCGGTGACCAAGCGCTCCCGCAAGCAGCAGCCGCCCACCCCGTTTGCGACGACCTCGCTGCAGGCTGCCGCCGCGGCCGAGGGCATCTCACCTGCACGTACCATGCGCATCGCCGAGTCCCTCTACATGGCGGGCCTCATCAGCTATCCGCGTGTCGACAACACCGTGTACCCTGCGACGCTCGATCTGGGCGCCGTGGTGAGCGACCTGGCAAAGATCAACCCGGCGCTGGCGCCCGTGTGCAAAAAGGTACTCGCCGGCCCCATGAAGCCCACGCGCGGCAAAGTCGAGACCACCGACCACCCGCCCATCTACCCCACGGGCGAAGGCGATCCGTCCACGCTCGATGGCGGCCAGCGCAAGCTCTACGACCTCATCGCCCGTCGCTTCCTGGCGACGCTCATGGGTCCCGCGACTATCGAGAACACCAAGCTCGAGCTCGATGTGAACGGTGAGCCGTTCGTGGCTTCGGGCGATGTGCTCGTGACCCCGGGTTTCCGCGAGGCGTACCCGTACGGACTCAAGCGCGACGAGCAGATGCCTCCGCTGGAGCAGGGCGACACGGTCGACGTGTTCGACATTAAGCTCGAGGCCAAGCAGACCGAGCCGCCCGCGCGCTACAGCCAGGGCAAGCTCGTGCAGGAGATGGAAAAGCGCGGCCTGGGCACCAAGTCCACGCGCGCGAGCATCATCGAGCGCCTGTACGCCGTGCGCTACCTCAAAAACGATCCCGTGGAGCCGAGCCAGCTGGGCATCGCCATCATCGACGCGCTGACGCAGTTTGCCCCGCGCATCACGAGCCCCGATATGACCAGCGAGCTCGACGGCGACATGACCCGTGTGGAGCGCGGCGAGGACACCGAAGAGCATGTCGTGACGCACTCGCGCGCGCTGCTGGCCGGCGTGCTCGACGAGCTGCTCAAGCACACGCAGGAGCTGGGCGACGCCATCAGCGACGCCGTCACGGCCGATGCGCGCGTGGGCGCCTGCCCCAAGTGCGGCAAGGACCTGGTTATGAAGACGAGCGCCAAGACCCGCGGCAGCTTTATCGGCTGCATGGGCTGGCCCGACTGCGACGTGACCTATCCGGTGCCGAGCGGCGTCAAGGTGAGCCCGCTCGAGGGCGAGGCCGCCGTGTGCCCCGAATGCGGTGCGCCGCGCATTAAGTGTCAGCCGTTCCGCCAGAAGGCTTTCGAGATCTGCGTGAACCCGACGTGCCCCACCAACTACGAGCCCGACCTTAAGGTGGGCGAGTGCAAGGTGTGTGCCGAGGCCGGACGCCATGGCGACCTGATCGCGCACAAGAGCGAGAAGAGCGGCAAGCGCTTTATCCGCTGCACCAACTACGATGACTGCGGCGTGAGCTATCCGCTGCCGGCGCGTGGCAAGCTCGAGGCGACGGGCGAGACCTGTCCCGAGTGCGGCGCCCCCATCGTGGTGGTCAACACGGCGCGCGGTCCGTGGCGTATCTGCGTCAACATGGACTGCCCGACCAAGGAGAAGAAGCCCGCCCGCGGCCGCAAGACCACAACCAAGGCGAGCACGGCAAAGAAGACGACCGCTGCGAAGAAGACTTCGACGGCGAAAAAGTCGACTGCCAAGAAGTCGACCACCAAGAAGACGACGGCCAAGAAGGCCGCCGACAAGTAACGGCGCAGTCGAAACATTGCCCAAAAAAACGAGCGAGGACCCCGCGATCCTCGCTCGTTTTTTTGACCGGCAGTTAGGGACGTTCTTTTTCTGCCGGCAGTTTAGGAACGTCCCTAACTGCCGGCTCGGGAACGACAAAGCGCTAGTTCACCTCGACAGGCTTGGCGCCGGGATAACGCTCCTCAAAGTCTAGGCGGTACTTATTGTCATTGGTGCCCGCCACGTTGTCGCGCGACAGCGGCGCCACGATCTCATTCTTGTGGTCCGCAGGCTTGGCGTATTTCAGACTGATCTCCCAGGCATCACAGATTGCGTCAATGCGGTGATCCAGGTCGTCGTACAGGGCGATGATGTCCTTCCAGGAGCTGTAGTTTTTGGAGCTCGTCGGGACGTCCAGGTCCTCGACGATGTCGTAATACTGCTCGATGGTGTCCTCCGTGCGCTCGGCGACGTCGGCGAGATTTTGACGGGTGGTTCGATCCTCTTCCAGATAGTTGCCGTTGAAGTTCTGCGCGCAGCCACGGACCTGGCTGTCGAGATCTTCGAGCAGGTCGTAGTATTCGCTCAGGCGACGGTAGAGGTTCTGCTCAGAGAGCGTTGCTTCGCCGCCATCCTCGTCGTCATCGTCATCATCGTCGTACAGGCTGTTGGGATTGCCGAGAGGCTTTAGGTCATCGTCGTCGACGTCATGGTGCAGCTTAGCTACCTCGGCAGTCGTCTGCGTGGCGGCGTTGTCGAACGGTCTGATCGCAAAGAAGATGACCAGGGCGATGATGATCGCCACCAGCACAACGATAACGGCGATAAGCGGCCCGGTGCCGCTCTTTTTGGGAGCGGGGGTCTGTGGCGAAGCGGGCGCGTATGCGGGAGCCGGCTGCTGTTGGGGCGAGCCGCTCGCGACGGGTATGCGCTGCGTGGTCTCGACGGCTTCGGTCCTTGCGGCGGGGTCGGGGCTATAGGCGAGGGGGTCGTCCGCCTTGGCTTGCGGCGTATCAAGGGAGCCGGTCTGCTCAAAAGCGGGCTGGCTATCGCTCGCGGCTGTTTGCTCAACGGGTGCACCGCACGAGGTGCAGAACTTGGCATTATCTTCAAGAAGCTTGCCGCACGAGGCGCAATACCGAGACATTGCCACTCCTTTCGCCACATTTCAATGCAATACGACGATTATACCCAGCATCCAAAATTCCCCATCATACGTTGCGGTGAAATAGGGACTGTTTGGCGGTCTCAGAGCTTCAATCAGTCCCTATTTCACCGCAACTTTGGAAAGGCGCCTTTAGCCATTGGGGACGTGCCGAGCACTGGGGTATCATGGCTTGGTTGCTGTAACTCGCATTTACGCGCCTTGTAGGAAGGGGCTGCGCCCATGGCTTTTGAGCCTGCTCAACATAGCTTCATTACGCTCGAGGGCGTCGATGGCGCCGGCAAGTCCACGCAGGCGCGCCTGCTTGCCCGCGCGCTCGAACTCGCTGGCTATCAGGTTGTGAGCCTGCGCGAGCCGGGCGGCACTGCCATCAGCGAAAAGATTCGCGCCCTGCTGCTCGACCCTGCCAACACGACGATGGGCGATACCTGCGAGCTGTTGCTCTACGAGGCTGCGCGTGCCCAGCTGGTGCACGAGGTCATCGCGCCCGCCCTCGCTGCCGGCAAGGTGGTCCTGTGCGATCGCTTCTACGATTCCACGACCTGCTACCAGGCATTTGCCGATGGGCTCGACCGCCAGATGGTGCGCGACGCCAACAACCTGGCCGTCGCGGGAACGCACCCGGCGCTCACGCTCGTCTACCACATCACGCCCGAGCAGGCGGCGCTACGCATGGCAGCCCGTGGCGCGGCAGATCGCATGGAGGCTAAGGGCATGGCATTCCAGGAGCGTGTGTACCAGGGATTTTGTGCCATTGCTGCCGAGGAGCCAGACCGCGTAAAGCTCATCGACGCCACTACGACCGTCGAGGAAGTCTTCGAGAAGACGGTCGAGCAGGTTCGCGCGTACGGTCTCGACATTCCGCAGGAAGCCGTCGCCGCCGCGCTTGCCAAGGAGGCCGAGTAACATGGCCCCCGCTCAGGCAAGCCTGCTGGCCAAGCTCGACACCCAAGAGCGCGTGCGTGACTTTTTGACCAATGCCGTCGCTAGCGGTCGCGCATCGCACGCCTACCTGTTTTTGGGCGCTCCCGGCGCGGGCAAGCTCGACGCCGCGTGGGCGCTCGCCCAAGCCTTCCTGTGCGAGCAGGATGGCTGCGGCTCATGCGATAGCTGCGTGCGCGTCGCCCGCCATACGCACCCCGACGTGCACTATTACACGCCCGAGAGCGCCACGGGTTACCTCATTGCCCAGACCCGCGAGCTGCTCGATGACGTGCCACTGGCGCCCATCCGTGCCAACGCCAAGGTCTACATCATCGACCGTGCCGAGCAACTGCGTGCCAACACCGCCAACGCACTGCTCAAAACGCTCGAGGAGCCGCCCGAGGGCGTTATGTTTATCTTGCTGGGCACCTCGGCCGACGTGATGCTGCCCACTATCGTGAGTCGTTGCCAGTGCGTGCCGTTTCGGCTGGTGTCGCCCGCCGTCGCCGCGCAGGCCGTGAGCCGCGCCACCGGTCAGGACCCTGCGCGTTGCCGCATGGCGGTCGCCGTGGCGGGAAGCCCCACACGCGGCATCGAGTTCCTCAAGAGCGCCGAGCGCCAGGACGCCCGCCGTCAGATGGTCCGTGCCATCGACTCACTCATTGCCGCCGACGAGGCCGACGTGCTCAGTCGCGCCAAGTCGCTCATCGTCGCCGTCAAGGCGCCGCTTGCCGAGGTCAAGTCCACGCAGGAAAAGGTACTCGAGCAAAACGCCGACTACCTGTCGCGTGGAGCATTGAAGCAGCTTGAGGACCGCAACAAGCGCGAACTCAACGCGCGCGAGCGTTCGGGTATCATGGAAGCGCTGGCGAGCGCGCGGACGCTCATGCGCGACGTGCTGCTGACACTTCAGGACGAGGCAGCCGACGTGGTGAACGAGGACGTGCGCGACACGATCGGTCGGCTTGCCGCCGCGACCAATGTTGCGGGTGCCACCCAGGCGCTCGAGGCGGTCGCGACCGCCGAGCGCAACATCGCCAGAAACGTTACTCCCCAGCTGGCCATCGAGGTCATGCTGTTCGATATCAGGAAGGCACTGAAATGCCGTTAGTCGTACCCGTTAAGTTTACCTACGCCTCGCGCGACCTGTGGTTTGACCCGCAGGACCTGGATATCCTCGAGGCAGATTACGCTATTTGCTCCACCGAGCGCGGAACCGAGATCGGCCTGGTCACGGCCGATCCCTTTGAGGTACCGCAAGACGAGATCGGTCAGCCGCTCAAGCCCGTGCTGCGTGTGGCGAGCGACATCGACCTGCAGCTTGCCGACGACCTGGCCATCCAGGGTGACGAGGCCATGGTCGATTTCCGCCGTCTGGTCAAAGAGCTCGACCTCGAGATGAAGCCGGTCGGCGTCGAGTACCTGTTTGGCGGCGGGAAGGCCGTGTTCTACTTTGCCGCCGAGGAGCGCGTCGATTTTCGCCAGCTCGTCAAGGACCTGTCCTCGACGCTGCACATTCGCGTCGACATGCGCCAGATCGGCGTGCGCGACGAGACCCGCCTGGTGGGCGGCTATGCCCAGTGCGGCCAGGAGCTCTGCTGCACGCGCTTCGGCGGACAATTTGAGCCCGTCTCGATCCGCATGGCAAAAGAGCAGGACCTGCCGCTCAATTCCTCCAAGATCAGCGGCGTGTGTGGCCGCCTAATGTGCTGCCTGCGCTATGAGTTCGAGGCGTACAAGGACTTTAAGAGCCGTGCGCCCAAAAAGAAGACGCTCATCGATACGCCGCTTGGCAAGGCGCGTATTCAGGAATATGACACGCCGCGCGAGCAGCTGGTGCTGCGCCTGGAGAATGGCAAGGTCTTTAAGGTCAACCTGGCCGATATGACCTGCTCGGAGGGCTGCAAAAAGAAGGCTGCCGAGCAGGGCTGCAATTGCCGCCCCGACTGCGTGACGCGCGATGTGCTCGAGCGCATCGAGTCGCCCG
>OOAJ01001187.1_pt1 | contig 12633 bp, 11 predicted proteins | sample 1671241 | NCBI WGS metagenome assembly OOAJ01 (sample SAMN06348136, study PRJEB24527) | human gut metagenome | biome: human gut; feature: ankylosing spondylitis patient; material: feces | host: Homo sapiens | place: China | collected 2015-10
GTGCAAAATAGCCGGTGACCTGATAGCCCCAGCTGCCGTCAAACGGATATTCCATCACCGGCAGCAGCTCTACATGGGTGTAGCCCATATCCTTGATGTACGGGATCAGCTCGTCCGCCAGCTCGGAGTAGTTGTAGGGCTTGCCGCCCTCCTTCATCTTCCAGCTGCCGGCGTGCATCTCGTAGATATTCATCGGGCCGTTGATCACGTCCGCCTTTTTCTGCGCGGTCTGCCATGCGGCATCGTGCCATGCAAAGCCGGACAGATCGTAGACCTTGCTGCCGTTGGACGGCCGGGTCTCGGCGTGGAAGGCGTAGGGATCGGCCTTGTAAACAAGGTCGCCTGCACGGGTGGTCACGCAATATTTATAAACATCGTATTCCTTCATGCCGGGAATGAACAATTCCCACACGGAATCGCCATCCACCTTGTGCATGGGATGGCTGCCGGGCTTCCAGCTGTTGAAGTCGCCCACAACACTGATGGCTACGGCGTGCGGTGCCCATACGCGGAACACAACGCCGGACTCCCCGACCCGTGTTTCCAGATGTGCGCCGAAGTAGCGGTAAGCCTCGCAGTTGTTGCCCTGCTTGAACAGGTACACCGGCAGGTCCGATGTGTTGCTCTGAATCTTTTCTTCGGTCGGTTTCATAAACTGCTCCTCCCCGTGCGGAAGCCGAAAGCGGCATCCGCAGCTTTGTACTCTTTTATATTAAAAGGTTTTTACCATTTTTGCAAGACTTTTTGTCCAAAATTCAAATACAATTACCACAAATTTTCTTGACTTCTCTGTATGTTGTGGGCATACCATCCAAAATTTGCAGCTCGACATCGTGTAAACTGCTCATTTGACAAACGGTTCCGGCGAAAGCGTTGCGAAAACAGAAAAGGGGTCGGGGAAAGCCCACGGACTTTCCCCGACCCCGAAATAAAAATAGTATTCTGATTAACATCAAAAGAGACCGCTGCACAGTTTGTACAGCGGTCTCTTTGCGTGGTTATTGTGTTTTGTTTACAGCTCAGCCTACAACGTAGACATTGACCTGAATGGCGCCGTTGATGACGCTTTCGGCGTAGGTCTCGTAGAACAGGTCTACAAGGATCTGCCCCTTCTGGACGGCGATGCCGGTGTCGGTGGCTACGGCATAGCCGTAGACGAACTTGCCGTCGGTGGAGGTGATGTAGAGCTTGGTGCCATAGGGAATCACATCCGGGTCCACAGCCACGGTGCCATAGCCCAGACCCAGACCGGAAGAGCCCTTGCCGGTACGGGAATAGTAGCCGGTGGCCTTGCCGGTAAGCACCTTGCTATAAGAGGTGGGGGCGTTGGTGGTGCCGTCCGCGCCGGTCAGGGGGGACACTGGCGCGCCTGCGCCGTAGGTCTTGATGACGTGGTCGGTGGGCTCCACCGTGGTGGTGGTATCCACAACGGTGCTGTTCTCCAGCCCGCCGTCCACATAGCGGTCACGGGTGGTCACGGTCTGCTGACCGGCTGCGCCGTGCTGCAGGGTGGTGGTGCGGCCGGTGTTGCGGAAGTACAGGCTGGTGTAGACATACTGGGTGTCGTAGGGGATGGCCTGAGTTTCCACCCGCTCTGCGTAGTCCACGCGGTGGACCACGATCTTGCTGCCGGCGGTCACAACATGATCCAGCGCCGGCTCGGTGTAGTCGTCCCCTTCAAGGGTGATACCGGCGCGCTCCAGTGCATCGGCTACAGTGCCGAACACCAGCTTTACAGGGTACTCCTGCCCGTCGGCGGTGATGCTGACGGAGAATGCGCGCTCGATGTTCAGGGAGGCAAGATTGCCGCTGAACGCGGTGTAGTAGACTTCATCGCCCTCCTCAGAGCGGATGCCGGAAAGGTGCATGACCTGTGCGGGGGAAGCATCGGCATCGGTCAGAAGGACCTGCCGTGCACCATTGGAGTCGGTGACGTAGGTCAGCCGCAGATTTGCAGCGGTGACGCCAAGGGTAGCCACAAGGCATACCACCATGACACAAAATGCCAGCACACGGGGAGATACTGCCTGCTTTGCGGCAGTAACTGCTTTCTTCAATTTAACGGAAGCGATACGAGACAACTCCTCTCTTTGTCGTATTTGGCGCGGCCGCGGGTCTGTATTGCATCAGCACCCCGGCCGCCCGGACTGTGGCTGCTCTGAGTATAAGCGTCTCACAGTCAAATACGATGCTCTCTTCGGGTAAAAAGAATGAGCACCGTATTACAGGTTGGAATCCGCTTCGGGCAGACCACAAAACTGCCCCGGCACAGGCCGCATCTGCCCATGCCGTGCCGTACGCAGGACGGCTTTTTACTTCATCCAGATAGAATTTAAACGCTGCAACGTTCGTTGCACAAACGCTATTTTACCAGACCGTAAAGCATCTGTCAAATTTGTGTCTTGCACTTTGTTAGATTTGTAACATTATTTTTTGTGCAATTTTCACAGTGTTTCTTTTGATATTTTGGTTTTTAGGTGGTTTCCTTCTGATTTTTTCCTTTTTTCTGGGGGCAATTCGTTCATGAATTTTTAACATTTGCACCGGCTCTTTTCTCTGCGAATAAGGCCGCAGCAGCGGCAGCTGCGCCCAAAACAAGCTGCCCCACATCGCGGGTTTTGCATGGAAAACCTGCAGGGGAATTACCCGGTCCCGGCATGGGGAAAAAGCTCGCATTTCCGGTGCCAAAACCCCGTTTAGCAAAATGCCGAAGAACAGAAAATTTCACATTTTTAGTACACACTGGATAGTTTTGCGCCCCCGGCGGTACAATCGGGACAGCAAACAGAAAAGGAGGTTTTGCATGGAGATCGAGATCCTTGAGCAGCAGTGCGGCGGCACCGAATTTGTGCCCCGGCCGCACCGGCTGCACCTTGGCGCACAGAACGCCGAGGGGGTGGACCGGCTGCAGTTCATCCTGCCCGTAGCGTGGGCGGGGTGCACCCTGGCGCTGTATCTGCGCCGCAGCGATGGGGTGCAGCTGGCCGCCATTCCGCTGGACGCCGACGACAGTGTGACGGTTGACCGCCGCCTGACCGGCAGCGTGCGGGGACAGTGGATGCTGGCCGCCATAGGCAGCGGCGGCTACACCGCCTATACCCGCCCCGGCAGCTACGATGTGTACGCCACCCTGCCTACGGACGGCGGCAGTGAGGAGCTGCCGCCCTCGGTGTACGAGCAGTTTGTGGCGCGCGTGCTGGAAAGCGCACACGCCGCAGCGGAAAGCGCCCGCCGTGCCGAGAACGGTGCGGCAGATACCGCCATGCAGGCGGCACTGGCGCAAAAGACTGCGGACAAAATTCTGGCCGACCGTACCGATGCCGAGGCCAGCGCAAAGCGGGCGGAGGCTGCCGCACTGCGGGCAGAAAGCTATGCACCCACCGGTGGGCAGGTGCTGAGCGTGAACAGCAAGGGCGGCGCGGTGCAGCTGAACGCACAGGATGTGGGGGCGGTGCCGCTCCCGGTGCAGCCTTTGCCTGGCGAGATGGTGCGCATTCTCAGCGTGGATGCCGCCACCGGCGCGGTGCAGACCGATACCACCCCGCTGCCGGACCTGCGCCCCTATGTGCGCAGCGAGACCGTGCCTACGGCGGCAACGCCCGGCGCGGTGCGGGCAGACGGGCAGTACGGCGTTGCGGTGCGGGCAGATGCCACCCTGACCACCGTGCCCGCCACGGCGGCGCAGTTGGACCGTATGACCGAGGCCTATGCGCCCCTGACCCCGGCGCTGCTGCCCTACGGCGTAAAAAAGGCGCTGACCAGTGCCGCCGGGGCAGCAGGCTGGTCGGCGCAGGAAAAGGCTGCCGCACTATTGCAGCTGGGCGCGGACGACCGGTTTTACTCCAAGGCTGAGGCAGACCGGAAATTCGGCATGGGCTGCACCATGCCACCCGCCACTGCAGCCGTGCTGGGCGGCGTGAAGGTGGGGCGGGGCCTGACCGTGAGCGCAGACGGCACACTGGAAATGACGGCGGAAAACCTTGACACGGTGCTGGGCTTTAGCCTGGCAGAAAAACTGAATCAACTGAGAGGAGTGACGGACATGAACGGAAAGCTTGTCTACACAAGCGACGGTGCAGCGGGCAAAAGCAACAAGACGATGACTGTGCCGGACGAGGTGGATTATATTGTGGTAAGGATGGCGGTCCCTCTGGAATGTACCACGATCGCTACCACCGGCGGAGTAGCCGCAGCGGCGGCTGCGGACTACGGCTGCACCCGCATCGTGCGGGGCGGTACGGCGGTGGCCATAGTGGGCGGCGGCAACACCTACAATCTGCGGGACGGCGTTTACTGCAAGGGCGAAGCACTGGTGAAGGTGAGTTTTGCTGCGAACGGCACGGTGAACATCGGCGTGGTCGATGTAAACCTGGCGAGCAATGACAACGCTTATCCCTTCAACGTGGAGGGCTACCAGTATGTGTAAGGGCGGTGCAGCATGAACGAGATGACCATCCGGCTGGACAGAAACGGCGCGGCAGCGGTGCCCGGCGGACAGCTGCTGCTGGGGTATGCGGGCAACCGAGGCAACTACCGGCTGCGCATCGAGCAGCGGGGCGAGTGGAAGGGGCTGACCGTGTGCGCCCACTGGCACACCCCCGGCGCAAGCGCGGCTACGCTGGTGGAAAACGGAATCCTGACCGTACCGGCGGCGGTGACGGCAGTGCCCGGCGCGGGCTGCCTCACCTTTGAGGGCACGGACGGCAGCCGCACCGTGACCAGCGCTGATGTGCGGTGCAAAGTATGCGCCAACAGCGGCACGGCAGAGGGCGCGATGCCTGCCCCGGCTACGCCTGCGTGGGAGGCGCTGGTAGGGCTGCTGGGTACCGGCGGCATTACCGCCGCGGAAAAGCGGGCGGTGCTGACCGTGCTGCGGCTTCTGGCGGCGGACAATGACGCAGCCATGGCAGCCTGCGACCGTCTGGCGACGCTGTGGGGCAACCCGCAGCCGCCGAAGGAGAACGTTTTTGCAGTGCTGGGGCAGGCGATCCTTGGAAAAATGATCTTAGGGAGGAACAAATGAGCTACGTAAAACAGAATTTTGTGGACGGCCAGACCCTGACGGCTGCCCAGCTGAACCACATGGAAGCAGGCATTGCCAATGCTGCCGGAACGCAGGGCGAAAAAGGCGACAAGGGAGAAAAGGGCGACCCCGGCCCGGCGGGTGCAAAAGGTGACCCGGGCGAGGGCTTTACCGCCAACGCAAAGGCGCTGCTGCTGAACCTGTTTGAAAATGCAGCCTATAAGACCGACACGATGCAGCCCACCCTGAATGCTCTGCGTGCAGAGTGGGGCGGCAGTGCACAGGAAATTCCGGTGCAGAGCGTGAGCCTGAGCGCCGTGACCATGACCCTGAACGAGAGCGAGAGCAAGACCCTGACGGCCACCGTGCTGCCCGCGAACGCAACCGACAGGGCGGTGGTGTGGAGCGTTCTGCCTACCGGCTTTGCCACTGTGGCAAACGGCGTGGTGACAGGCATCAAAGCAGGTAACTGCACCGTGACTGCCACAGCAGGCGGTAAGAGTGCAAGCTGCGCGGTAACGGTGGAAGTAGTGGAGACAGCACAGCTGATCTACAGTCTGCCCGGCGAGACCGTGCTGACCCAGGGACTGGACACCGGCCTGAAGCTGCTGGAGCACGCCTCCACCGAGACGCCGCAATACACGATCCTAGTGGATGCGAAAGCGGGGGACGACTTTAATGCCAACACCTGGCCTGCCTTCCTGCACTGCCTGACCGAGACCGGCGATACCGGCAATCTGCCCGGCTTCAACTCCACCAGCAGCCCGCTGAACAATAAGACCGAGTTCGCATACTACAACTACGGCGGCGTGACCCTGTCGGACAGCATCGAACACTTCAAGACTCGTACGCGGTATGCGGTGCAGATCAACGGCAGAAAATATCGCGGCGGCAGTACCTACTGCCCGCTGACCGAGTGGAAAACCACAAACGGCACAATCATAGATGTGCCCCAGACCTTCCTGATCGGTGCGGCGCAGAGCGCGGACGGCAGCAAAAAGCAGCAGTTCTGGTTGGGTACGCTGTATCAGTGCAGAGTGTATAAAGGCCTGCTGAGTGACGACAAGGTGAACGATTACATCGAGAAGGGGTGGTAAAATGGAAGTGTTTGACATCAGCGGTCAGATCATCAGCCCGCTGGCGGGAAAAACGCTGTACGTTGCAGGCGACAGCATCGCTTACGGCAAGAGCAGCGCAGGCGGCTACGGCAAATGTATTGCAGACAAGTACGGCATGACCCTGACCAATGAAGCGGTGGACGGCGCAACGCTGACCCCGAATATTACCGATAAGGTATACGGCGGCACCCGTGGCTGCATCAGCACAGTGGTGACAAACTCCACAGCGCTTGCAAAGGCAGACTACATCCTGTTGGAGGGCGGCGTGAATGATGCCTGGAACAACGCCCCTGTGGGCACCTTGACCGATGGGTTTGCCGCTGCCTACGATGAAACGACCATGACCGGCGCACTGGAGAAGATGCTGGACGATCTGGCAACGAATCACAGCGACAAGCGCGTGGCCTATGTGTTCCCGCACGGCGGGATGTTTGCAGGCAGCGAAAACTGGTACAAGACCTATAAGCCTGCCATCCTTGCGGCGCTGAAAAAATGGGGCGTGCCCTACGTTGACATTGCGGAGACCACCCCGCCTATGGGAAAACACGGCGTCAGCGAACTGGGCGATAAGTACACCAGCGACGGCACCCACCCCAACGCAGCGGGCTACGAGCGGTTTTATGCAGAGCCCATCGCAGCGCTGCTGAAACGGCTGTAAGGGGGCGCACGATGGCATTGCAAGCGTATTCTCTTGCCCGGGACGGCAGCACCGCCCTCTCGCCGCACTTCTGTGTGCGGGAGTTCCGCTGCAAGGACGGCAGCGACCCTGTCTTCATCGACACGGCGCTGGCAGAACTGCTGGAGCGTATCCGGGAGCACTTCGGAAAACCGGTGACGATCACCAGCGCCTACCGCACCCCGGCACACAACGCCAAGGCAGGCGGGGCAAAGTTCAGCCAGCACCTGTATGGCCGGGCAGCGGACATCCGGGTGCAGGGCGTGAGCGTGGAGGCTGTGGCCGCCTACGCTGAAAGCCTGATGCCGGACCGGGGCGGCGTGGGACGCTACCCCGTCAAGGCGGGCCGCGCCGCCGGCTGGGTGCACGTGGACACCCGGGCAGACAAAGCCCGGTGGAGGGGGTGAGCGCGATGACAGGCATCATCTCAGCCATCATTGCAGGCGCGGTGACCCTGATCGGCGTGCTGATCGCCAACGGAAAAAGCCAGGCGGTGACCGACACCAAGCTGGAAGAACTGACCCGGGAGGTGCGGGAGCATAACAACTTTGCCCGCCGCGTACCCATTTTAGAAGAACAGATGAAGGTGGCCAACCACCGCATCGCAGATTTGGAGAAAGAGAGGAACTGAACCTATGAACGATACCCATTGCAAAATTTCTGCCGCCACCCTGGCACGCACGGCTGCGCTGGCGCTGGCACTGACCAATCAGGTGCTGAGCGCCTGCGGCAAGCCCATGCTGCCCATCGAGAGCGCCACCGTGGAGCAGCTGGTGACCACCGGCCTGACCGTGACCGCCGCCCTTGTGAACTGGTGGAAGAATAACTCCTTCACCCCGGAGGCCATCAAGGCCGACGGCTATCTGGAACAGCTGCGGGAAAAGAAGTAAAGGCTGCCGGGCAGGCGGGACGATATTTTTGTGAATAGAGCAATGCCGGAGCGTCCTCAGACGCTCCGGCATTGCATTTTCACAGGAAGGATATTGGAGCCGTTCCCAACAAAAAACTCCTCCGGCAGTTGCCGGAGGAGCATTCATTTTTCTATTCTAAACACGGATGCGCCGCCCTGACATGGTGCGCAGCCGGGCTTACTTCAGGAACTTTGCCACGGCGCGGGCGACGATGCCGCCCAGAATGCCGGACACCAGAAATTCGGCTACGCCCTGCACGCCAACCAGCAGCACTACGAACATGAAGGGGTTGGCAGCGCCCTTGACGGACACCAGATTCTGCACATAGTCGCAGCCGTAGAAAGCCAGCACGATGTAGCCCATGAAGAACAGGGTGTTCAGGGCGGGTGCGGTCATGGCGCTGAGGATGTAGCTCCAGGTGCGGGACTTGTCCAGCTTCTGCAGAGCCTTGAAGATCAGGCCGCAGCACAGACCCATGAGCACACGCATACCTACGCACAGGATAAAGGTGTTCAGCGGGCTGACTTGGAACAGTGCACCGGTCATGGCAGATGCGCCGGTGATGGCATCGTAGAAGCTCACAGCGCCGAACACGCCGCCCAGCAGGGCACCCACGGCGGGGCCCATGGTGATGGCGCCCACGGCGATGGGCAGGGTGAGAAAGCTCATGTACAGCGGGCCCATGGGCACACTGCCCAGACCGACAAGCTTCATCACCAGTTCAATGGCCACCAGCAGGGCCACACGAGTCAGAGTCTTGGTATTGGTATTCTTCATAATTCAGTTTTCCTCCTGCTGCCGTTCCGCCCTTTTTGTCGGATACGGCGCAAACCTGCCCGCTCTGTGCGGGTTTTAGGTGAATATTCAAATCTTTGGAAGCGCGTAGTTGTCAGGGCGTGTTCCAGAGAAAAATGCGTTAGAATCTGTCACCGGGGAAGCGTACCCCAGCGCTGCGGCGCGCCACCGTGAGTACCCGGCTCACCGCGATGCTGGTATCCAGCATCCGGGCGCACAGCTCCTGGTCTCCGGCGGTCATGGCGCGGTAAAAGGCCTCGAACTCTGCCGCTTGCCGGGGACGGTCTCCGTTCAGGTTGTAGTGCTCCTCCTTGCCCTCGTTGGGATGGAAGGTCACACCGCCGCAGTAGTTCGGGGTGGATTTTTGCAGGATGTAGCCCTTCGTGCCCTGAATGATGCAGCGGGCAGGGGCTGCGCAGTCCTTGGCAGCAAGGCTTACCGCCTTGAAGCCGCTGTAATCCATCATCAGCACACCGCTGGTGTCGATATTGCGCTCCATGTTGGCGGCATACACCGCCTTGTTGGGCTCACCGAACAGACCCACGATGTAGCTGACGTTGTACACGCCCAAATCCATCAGTGCGCCGCCCGCGCACAGCGGGTCGAACACCGGCGGGGTCTGCCCGGCGCAAAAGGCATCGTACCGGCTGGAATACTGGCTGAAGCTGCACTGTACCATGCGCACTGTGCCCACCCGGGGCAGCAGCTCCCGGAGTTTGGCGTAGTTGGGCTGGTACTGGGTGGTCATCGCCTCAAAGAGGAACAGCCGCTTGCGCTGTGCCAGCACAGCCAGCTCCTCGGTCTCGGCGGCGGTCACCGCCATGGGCTTTTCCACAATGACGTGCTTGCCTGCCTCCAGCGCCACCCGGGCGTAGCGGGCGTGCTGTAAGTTGGGCACGGCGATGTAGACCGCGTCCACCCACTGCAAAAGCTCAAAATAATTGGTGGTGTGCTGCGGGATCTGATATTGTGCACACAGCTCTGCGGCCTTTGCCGCCGAGCGCGGGGTGCTGCACACCGCCTGCACAGTAAACGGCGTGTGCTCCACAAGCCATGGCAAAAATTCCTGCACGATCTTACCCGTGCCAAGAATGCCCAGTTTCATAATGCTCTCCCTTATCCTCTTGTTCCCTCAGCCTACCAGCGCCTCCGGCTCGCGGCGGGTGCGGCGGTTGGGGTGCGGGTGCTTTGCCCGGAGGCGTCCCTGTTGACCGTAGTGTCTGCCGCCGCCATGGCTGCGGCCGTGCTCCTGCGGGGCGTTCAGCTGGTACAGCAGTGCCAGCCCCTTCATCAGCAACTCCGGGTCATAGGTCAGGGGGTGGCGGCACAGCGGGGTGACGTACTTTGCCAGACCGCCGGTGACCACCAGTGTAGCCGGGCTGCCCAATTCCTCTTCAATGCGCTGCACCATGCCGTCAATGAGCACGGCGGTGCCCAGCACCGAGCCGGACAGCATACAGCTTTCGGTATTGGTGCCGATGGCTTTTTTCGGGGAGCCCAGATGCACCTGCGGCAGCTGGGCACAGCGCTCACCCAGTGCGCGCAGCCCGGTGGAAAGGCCGGGGCAGATCACGCCGCCCCGGAATACCCGGTCTTTGTCCACCACATTAAAAGTGGTGGCGGTGCCAAGGTCTACCGTGACGATCGGCAGCGGAAAGTTTGCCGCCGCATAGGCGGCATCCACCAGCCGATCCTTGCCCACGGCGCGGGGCTCGTCCACCCCCATGGTCAGCCCGGTGCGGATGTCCGGCGAAACGATGACCGGCTTTTTGCCGGTGTAGTGGCGGGCGCACTCGGCCAGTGCCCCGGTGATCTGGGGCACTACGCTGGTAAGCACCGCCCCTTCAAAGCGCATGGGGCGCTCCGGGTGGCGGCGGTGCGCAAAAATTTTATCCATTTCGGCACGATATTCCGCAGCCGTGCGGGTGCGCACCGTGTCCATGCGCGCCACAAAGCATACACGTCCGTCCCGAATGCCCCCAAGGGCGACGGTGGTGTTGCCTATATCAATGGCTAAGATCATAATTCTGTTTTCCTTTTCAAAATAAAAGAAAAGAACCGGTTTGCTCTTTGTCAAGCGTATTTTACCGCATTTTTGCGCCGGATACAAGTTCCCGGCAAAGATTTTGTTGTGCTGGTGGAAGTTTTGCATTATACTAAGGTAAGATATGTGGAAAAGAACTGTTTTTCCGGGAGGTAAACGAACCATGGATCTGAACGGCAAGTGCGTCCTGCTGGGCGTGAGCGGCGGCATTGCCGCCTATAAGATGGCCAATGTGGCCAGTGCACTGCGCAAGCTGGGTGCGGATGTGGAGGTCATCATGACCAAAAACGCCACCCAGTTCATTACCCCTCTCACCTTTGAGACCCTGACCGGCCACAAGTGCATGGTGGACACCTTTGACCGGGATTTCAAGTTTGAGGTCACCCATATCTCGCTGGCAAAAAAGGCGGATGTGATCCTTGTAGCCCCCGCCACCGCCAACGTCATTGCCAAAATGGCGCACGGCATTGCGGACGATATGCTTACCACAGTGGTGCTGGCCGCCAAGTGCCCGAAGCTGGTGGCCCCCGCCATGAACACCGGCATGCTGGAAAACCCCATCACGCAGGATAACCTTGCCACGCTGGAGCGGTACGGCTTTACTGTCATCCCCTCCGAAAGCGGCGTGCTGGCCTGCAAGGACGTGGGCAGCGGACGCCTGCCCAAGGAGGATGTGCTGGTGGAGCACATCCTGCACACCATCGCCCGCCCGAAGGATCTGGCAGGGCTGCGCATCGCGGTGACCGCCGGCCCCACGCAGGAGGCGCTGGACCCGGTGCGCTACCTGACCAACCACTCCACCGGCAAGATGGGCTACGCCCTTGCCCGCGCCGCCGCCATGCGGGGCGCCGAAGTGACCCTGATCCACGGGCAGACCGCGCTGCCGCCGGTCAAGTTTACCACCGATGTGCCGGTGACCACCGCCCGGCAGATGTACGAGGCAGTGACCAGCCGCTTTGACACCACCGATGTACTCATCATGGCCGCTGCCGTGGCAGACTACCGCCCTGCCACCGTGGCCGACGACAAAATCAAAAAGAAGGAAGGCGACCTCTCCATCCCGGTGGAGCGCACCGAGGACATCCTTGGCACCATCGGCCCCCGCAAGACCCACCAGTTCCTGTGCGGTTTTTCCATGGAGACCCGGGATCTTGTGGAAAACTCTTCCGCGAAGCTTGCCAAGAAGAATCTGGACATGGTGGTGGCAAACAACCTCAAGGTGGCCGGTGCAGGCTTTGGGGTGGACACCAACGTGGTCACCTTCATTACCCCGGACGGCACCCGGGAGCTGCCTTTGATGAGCAAGGCCGACGTAGCCGATGCCATTCTGGACGAGATCCTGCGGCGGCGGGCAAAGTAATACTGCCGGGATTTTGTTGTACACATATCACAAAATTCACAAAAAAATTATGGTTCTTTCCGAAAATTCGGCCTTACCTGTTTATTTTATGCTGCAAAAATTATATAATAAGAGTGTGTCCCTATGTTTGGAAGGAATCGGTCTGCGCTGCAGCCGTTAATATTTGGAGGAGAGCCTTACTATGTTCATGTACTCGGATTATAGCCAGCATCTGCTGGACCATGTAAAGAAAATCCATTTTATCGGCTGCGGCGGCAGCGGAATGTACCCGCTGATCCAGATCCTTGCCGCCAAGGGCTACGAGCTGTCCGGCAGCGATGTGCTGGACGGCAGCATCATCCGCTACGAGCGGGAGATGGGCGTGAAGGTCAGCCTTGGCCACAATGCGGATAACGTTGTCGGTGCGGACATGGTGGTGTACTCTGCCGCCATCTCCAAGGATAACGTGGAACTGAACGCAGCCGCCTCCTACGGCATTCCCACCGTGGAGCGCAGTGTGCTGCTGGGCTATGTGAGCCGCCTGTACAAGCAGAGCATCTGCGTGTCCGGCACCCACGGCAAGACCACCACCACCTCCATGATCACCACTGCGCTGGAACTGGCAGGCCGCGACCCCTCTGCCGTCATCGGCGGCAAGCTGCCCCTCATCAACGGCTACGGCAAGGCCGGCAAGGGCGATGATATCGTCATCGAAGCCTGCGAGTTC
>OOAJ01001200.1_pt1 | contig 12479 bp, 15 predicted proteins | sample 1671241 | NCBI WGS metagenome assembly OOAJ01 (sample SAMN06348136, study PRJEB24527) | human gut metagenome | biome: human gut; feature: ankylosing spondylitis patient; material: feces | host: Homo sapiens | place: China | collected 2015-10
TCGCCGAACGATACGAGTTCCGTTTCAACGTGCTCACCGAAGCCACGGAATTCCGCCACCTGTCTGATGAGGGAAACGGGACCTTCCGGCCCGCCACGGAACGAGACCTGAATGCCATCTGCCTCGAAGCACACCGCCACGGCATCGACTGCTGGGACCGCGACGTGGCACGCATGGTGCACTCCGCAGACGTAAGGGAATACCATCCCTTCCGGCTGTATTTCCAACGGCTCCCGACATGGGACGGGCGCGACCGACTGCACGACCTGGCCACCCGTGTGTCGGACAGTCCCCTGTGGATACAAACCTTCCACCGGTGGATGCTCGGACTGGCCGCGCAATGGGCCGGACTCTCCGACGGGCTGCACGCACATAGCACCGCGCCTCTGCTCGTCAGCGACGAACAAGGACTGGGAAAGTCCACCTTCTGCCGCGCCCTGCTGCCACCGCAGTTGCAGGCCTACTACACCGACAGCGTGGACCTCGCGCGTCCCGACAAGGTGGAACGACAGCTCACCGAGATGGATCTGCTGAACCTGGATGAGTTCGACCGCATACCCGAGAAGAAACACCCGCTCCTGAAGAACCTCATGCAGCTCTCCGCCCTCAACCTGCGCAAGGCGTACCGGCGGCACAGCCAAGCCCTGCCGCGCATCGCCTCCTTCATCGGCACATCCAACTCGCGCGAACTGCTTTCCGACCCTTCGGGAAGCCGCAGGTTCATCTGCGTGCTCGTGGAGCATCCCATCGACAGCACGGGCATCGACCACGCGCAAATCTACGCCCAACTGAAAGCGGAACTGGAAAACGGGGAACGGTACTGGTTCAGCCACGGGGAAGAGAACGCCCTGCGGTTGCACAATGCGGCTTTCTACCGCATCTGCCCGGCCGGGGAGGTATTACGCCGTTACTATCGTGCGGCTCAGCCGAACGAGAAGGTACGCCCGCTTTCGCTGCCCGAAATATTCGCACGGTTGCGGCGGTTGGAACCCGGAGCGATGGCAGGCGTGACGCTGCCAAAACTATCTCAGGCCCTTGTGGCCGCAGGGGTACAGAAGATACACACGCATTATGGAAACCGATACCGCGTGGTGGAATTGTAATATCCCATCCATACAGAATTACACCGTTTGACAAAAAGTACAGAAAAAGCTAATTTCACTAAACAAAAGACAGGATTACACACTTCTACCCCTTGATGTGCAATCTGCATAAAAACGGCACAAAAGAAAGAAATATGCGCAAAAAACGCGTATTTCAAACGGCACACATCGTTTCATTCGCAACCAAATACGACAATAAAAGACTTATCCTGATATACAAGAACTTAAATAAAACAGAGTACCATATACAGCAGTTTTAATTATTTAAAAGTCTTTTAAAATGCAACTTTCTTAGCTGTTTTAATAAATATACATTATCTTTGTAAAGACAGCAAACATCAGTAAAGATGGATATACAAAATGAAATCGACAAAATGCTACGTAAAGGGCAAATTGATGAGGCTATCTTACGGCTGAACGAACAGATTCAGGCCACAGCTACCCCCTGCGACCGGCTTTATTACCTTCTGGGCAATGCCTACCGCAAACGTGGAGATTTCGCACAAGCCTTGAATTGTTATTTAGAGGCCATGGCCATTAATCCGGACAGTCCGGCTGTCGAAGCTCATCAAATGTTGATGAATATCATAGAGTTTTATCACAAGGATTATTATAACCCGTAAAAAAGATTTTTAGTATTAAAGTATCATGGGGAAATTCAGAGGTATAATCGTAGTAGACCGCGAACGCTGCAAGGGTTGCAACCTGTGTGTGGTGGCTTGTCCGCTCCATATATTAGCGCTCACGGAAAAACAAGTAAACAAAAAAGGGTATCATTATGCCGAACAAGTCCAAAAGGATTTGTGCAACGGATGTTCATCCTGTGGCGTGGTGTGCCCGGACGGATGCATTACCGTATATAAAAAGAAAGAAGAATAAAAGCTATGGCAGAAAAAGAAGTTGTATTAATGAAAGGTAATGAAGCCATTGCCCATGCAGCGATACGTTGCGGTTGCGACGGCTATTTCGGTTACCCCATTACTCCCCAGTCGGAAGTATTGGAAACGTTGGCTTTGGAAAAACCGTGGGAAACGACGGGAATGGTCGTATTGCAAGCCGAAAGCGAAGTGGCTTCCATAAATATGGTGTATGGTGCCGGTGCGGCAGGCAAACGCAGCATGACCTCATCTTCAAGCCCCGGCGTGGCCCTGATGCAAGAAGGCATCGCATACATGGCCGGAGCGGAAATACCGGGACTGATTGTCAACGTGCAACGGGGAGGCCCCGGACTGGGTACCATACAGCCCAGCCAATCCGATTACTTCCAGGCGACACGCGGAGGCGGAAACGGCGACTACAATGTGATTGTGCTGGCTCCGGCTTCGGTACAGGAAATGGCCGACTTCGTGGACCTGGCCTTCGAACTCTCTTTCAAATACCGTAACCCGGCCATGATATTGAGTGACGGTGTCATCGGGCAAATGATGGAAAAGCTGGTGCTCCCTCCATTCAAGCCACGCCGTACGGAGGAGGAAATACGCCGGGAATGCCCTTGGGCTGCCATGGGACGAAGCCAAGGAATACGCCCCAACGTACTTACGTCGCTCGACCTCGACAGCGCAAGCATGGAACAAAAGAACCTGCATTTGCAAGCCAAATACAAAGAAATCAAGGAAAAAGAAGTCCGCTTCGAATCCATCCTGTGCGACGACGCGGAGTATCTGATTGTCGCATTCGGTTCTGCGGCCCGTATCGGACAAAAAGTCATCGAAATGTGCCGTGCCGAGGGTATTAAAGTCGGTCTGTTGCGCCCTATCACCTTATGGCCCTTCCCGTCCGTGGAAATTGCCCGCTTGAGCCGACAGGTCAAAGGAATACTAAGCTTTGAAATCAATGCCGGGCAGATGGTGGAAGACATCCTGCTGGCCACGAACGGACGGACACCGGTAGCCCACTACGGCCGTATGGGCGGTGTCGTGCCCGCCCCGGACGAAGTGATACAAGCCCTGAAAGAGAAACTCATTAAATAGAATATTATGAACCGCGAGGAGATTGAAAAACTGATAGAAGAAACCGCACGCAAAGAACGCTCCAAAAGAAAAGGGGTATCCGTCCAAAAAGTACGCAGCATATTGAACGTAGTCTTTATGCTATGTGCCGTGGCAGGCCTCATCCTTTATTTTGCCTGGCCGGACAACCGGCTGGCAGGCATGGCCGTTATCGGTGCAGGCATGTGCTTCAAAATCATTGAATTCTTTTTGCGCTTCTTGTTTTAATCGTTTGAACCATGACTGAAGAAGAAATCATACGACCGGAGAACCTGGTCTATAAGAAACCTACGCTGCTCAACGACACTCCGATGCACTACTGCCCGGGGTGCAGCCACGGAGTAGTACACAAATTAGTGGCCGAAGTCATCGAAGAAATGGGTATGGAGAACAAGACCGTAGCCATCTCTCCTGTGGGCTGTGCCGTTTTTGCCTATAATTACATAGACGTGGATTGGGTGGAAGCCGCCCATGGGCGTGCTCCTGCCGTGGCCAGCGCCATCAAACGCCTGTGGCCCGACCGCTTGGTTTTCACTTACCAAGGCGACGGTGACCTGGCGTGCATCGGTACGGCCGAAAGCATACATGCCCTGAACCGGGGAGAACATATCGCCATCATTTTCATCAACAACGCCATCTACGGCATGACGGGCGGACAAATGGCTCCCACGACGCTCATGGGAATGAAAACCGCTACGTGCCCTTACGGTCGGGAGGCGGATTTGCACGGTTACCCTTTGAAGTTCACGGAAATCGCTGCCTCTTTGGAGGGCACTTGTTACGTCACCCGCCAATACGTCCACACCGTGGCCTCCATCCGAAAAACAAAAAAGGCCATCCGGAAAGCTTTTGAAAACTCCATGAACGGCAAAGGTGCCAGCTTGGTAGAAGTAGTATCCACCTGCAACGCCGGTTGGAAACTTTCTCCGGAAAAAGCCAACCAATGGATGGAAGACAATATGTTTAAATTCTATCCGCTCGGTGACCTGAAAGACACCGCAACAGCAAACGATTCACATTAAATGAACAAATGGTCATGAAAGAAGAAATCATCATAGCCGGTTTCGGCGGCCAGGGCGTGCTTTCCATGGGAAAAATATTGGCATACGCAGCCTTGGTAGAGGACAAAGAAGTAACCTGGATGCCTTCTTACGGTCCCGAACAGCGCGGCGGTACGGCCAATGTCACCGTAATCGTCAGCGACAACAAAATATCGTCTCCCATCCTGAGTATGTATGATACGGCCGTTATCCTGAACCAACCTTCGCTGGAAAAGTTCGAACAGCGCATCAAACCGGGCGGAACACTGATTTACGACGGATACGGCATCAGCACGCCGCCGTCGCGCAAGGACATCACGGTCTATCGTATCGACGCTATGGACGCAGCCGCCGAAATGAAAGCTGCCAAGGCTTTCAATATGATTGTCTTGGGAGGACTGTTGAAAGTACGTCCGTTGGTAGAAGTGGAAGACGTGCTCCACGCACTCCGCAAAACGTTGCCCGAACGCCATCACCACCTTATCCCGATGAATGAGGCTGCCTTACGCAAAGGCATGGAAATCATCTGTGCGACAGATTGAACCGAATCTCCGGATGGAATAAAGCTTAAAGGAATGTGTTTCCCAATCAGGAAAATACATTCCTTTTTCTGTTCTTGTATCTTTGTTACCGCGAAGATAGGAGGCGGCTCGGCATAGCCAAACTTGAAAAACTTCGTTTTTCGTTTGTCTCTGCGCTCGCCTTTCGCTATCTTTGCACCCGTTATGAGACTGAAGCTTACTTTTTTCCTATACATTTGTTTGTGTATGGTGTTTCCCGCCATAGCACAAATGCCTGTCGGTAACCCCATCTACGGTACGGATGCCTACGGTAATCCGGTGGATGCCAACGGAAATCCCGTCCAACTCGATGCCAACGGCAATCCTATCGTCGACGGATACGGTAACGATGCGTACACATGGGGGCGTGACACGACGCAAGCCGAAGAGAAAATCATTCCTATCGGTTCATACGCCTGGAATATCGACGAACGCTTCGGCAACATCACTCCCGTAGACGTGGACACGCTGCCGAACAATTTCCAGAACTTCAACCTGACGGCCGGCCCTACGGGACAATACAACTTTCTGGGAAACCTGGGTTCTCCCCGCCTGTCCCGCCTTTTCATGGACCGCAAACCTTACAGCAATTTCATCTTTGCCGACCCGTTCGACTATTTCTATACTCCGGTGAACGAATTCCAATTCACCAACACGCTGAGTCCCATCACCAATCTGTCTTACCACTCCTGCGGCAACAAACAGGACGGAGAAGACCGCTTGAGAGCTTACTTCGCCAGCAACATCAATAAGATTTCCGGTATCGGATTCAAACTCGACTATTTATACGGACGCGGATACTACAACAACCAAGCCACTTCTCTTTTCAACGGTTCGCTATACGGCTACTATCTGGACGACCGCTACAACATGCATGCATGGATTAGTGTAAACCACATGAGAATGGGCGAGAACGGCGGTATCGAGAATGACGACTATATCACCCACCCGGAAGATTTTACACGCTCCTACGGTTCAAGGGATATCCCGACCATCTTGTCGGAAAACTGGAACCGTAACGAAGACCAGACGTATTATCTCACACACCGTTATAACTTAGGATTCTACAAAGACATCGAACTGCCCGATTCGCTCCGTCCGGTGATGCCTGCCGATTCCGTATTGCTGAAAGGGCTGCGCGACAGCCTGCTCACCGTATACCAAAAGGCGGACACGGCATACCAACATGCCGTCATGGATTCGTTGCGCAACGATTTCATGGTTAAACAGGACAATCCGCAAGACTTCATACCGGTTACCAGCTTCATCCATACCCTGCGTATCCGGAACGCCAAGCACACGGTGTATTCATACGACACGCCCGACCACTATTATGCCGACTTGTTTTATGGCGACCCCAACAATATGAGTGACCGCACGCGGGGTTACTCCATCCAAAACACTTTGGGCATAGCCCTGCGTGAAGGTTTCAACAAATGGGCGAAAGCCGGCCTTACAGCTTTCGCGTCTCACGAATACCGTCATTATACCATGCCGGACCTGAACGGCGGAAACAAAATCATCCGAAGCTATTCGGAAAATAATATCTCGGTAGGCGGACAACTGAGCAAACGGGAAGGAAAAACCCTGCACTACGACGTGACGGGCGAAGTGACGTTGCTCGGAGAAGATGTCGGGCAATTCGATGTGGAAGGCCGGGCCGACCTGAACTTTCGGTTGTTTAAAGATACCGTACAGTTGGCAGCCCGTGCATTCGTCAAGAACCTGAATCCGAGTTTCTACATGCGCCACTATCATTCGCAGTTTGCTTGGTGGGACAACGACCTGAACAAAGAATTCCGTACCCGGATAGAGGGAACGCTTTCCTTGAAACGTACACGGACAGCCCTCACCGTCGGAGTGGAAAACATCAAGAATTATGCCTACTTCGCCACAGACAAAATAGCTTATAACGACGAAGGGGGGCAATTCGCCGGTTACAGCAACCGTATTTCCGTCAAACAATATGGGGGCAGCGTACAAGTGTTCAGCGCACGGCTTAACCAAAACTTCAAATTCGGTATCCTGCATTGGGACAACGAGGTAGCGTACCAGAAAACCAGCAATCAGGACATCCTCCCCCTGCCCGACCTTTCGGCCTACAGCAACCTCTACATCGTATTCCGTATTGCCAAGGTCTTGCGTGTGCAGTTGGGCGGAGATGTGCGTTATTTCACGGAATACTATGCTCCGGACTATGCCCCCATCATCCAACAGTTTACGGTGCAGTCGCCGGAAACGCGGATAAAGCTAGGCAACTATCCCATTTGCAACGCCTACGTCAACCTCTTCCTGAAGCACTGCCGTTTTTATGTGAACGTAAACCATGTAAACAACGGAACGGGAAACAAGAACGCATTCCTCGTCCCCCACTATCCCATCAATCCGATGAACATCCATTTCGGACTCTCGTGGAATTTCTTCAATTAAAAAGCTTTCACTCATATCCATGAAACAAACCATCGACATCACCCATTGGAACCGCAGGGAGCATTTCGAATTCTTTTCCCGATTCGACGATCCTTTTTTCGGAATCACCACACTCGTAGACTTTACTAAAGCCTACGAACATATCAAAGCACACCGACGTCCTTTCTTCCTCTCGTCCGTACATTTCCTGTTGAAATGCGTCAATGAAACGGAAGCCTTCCGGCTCCGAACAGAAGACGGGAAGCCCGTACGGTACGATACCATACACGTATCTCCTACCATCGGACGAGAAGACGGTACTTTCGGGTTCGGCTTTTTCGAATATCATACCGACATCGACATTTTTATCCGGAATGCGGAAAAAGAAATAGAGCGAGTGAAAAAAGGGTGCGGTCTGTCCGTTACCGAAAACACATGGCGACCGGATGTCATCCGCTATTCGGCATTGCCTTGGTTCTCATTTTCCGAAATGAAACATGCCGGTTCTATCCGGACCGGAGACTCCGTTCCCCGTATTTCCACGGGAAAGCTGACACAGGAAAACGGGCGATATAATCTTCCTCTTTCTATCACCGTGCATCACGGACTCATGGACGGGCGTAACGTAGCAGAGCTTCTGCAAAAAATAGAATACCATCAAAAACTTCTATAAATCCATTCGCCCGCACGGCGAATACCTTTCCCAAGCAAACAACTCCCTTTCCATACACCATCATGCCCCGTATCAATAAATGATTTGATACGGGGCATGACGGTTCTATTCTTACCAGAGACTACTGCAAACCCTGCAAACGGCGTTCTTCCTCTTCAAAAGAGGCCTTCTCCTGTTTCCGTGCCTCGACCGAACCATACAGGTAAGACAACGGGAAAAGTGTAAGCCAACTGAACACGTTCGCTATCACCGAAGCCAACATAAAGAAGAATACGACCAAAGCCGGAACGTATGAAGGCAAATCCGTTGCATCTCCTTCCAACACTCCCATCAGGGAAGCATGACCGGCGTATGCCAGAATCCCCGCCGGCAACCAGCTCACAGCTGCCAACACTCCCATGATAAGACCTCCGCAAAACAAGATAATGAAAAATGCTCCCCAGTACTGGTAACCATCTTTCATACGCTTCAGGCTACACCAAAAGTCGCGGCGTTCGCCCAACATATAGTCCATAATCACCATACAGTAAGGCACTCCCAACGCAAGCAACAGGACATACGACACCACAGTCACCCAGACGTTGCCCGCCCCCAACCACAAAGTCACAGGCACGATGAGCAAAGAGAATACCACGACGGCCACCAACGTACACGTCAAAGCCCGCAGAGAAGCATTGAATATCTCACGCTTGGCTTCACCGAACCGCAACGCAGGCCACGCCCCGGACGTAGCAAAACGGGAAACAGCCGTCATCACGTTCCCCATATAAAAGCTATCGGCCAACAGGGACAACACACTTAATATGATAAGAGTAAACAAGGGAAAAGAAAGCACGACCGGTTCGCTTGCTGCCATCCAACGTGTCAAAGCTACGGTAATCTGATTGAAACACACGCCCCACAATCCCATTACCACCGCACCCGCGATGAGCGAAGGATACAAAAACCTCAATAAAGACAGGATATGACGTGTAGGCAATTTCAGTCCCTCATTCAGACAGCTCAGATAACTACGGCTTTTGAACAAGCCCTCATCCATTTCTTTCTTCTCTTCCATAATCGAATTTGAAACTTTAATGTTCTTTTGTCGGACAAAAATACCATATTTTTCCATACCACCGTGACGAGATAACATTTTTTATACCTCATCGGAAACGGCGCCACCGGCTTTATCCAAACTTTCTGCCGCCCATCCGCCGGAATATGCCGCCTTTTTTGTACATTTGCGTAAAGATTACATTTTTCATTGCACGAATATGGACGCGGAAATCATCATCAAATGGGGATTTATCGGATGTGGGGAAGTGACGGAAAAGAAAAGCGGGCCGGCTTTCAGTCTCGTGCCCGGCTCTAAAATCGAAGCCGTCATGAGCCGCAATAAAGAAAAAGCACGTTCGTACGCCGAAAGGCACGGTATCCCCAAATGGTACACCGACGCACAGGAATTAGTGGACGACCCCGACGTAAATGCCGTCTATATCGCCACGCCTCCTTCTTCACATGCCACTTTTGCCATCATGGCCATGAAGGCCGGCAAGCCGGTATATGTGGAAAAGCCCCTTGCGGTAAGCTACGAAGAATGCTGCCGCATCAACCGTGTCTCCCAACAAACGGGTGTGCCTTGCTTCGTGGCCTATTACCGGCGTTACCTGCCTTACTTTGCCAAAGTAAAGGAACTGATACGAAGCGGAGCCATCGGACGGGTGCTCAACGTGCAGATCCGGTTTGCCGTCCCACCGCGTGATTTGGACTACAACAGCCGGGAGCTGCCTTGGCGTGTGCAACGCGACATCGCAGGAGGAGGTTATTTTTACGACCTCGCCCCGCACCAGTTGGATTTGCTTCAGGAATTTTTCGGGCCCATCATCAAAGCCCAGGGATACTGTTCCAACCGGGAAGGACTATACGCCACGGAAGACAACGTCAGTGCCTGTTTCCAATTCCCGGACGGTACGCCGGGTTCCGGTTCATGGTGTTTCGTGGCCCATGAATCGGCCAAAACCGACCGTATCGAAATCATCGGCGACAAAGGACAGATTTGTTTCTCGGTATTCACCTACGACCCCATTGCCCTGCATACGGAACGCGGCCGCGAAGAACTCGTCATTCCGAATCCCGACCACGTGCAACTTCCTTTAATTCATAACATCGTCGAACACCTGCAAAAACAAGCGATTTGCACCTGTGACAGCGTGAGCGCCACACCGGTAAACTGGGTTATGGACCAAATCCTGGGCAAACTGTAAGATGAAGTTACGGAACGTACTGACAATATACGCCTGTCTTTCCTGTGTGGCCGCTCTCGCACAATCTCCTATCGGTGAAAGCCACACTACTGTTACGGAATTTACCGACAGTGCAGGGACCGCCGTCCCATCCGACTCGCCCCAAAACCGGAAGGGAAACATCTTCAAACAGTTTTTCCGTGCGTTCAACGCCATGGACACGACTTATATCACCCCGAACAAATACAACTGGGCCTTCATGTTGCAAAACACGAACAGCTTCGAAACCTATACGTTACACAGCCGGGAGTTGGGACAAAAACTGTCGTTCTCTCCCCGACCGGCCATCAAAATAGGACCTTATCTGGGTTGGCGTTGGATTTTTCTGGGATACACTTTCGAAGTTTCTTCTTTAGGTAAAGGCCAACAATCGAAAAAGACGGAATTTGAATTGAGCCTGTACAGTTCCATGCTCGGTTGCGACCTTATTTACCGGCGGACGGGAGACGATTTCCGGCTCCGTAAAGTAAAAGGCCTTGGCGAGGAGGCACGAGAAGTGGAAGGCGAGAATTATCATGGCATCAACGTGAAAGTGACCGGCATCAATGCCTACTACATTTTCAACCATAAACGCTTCTCCTATCCGGCCGCATTCGCACAAAGTACCGTGCAACGTAAAAGCTGCGGGTCGTGGAAAGTCGGTTTTGCCTATACCCGGCACGAACTGGATTTCGATTATAATGCCCTGCCGCCCGTGCTCACCCATAATCCGAACCACGAACTCAGCCAGGATTTTCAGGTAGATAAAGTCAAATACACGGATTTCAGCCTGAGTTGCGGTTATGCCTACAACTGGGTGTTCAAGAAAAACTGGTTGTTTTGCATTTCCATCGTGCCGGCCATCGGTTATAAAAAAACACATACAGCCGCCGTACAATCGGAAAACGAGACGGAGACTTCGGCTTTGGCTTCTCATCTGAGAAACCTGAATTTCGACGTCACGGGGCGTGCGGGACTGGTATGGAACAATACCAAATATTTCGGTGGCTTGTCTTTAATCGTGCACAACTACAATTACCGCCACAACCGCCTGTCCATCAACAACACATTCGGCACACTGAATTTATATATCGGACTGAATTTTCATAAACGTAAAGCATACAGATAGATACACATGACACCAACAGATTCCCCCACCCCCATTCCAACCGAAGAGCATCCCTTGCAACCGTTCCTTCCGCCCCACGCACGCCTGTTGATGCTGGGCAGTTTCCCGCCCCAGAAAAAACGCTGGTGCATGGATTTCTACTACCCGAACTTCATCAACGACATGTGGCGCATCATGGGATACATTTTCCATGGCGACCGGAATTGGTTTGTAGATGAACGGGCCAAATGTTTCAAGAAAGAAATGATTGTGGAGTTCCTGCTCGACAAAGGCATCGCCCTGTACGACACGGCTTCCGCCATCCGCCGTCTTCAGGATAATGCATCGGACAAGTTTCTGGAAGTCGTCACCCCGACCGACCTTCCCCGATTGCTCGGACAAATCCCTCGTTGCACGGCCATCGTCACCACCGGACAAAAAGCTACCGACACGTTGTGCGAAACCTTCCATATATCGCAGCCCGCCATCGGAAGCTTCAGCCCGTTCGTGACGGAAGGACGTGAATTACGGCTGTATCGCATGCCCTCCAGTTCACGTGCCTATCCTATGAAATTGGAGAAGAAGGCTGTCTTCTACCGTAAAATGCTGGAGGAAATCGGTCTGCTGTAATATATTAACCGTAAATAATCCTTATGAGACAAATCAAAAAATGGATTTTACTCATTGCCATAGGAATACCGTCCGTTATTAAAGCCAACGTATATGCTCCATTGGCACATATAGAAGTTCCCATCTCCGACGAAGTTACCTGCGTCGCTTTCGATTATAAGGGAATGATGTGGATAGGCACCACGACCGGTCTGCTGAACTATGACGGCCATACATTCCGCCATTACAGATCTGCCTTGAAAACTCCCCATCTATTGCCCAACAACTATATCCAATGCCTGACAGCCGACCGTTCGGACAGGCTATGGATCGGGACCAATAACGGTATAGCCTGCATGGAACTCCGCACAGGACACATCAAACACTACCACCTTCCCAAGCAAAACCAACAAATCATATACACCCTATTCACTTCGGACGATGGTACAATCTATGCGGGTACGGATGGCGGCCTGCTCAAATATGACCCCGCCAAAGACCTCTTCGTCAGCCAAAACCTTGTTCCCGGAGAAAAGGCCGGAGACAATCTACTGGACAATACAGGCAACTACTACAGCGTAAAAGCCATTTCGGAGGACCGCCATGGCAACCTTTACATAGGCACTTGGAGCAATGGACTGATAAGAATAGACAACAAACGAAAGACTATCCTCAAATCCGCAACTAAGCTCTTCAGCGTCCTTCTTGCGTCTAAACGTCCTCTC
>OOAJ01001213.1_pt1 | contig 12322 bp, 5 predicted proteins | sample 1671241 | NCBI WGS metagenome assembly OOAJ01 (sample SAMN06348136, study PRJEB24527) | human gut metagenome | biome: human gut; feature: ankylosing spondylitis patient; material: feces | host: Homo sapiens | place: China | collected 2015-10
GACCTGAAGCTGGATCTTGTAATGCTCTCGAAGTTCCTCTTCGGTCATGACGCGGTCCGTCTTGTAATCGATGACGGTAAGGCCGTCCTTCGTTTCAAGGAGGCAGTCCATGATCCCCTGCAGGAATATCTTCTCGCCCTTTTCGCAGTCGGGATAGAAGGAATCCGCAGGAAGGAGGATCGAGAAAGGCATTTCCTTCCTGACTGTCTCTGCTTCTTTCATGAGAGTGCCCAGAGGGCTTTCTGCGAAGGTGATGAGAGAAGCGACAGGATTTGTGTACTTTCTTTCTGAAAGGAGGACTTCCTCTTCATCCTTCGTGAAGATGCCCGATTCCGTAAGGCGCATGATTTCATTTCTTAAAGCTTCCCTTGTTGCCGGGACGGTCTTGAAATCTATCATTTCCATCGCCTTATGCATGAGTGTACCAAAGGAAGTCCCTGTAAAGCCTGGTTTTCCGCCGGAGAGGAAAGAAGGCGGCTCCGCATAATCGGCAGGAAGCATTTCCTTCATTCCTTCTGTTTCCTCATTTTCTTCGCCCTCTTCCGTTTCAGGAAGGGAAGGAAGGTCCGGTGCCAGGATTTCAGAGGCATACGGCGGTTCATCGCTTTCCGAAGCTTCGAGCGTTTCACGAAGCTTGACCGCGGCTGTGGCTGTCAGTTTTCCCGGCGTATTGGCAGCGCCCGGGAAGGCGTAGCTCCATGTGAGGCGGCGGGAAAGATCTTCAGGTACCTCAGAAGGAAGGGAAGCAAGGAAGCGGTCAGCATTCGTCTCCGGTGTTTCTTCCACCTCGATCAGCTGCTTTTCCGTTTCTGCAGCATCCGCGGTTTCATCCGCTCTGAGGAGCGAAGTTTCCGGAGTGATGGAAATATCGAAAAGAGAGTGGTCTCCTTCTGCATCGTCAGCATAGGAGGGGATGCGCATGAGACGGTCCCATACATCTTTGGATGAGCGATGACGGAGCGCCGCCGGCATGATCCAGTCAAGGTAGGAAGCGGCACCGGATGTGATATAGGACGGGAGCGGGCGGACTTCGCCAGTTTCCGTGCCAGCCAGGGAGGCCATCCAGAGGTCAAGGGATCTTATGGTATCCTTCAAAGTAGCTGTAATGAAGAGCTTGTCTCTTGCGCGCGTCATGGCGACGTAGAGGAGGCGCGCTTCTTCGGCTTTGCTTTCCCTTTCGGAAGCGGAGCGGACGGAATACCAGTAGAGGCTGGGCCAGCGTGCATGGGTCTCTTCGTCATAGTACTGGATGCCGATTCCCCTGTCCTTGTGGCAGACGGCCGTTGCCTTCGTGTCGCGGAGGTTGAATTCTTTTGCCGCATCGACCAGGAAGACGACAGGGAATTCAAGCCCCTTGCTCCTGTGGATCGTCATGATGCGGACAGCATCGGCGGCAGAGACAGAAGGCGTCTTGGCGCGGAAATTACGTCCGTCCTTCGTCAGGCGCGAAAGCTCAGTGAGGAAAGAGTAGAGGCCGCTCCTGGCGCCGCTGTCCCTCGAAAGAGCCAGCTGATAGAAGGCAAGAACATGTGCTTTCCTGAATTCGCCGCCGGAAAGTCCGGAGACGTAAGTGAGGTAATCGGTATCCGCGATGATCTTCCTGATGAGCGGTGCTGCGCCGTCCTTGACAGCCTGCAGGCGCCATTCCTTGTAGAGGGAAAGGAAGGAAGAAACAAGGCCGGCTCCTCCCGGTTTGAGGATATGATCCGCATTTCCAAGGACAGGCCAGATATGCTCAGCACCGGCAGCCTTCTGGGCAAGTCGCAAACGCGAAAGATCCTCTTCATCAAGGCCTACGAAGACAGAGCGCAGGACAGCCGTCAGCGCCAGGTCCTGCAGCGGATTGTCGATGATCTTGAGGAGCGCAAGGAGCGTCTCGACTTCCGGATTCTGGATGTAATCGTCTTCCCTGTCGGAAATCGCAGGAATGCCGTATTCTCCCATGACCTTCAAAAGGATGGGGGCTTTTCCTGCCACGGAGCGGAGAAGAATGACGATATCACTGTAAGTGATGGGGCGGAAGGTGCCGTCGCCGTTCATGACCTTGGCCTTGCTGTCGATGAGACTGCGGATTTTCGCCGCAATCAGCCTGCCTTCGAGGCGTATGTTTTCCATATCCTTGATCTTGGGATTATCATTCTGCGCCTCTTCGATATCCTTGTCGATGAGGCCGATGGAGACAGAGCCGCCGCAGTAATCGGAAGGCCTCTCTTCCTCGTGGCGTCCCGGGTAGAGCGCTTCCGCCGCCCCGTAGTTCAGCTCCAGATTTCTTTCCGTCATGATCTGGCGGAAGATGAAATTGATGGAAGAAAGGATGGCCGCATCGCTTCGGAAATTCTTATTGAGGTCGATCCTGTGGTCTGTAGCAGCCTCATTCGTGCTGAAGTCATTGTACTTTCCGAGGAATATCGTCGGGTCCGCCTGACGGAAGCGGTAAATGCTCTGCTTGATGTCGCCGACCATGAAGCGGTTGTCTCCGCTGGAGAGAAGGGAGGTGATGAGTTCCTGCACGCCGTTCGTGTCCTGGTACTCATCGATCATGACTTCCTTGTAACGTGAGCGTATGGCAAGAGCGGCTTCCGACGGGAAATCAGCGGCCGTCTCAGGCGTGAATGCCGGATCATCCTTGTCGACGAGGACGTCTAAGACATAGTGCTCCAGATCATTGAAGTCCATGACGCCTTCCTGGCGTTTCCTCTCCGAAAGAGAATGCGTGAAGTCGATGGTAATGTCAGAGAGCACCTTCACGATCGGAGCCATATTGCGCGTCTCTCCGATCCACTGGTCTTCGGAAATCCCGATCAGGGGAGCTATCGACTTATTATACGTAGCCGCAGCCTGCTTCCGGAGAGCCTTGATGGTCTCGGCATCCGGAGTGGCATTGAACTCTTTGACAAGCATTTTATAGGGCTTCAGCACCTTGGCGGTTGCGATTGTGAGACGGGCGAAGGTAAAGGAGGGAAGATCATAGAGGTCTTTCCAGGAAGAAACTTCGGCGAGAGAGGAAATGAAGCTGTATTCATTCGAAAGCTGGTCACTGTAGACGGCACGCGCTGCATCATTCTGATCCATGATTTCAAAAGCGCGCCGGTAGTATTCGCTGATCTTCTCCGAAGTAGAAATGATCGAGGCAAGGAAATCATAGCTCCAGGGAATGTCGTCCAGCTTCGTACCATCGGGGATGTTGTAAGGATCGGGCAGATGCTTGAGCCAGTCGATCGGGAATGGCATCGAGCAGGAGAAGTTGTGGATGCGCAGGATCGTATCCTTCAGGTCGCGGTCCTGGTAGCGGCTGGCAAAGAGGTCGGCCGTTTTGAGGAAATCCGGGTCCGCTTCTTCGTACCATCTTTCCAGCACTTCGGCAAGGACGGCTTCCTTCAGCAGGTATCCTTCGTTTTCATCTGCCATGATCTGTGTCTTGGGATCCAGATCGAGGAGGTAGAAGTACTGGCGGAGAAGCGACTGGAAGAAGGAGTCGAGCGTGGAAATCTGCGCGCTTCCCATGAGAGAGAGCTGGCGCTCTAAGTGATGGATGAGGGGCAGATTGTTCTCCGCATCCGCTTCGCGGAGCTTGTTTGTCAAAGACGCCGAGACGCGGCTCTTCATTTCAGCAGCGGCTGCCTTTGTGAAAGTGAGGACGAGAAGCTCGTTGATATCGATGCCGCTTTCCATGTCGCCTGCGATGCGCGTGATGCGTTCGGTGAGGACTGCGGTCTTGCCGCTTCCTGCAGCAGCTGAGAGCAGGAGATTCTTGTTTCTTGTATCCAGCGCTTCCTGCTGCGCCGGGGTCCAGCGGTTAGCCATTGTCATCCTCCTTTCTTGGTTTTGTCATATCGAATGCTATCCCTGGAAGCTCACGCTTCATATCTTTGTCGCTGACAGCATGGATGTAATCGTAATTTTCTTCCCTGCGGCTCGAAGCGGCAGATGGAGTGGTATGGGCAGTACTTGCAGGGCGAGCTTCCCTTGAAGCGGACGGGACGGATATCGATCCTGCCGGAAATCATCTCTTCATAGAGCATGATGATCCTCTTCTTCACGATCCGCAGAAGATGATCGAAATCTTCCTTGGAGAGCACATTTCCTGTATTATACGGATCTCCGTCATTCTTCATGCGGACAGGAAGGATCGAGTCATTACTGCCTGCGCGGCTGTCGAGATCGTAAACGGTTGCACCCGATGAAGTGATAAAGCCGGATGCACCGTCCTTGGCCGGAAGGTCCGGAATACCATTACGCGGCACGGACGAGACGATCTTGACATCGCCTGAAAGGTAAATATACATGAGGGCGGCAGGAAGGAGCGGATTTCCATCTGCCTCTTCCATGAGGCCCAGAAGGTAGGTGAGAAGCTGGAGCTTGAGGCCGCTGACGATTTCCACAAGGCTTGCCGTCGTATGGCCCGTCTTGTAGTCGTAGACAGCGACGTTCTCGCCAAGCATATCGACGCGGTCGATTTTGCCGTTCAGCGTGAAGGTCTCCCCGTTTTCTGCCTGAAGGTGCAGGAAGAACTTGTGCTCCAGGGCTTTCGTGTCAAAGGAGCTCGACTTACTCCATTCCCTTAAGGAAGAAAGTGTATTCTTGAATGTCTTATTGAGCGCATTTTCCGTATAGCGGGAGGCCGCATCGGAATGAAGGGCGCCGTAGCGGACGCGGGGCGCGATGGAGGAGGCAATCTTGCTCGAAAGGTTCTCGATGTCCTCATCCGTCGCATCTCTCCACTGCTTGTTCTCCTTCCCCAGGACGCTTCCGAAACGGTGGAGCGATGCATGGAGGTAGTTGCCGAAGTCGAGCGACTGGAGGTCTCCTGTATCCCTTTCCTTGATGCCAAGGCCGTACTGCAGGAAATAGCGGTATGCGCAGCCGCGGTAATTTTCAAGGCGGGTGACGGAGCTTAAGAACCTTCCGCCCGGCTTGAAGAGGCGCGCGGCAATGACCAGCGGGAGCGGCTCTGCCTCATTGGAATAGTGGAGGCTTTGCATCTTTAACCAAAGAGTAGTGCCATAAGAAGAATTGTTTTTTGCCCATGCGGCAAGGCCTGCCCAGCGGGAATCCTTCTCCGGGATGCTTTCGCGCAGGATGGAAGGGAGAAGGGAAAGCGCCTGATCGGGATTGCAGAAGAAGGACGCATCATCATTGGCCGGGGACGGCGGAAGGACGTGGATGTCTTCCGACGGATAACCGAGGCCGGAGAGCTGCGTCAGAAGGAGCGAAGGCTCGGTTTCCGTGCCGTCTTCCCTGACAGCGGGAAGGGAGAGGTAGAGGACGTCCGAGGCGCGCGTCAGGGCCAGGTAGCAGTAGAACTGCTCCTGATGGACGACCTGCATGAGATCGGCGCCGAAGCGGAGGCGGCTTTCTGCGAAAATCTTCTGCCTTTCCGATTCTGTGAAGAAGCCGGATTCCCCGATATTCTTCGGGAAATCCCCTTCGCAGATGCCCGGGATGAAGACGGCGCGCGCTTCCATGGCATACCCGCGGTCCATGCCTGTGACCGTCACATGGTCAAGGGACGGCGGAATGGTCGAGTACGTGAGCGAGGAAAGCCCGTCTTCGAGAAGGGAGAGGAAATCCTTTCCGCTCATGATTTCATCGCCGGCAGCATGGACGATTTCGTCCAGAAGCGAGAGCATCTTCTTCCACACCTGAAGGTGCGTGCGGATATTCGTATGAAGAGATTCGACATCATCGAGCCCGGCAAGTGTATCCGGTACCTTTTCGTCGAGGTAGAACTGATATAAAAGTGCGCACTTTTCGCGGACCGTCTTAGCCTTCTTCCATGCGGAGGCAAGGGGATCGAGGAGGCTTGTGAGACGGACTCTCCAGTCATTGGCTTCCCGGAGGGCAGCAAGCTCCTTTTCAGAAGGCGGCTGCGCTTCTGCATCGATATCCCAGTATTCACGGAATTTCCATGCTTTATGCCACTGCCAGGCGCGGATGCCGTGGGAGAGGACGTAGTTTTCAAGACGGTCTGTTTCCTCGGGCGTGAAATCGCGCAGGAGGAAGGTCTTCAAGAGGCGGAAAATCGTTTCCTTCTGCCAGCCCGAATTCTTTCTCGTCGTCTCGGCTGTCAGGAAGCGGAGAAGGCCGTCCGTCATCATGACGAGCGGATGGTTGTTCATCGGATGCTTCTTGTCAATGAAGGCGGCGATCTTGTATTTCTCAAAAGAGCGCTCGAAAATATCCGTGTAATCGTCAGGTGTCCTTAGAAGGACAAGGATGTCCCTCCAGCGGAAGCCCTTGTCACGGACGAGCGTCAAGATGGCACGGGAAATCGCATCCACTTCTTCTTCTTTCCTTGCGGCGCGGAGGATGTGGAGCCCTTCTTCAGGGCGCACGTTTTTCTCCTTGGGAAGCGGGCAGGAAAGAGCGCGTCTGGCAAAGAAGGATTCATCCATCGAAGAAAGGCGGGGAGAATGGAAGCGGACTTTTTCCGTAAGCGTCGTGAAGTCCGAATGGCGCTCACGAAGGGACAGGTCCTCGTACAGCTTGTAAGGACGAAGGAAGGTCGTATTCTCTGCGGCATCTTCCGGCCTGTCCATCTGCAGCGTCATCGTGACTTCTTCTGCCGTATGGATGAGGGCGGAAACGATATTGATTTTCTGCGGCGCCATGCCGTTGAAGCCGTCGATCCAGATGCGTGAATGGCGGATCATGTCGGACTTGGGGATTTCGTGCGCCAGAAGGTCGAAAAGGCTGCCTTCATAATTGAAATGGCTGCGGAGGTATTCATTGTAAGCCGTATAGATGATGGAGAGATCCTTCATCTTACGTCCGAGCGGCGTGTCCCCTTCCTCTTCTGCGGCAGCAGCAAGATCATTTTCCGTTACGCAGAAAAGGTCAAGCTGGTGGAGAAGGAGGCGCACTTCTTCCGAAAAATGCGGGTGGGACGCAGCCTTGACGATCATCTGGAGTTCATCCTTCTTTTCATCAAGGATCCTTCTTACGATGATCTGCTGCCCAAGCGGCGAGAGGGCTTCTGCGACCGGCGAGTGCAGTTCCTGAAAGACGCGGTAGGCAAGGCGCGAGAATCCGCAGACGGTGACGTCTGTGAAGCCTTCGCCCGGAAATGATTTCGCGAGCAGGTACTCAGCCGTGTACGTTCCCTGATCCGGCACGAGAAGGAAAGCCTTCCTTCCCGTTTCCCCGCGTACATAATCCTGGATTTCCCGGCAGCAGCGGGTCGTCTTTCCTGTACCCGCGCGGCCGAATATGAAATGTAAGCTCATGGGATGTCCTTTCTGGCGGCAGACCCGCCAAGCATTCCTTTATTTGTTTCTATTATACTATGACACTTTTATTATAGCGGAAAGGAGGACAGGTTATGACATGAAAAAGAAAGGGCGGGGGAGTTTCCAAAAATTTTTACCATTTTCTAAATCCTGTGCTATAATAGAGAAACGTTTCCATTATAGATGTTTTCTATTAATAGGTAAAAATAAATTACTGTTGCGCCGGTGAAAGGAAATAGGTGATAGTATGCCGCAGCAAAAGCTTTGGACTCCTGAATTTATCGGGATGGGTCTTACGAATTTCTTTTATTTCATGTCACAGTATATTTTGATAGCCGCTTTGCCAGTCTTCATCATGGATGACCTGGGCGACGGACAGCTTGCAGCGGGGATGGCGATGACCTGTTTTCAGATCGGGACCGTCTGCACGAGGCCGATCGCGGGACGCATCATTGACGGCGTGAACAAGCAGAAGCTTCTTCTCATTTCGACCGTCTTCTTCGTTCTCATCATGGGAGGCTTCCTTCTGGCATCAAACCTCCACATGGTTTACGGGCTTCGTCTTGTCCATGGCATCGTCTTTGCCATCGGCACGACCGCATCGGCAGCCATGGCGGCTCTCGTCCTTCCTGCCAAAAGAAAGGGCGAAGGTATCAGCTACTTTGCCGTATCCGGAAATATGGCCATGGTCATCGGGCCTCTCGTGGGTCTTCTGATCATCGGCTGGTTCGGCTCGAAAATGCTCTTCGGCTTCCTCTGCCTTCTTGCGATTGCCGCAGTCATTGCAGGAAACAGGAAACGCCTCCCGGACGACGTCGTCAAACCTTCCGGCGAAAAGAAGAAGGGCATTCATGTGAGCGACTTCTTTGAAAAGAAAGCACTTCCCTTCGTCATCCTGGGCGGACTTGTCTTCTTTGCTTACGGCGGTGTCCTTACCTTCATCCCGATGTACACAAGATCGATGGGCCTGGCTTCCTGGACGAGCCTCTTCTTCGTCGTCTTTGCCATCGTCATCGTCGTGACTAGACCTTTTGTCGGCTACCTCTTCGATTACCATGGACCGGACTATACAGTCTATCCGGGCTTTGGCCTCTTCGCTCTGGGATTCATCCTCATCAGCCAGGCACACAGCCCCTTCACCCTTCTTTTCTCCAGCACCATTTTAGGCGTAGGCTTTGGAGCACTCGCCCCTGCCTTCCAGACACTGGCCGTGCAGAGCGCACCGGCTGCCCGCGCAGGCGTTGCCACATCCACCTACTTCTGGTCCCTTGATATCAGCGTAGGACTTGCCGCAGCCATCTTAGGCGCCGTCGCAGGCTCCGAAGGCTACCCCTTCATGTACGGCGTCGTCTGCTTAGCTTCCGCTCTGGCAGGCCTTGTTTACTACTTCTTCTGGAGAAAGACCTCCGGAAAAAGAGTCATGAAACGCGCAGCCGTGGAAGCCTGAAATTAAATATAGCAATAAAAAAGACCATGCATGGATTTTGTGCATGGTCTTTTTGCTTGCTTTTATTTCCCTTCAAAGCCTTCTTTCAAAAGGGTGAGGCCTTTGATGAGGGTCTCTCTCGGGCAGGCGGGATTGAAGCGGAGGAAGCCGTTTCCTTCCGGTCCGAAGATGTATCCCATGTCGAGCCAGAGGTGGCAGTCATAGACGACTTTGTGCTCGAGGTCTTCGTCGGAAAGGCCGTAGGCGGAAGCGTCGATCCAGAGGAGGTAGGTGCCTTCCGGTTCGATGAGTTTCATCTTCGGCAGGTTTTCCTTGAGGTAATCTCTCGTGAAGTCGACGTTCAGGCGGATGTATTCCTTGACGGTGTCGAGCCATTCGCGGCCATAGCTGTAAGCAGCTTCGCAGGCAACAAGGCCCATCGTGTTCAGCTGGTCATAGCCGAAGGAATCAAGGGCATCCTGGAAGGCTTTCCGGATTTCCGGATTCGGGATCAGGATATTGGATGTCTGTAGGCCTGCGATGTTGAATGTCTTGGAGGGGGCTGTGCAGATGATGGCATTCTGGGCAGCTTCCTTGCTGATGGTGGCAAATGTCGTGTGGGTGAATCCAGGATAGGTGAAGTCTTCGTGGATTTCATCAGCGACGATCTTGACGCCGTTTCTGATGCAGATGTCAGCGTAGCGGGAAAGTTCTTCCTTCGTCCACACGCGGCCGACAGGGTTGTGCGGGGAGCAGAGGAGGGAGAGCTTCACGTTTTCTGCTTTGATCTTTGCTTCGAGGTCGTCGAAGTCAAGTTCATAATGATCGTTCTTGAGGATGAGCGGGCTGTTCACCAGTTTCCTTCCGTTCTTCCTGATGGCTTCGAGGAAGGGGTAGTAGACAGGGCGGTTGATGAGGATGCCGTCGCCTTCCTTTGTCAGTGCTTTGACGGCAAGGTTGATGGCAGGAACGACGCCCGGGGTCTTGATGAGCCATTCGGGCTCGATATCCCAGTTGTAGTTTTCCTTCTGCCAGTTCTTCAGCGCTTCGAAGTAGGATTCGCCGGATTCCGAGTAGCCGAAGATGCCATGGTCGACGCGTTTCCTCAAGGCGTCAAGGATGGGTTCAGCCACTTTGAAGTCCATGTCAGCGACCCAGAAGGGAAGAACATCGGCAGGTTTGCCGCGCTGAAAAGCGAAATCATATTTCAGGCAGCCGGTTCCGCGGCGGTCGATGACGGTATCAAGATCAGATAATTTCATGGTAAGCCTCCTTATGGACAATAGTGTATCAGCCGATAGCCTGGGCAAGGTCATCGATGAGGTCGCCTGCATCTTCGATGCCGACGGAAAGGCGGAGCAGGCATTCTGTGATGCCGCGGGACTGTCTTTCTTCTTCGGTGAGGTCGCTGTGCGTCTGGGTAGCCGGATAGGTAATGAGGCTTTCCACGCCGCCAAGGCTTTCAGCAAAGCGGATGAGCTTGACGTTCTTGAGGATCTCCAGCGCTGTCTCATGGGTGTCGGTGTAGAAGGAAAGCATAGCGCCGGCGCCTCTGGATTGCTTGTCATGGATATCCTTGTTTTCGAAACCGGGAAGTCCAGGGTAGAGGACTTTGGTGATCTTTTTCTGGGAAGAGAGCCATTCAGCGAGAATCTGAGCGTTCTTCTGGGCTGCTTCCATGCGGAGAGCCAGTGTCTTGATGCCGCGGGTGACGAGCCAGCTGTCCCACGGGGCGAGGCAGCCGCCGACGGTCTTATAGAGGAAGCGGAGCTTTTCAGCGATTTCCTTGTCCTTGCATGCGACGAAGCCTGCCAGGGTATCGTTGTGGCCGGCAAGGTACTTCGTGCCGCTGTGGAGGATGATGTCTGCGCCAATGTCAGCCGGGTTGCAGAAGTACGGGCTCATGAATGTATTGTCTGCGATGAGTAGAGCGCCGTGGGCATGAGCGATGTCATCGATGGCTTTGATATCGGTGATCTGCATCATCGGGTTGGTCGGGGTTTCGATATAGACAGCCTTGACCGTTTCATCGAAGGCTTTTTCCACATCATCCAGATGGGATGTATTGACATAGCGGAAGTTCAGGCCGTTCTTTTCATTGACAAAGCGGAAAAGGCGGATGGAGCCGCCGTAGAGGTCGTCACTGGAAATGATCGTATCGCCCGGTTTAAAAAGTTCCATGACCATGGAAATGGCAGCCATGCCGGATGAATAGCTGGTACAGTCGCAGCAGTGCTCAAGAGCGGCTACGAGTTTTTCCGTGCTTTCGCGGGTCGGGTTCTGTACGCGCGTGTAATCATAGCCGGTTGACTGGCCAAGCTCCGGATGGCCGAAGGTGGCGCTCTGGAAAACCGGAACGGAAATGCAGCCGGTCGGATCCTTCCAATCGCCGCCATGAATGCAGATAGTCTTGATGTCCATAATGAAATCCTCCTTATAAAATGCCGTGAAATGGGGCAGATTTGGCAAACAAAAAACCGCCCCTCTTACGAGAGACGGTGCTTAGCCGTGTTACCACTCTGTTTCTCCCTGCCGTCACCGGCAAAGACTCTGCGGGTACGCCGGACAATGCCATAAATACCCTGCTGCTGTATCGGGCAGTCCCGGCCGGCTTCATGATTCAGCCAAGCAGGCTCAAAGTCCATCTTCAGAAATCGTTCCCGGTCTGCTTCTCACCCTCCGCAGCTCTCTTTGCCATTCCGGATGTCCTACTCTTCTTCTCATTGCCTATATAAAACTGACCTCATGATAGCATGGTAAAAAGGCGCTGTCAATGAGTGAAATATCAGAATTCAGCGGACGGTGGAGGACCGTTTGTCCGCAAATCTTTTCACGATGAACTGATGGAAACGAAGCGCTGCCGGAGGCAGGGGCCGCGTCATGTTCCATGCGATGCCGATTTCTCTCTTGCATGACGGGAAGGAAACGTGGATCTGGCGGATGCCGATCGCATCGCTTCCTGGAATCTTCGGGAGGAGAGAAACGCCCAGATTGGAAGCGACAAGGCTTGCAATCGTATTTGTATCATCGCCTTCGAAAATGATTTTCGGATGGACATTGGCGAGCGCGCAGACGCGGTTGGTGAGGATCCTGAGGCTGTAGCTCGGCTTCATCGTGATGAAGGGCTCATTTTCAATATCCTTCAGCGTTGCCTGCTCCCAGTCGGCCAGGCGGTGATGGAGAGGGACGGTGATGTAAATTTCCTCGGAATAGAGGTAGGACCAGGCGATGTGCTTCATCGTGATCATCGTGGATCCCAGGCACAGGTCGCTCGTCCCGTCGATCAGTCCCTGCGCGAGCAGCGTGGAATCGTTCTGCTGCAGGTTGAACCTGGTCGAAGGATTCTGCACCTTGAATTCGGAGAGAAGGACAGGAAGCATGTAGGTGCCGAGGGAATGGATGAAGGAAAGATTGATGATGCCGCCCTGCGGATCATTTTCATGGTCGAGCTCCCGCCTGCCTTCCTCGATTTCAGAAAGGGCGCGCTCTACGTGGATGAGGAAACGCTGCCCATCCGGAGTGAGGGAGATTTCATGGCCCGTGCGGTCGAAGAGGGGATGGCCGAGTTCGTTTTCCAGTTTCGTGATGGAGCGGGACAGGGCGGACTGCGAGGTGGAAATGGAAGCCGCCGCTTTTGTGAAGTGGCGGATATGCGCAAGCGCGCGGA
>OOAJ01001216.1_pt1 | contig 12298 bp, 7 predicted proteins | sample 1671241 | NCBI WGS metagenome assembly OOAJ01 (sample SAMN06348136, study PRJEB24527) | human gut metagenome | biome: human gut; feature: ankylosing spondylitis patient; material: feces | host: Homo sapiens | place: China | collected 2015-10
GATTCCCGGCTTTAGGGAATCGGCTTGGGTCGAGGCGTTGCTGTAGCGGCTGCGGAAAGTGCGACCCGTTTTGAGTGCTCAGGGTGGGACGTGTTTTCCATCGGCGGGCTCGCTCGGCTCAATCATCGAGCTGTGCCCATTCGTGCGGATCGTAGACCTTTACGTGCTTGTTGGGCTTGCCGCTCCAGTACTCCTCGTCCATAAAGGGCAGATATGCCTGAACGCCGGGGCAGATAAAGGGAATCCGCTGCTGTTGCAGTCGCTCGCGCTGTCGCTGCTCCAGGTGCGCCTCGGATATGACAGTCGGCATACCGGACAGCTCGACGAGGCTTGCCTGGATTCGCTTAAGGTCGGGGAGTCCCGCGTGCCATGACATCCGCATGATCAAAAAGGATGCACGGCGGTAGTTTGCCTGCATCACCGTGATGGCGGGGCGCAGAGTGGGATGGATTTTGTCCCGTTCGGGCCAAAGGTCAGCAGTGATCTCGAGGCCCAGGGTCTCCCATAGGTAATCAAGCTCTTCGTCCATGGCGCCTCGATATCCGTGCAATGATGACGGTTCGATTGTGCCATCAGCCGTGAGTGCTGCATTGTTGTAATCTACCAGCGGTAGATGCGGGATGTTTTACGGGCTTTGGCGCCGTACGTGTCGCTGGCGCTTCACAGGTCCTTCACGTGTCGGCCGTATTTGACTGAATTTCAAAAAAGTCAAAATTGGGGCTTGCGTCACGGCCGGACTTCCCGTATATTTCTTTCTTGCGCAAAGGCACAGCCGAGCGCAGCGATGCAGTCATTGGGATGTCGTCTAATGGCAGGACAGCGGATTCTGGTTCCGTCAATGGGGGTTCGACTCCCTCCATCCCAGCCATTGCATTTGCTACATATGGCCCGTTCGTCTAGCGGTTTAGGACGCCGCCCTCTCAAGGCGGAGATCACCAGTTCGAATCTGGTACGGGCTACCAAAATTGAACGCCCGGGCCTCGTAAGAGACCCGGGTTTTGTGTATTGACCGATATTTAAGGCGCGCGTTGAGTCTGCCGCCCGGACCGAGGAGTTGTCATGGACCTGCCTATCAGCTTGGAAGACATCACGTATGCCGAGAACTATCTGGCGCAGGGCGACCTGGCTACGGCGACGCCGCTGCTTGAGCGTCTGGTGGAGCTCGCCGAGGAGTATATCGACGCCGAGTGCAAGACGGAGGAGAAGCGCCAATACTTTAGCTTCGATAGCAAGTTTGAGCGCTTGGCCTATCGCCGCGTGGAGAAGGATCCGCGCGAGCTGGTGCAGGTCGAGGTTCCCTTTGACCGCCTGTACTCCGACATGGCGTTTGCCTACATTCGCCAGCAGGATTATGTGAGCGCTCGTAATGCCTTGATGCAGGCTGTGCGTTGGGACCCCATGAACTGCAACTATCGTTTGGATTTGGCCGAGCTGTTCCGCGCTCTCGAGGACAAGCAGGAGTGGGCTTCGCTTTCGTTTTCGGTGCTAGAGCGCGCGAGCGATGGCAAGTGCGCCGCCCGCGCTTACGCCAATCTGGGTCAGTACTTCTTGGAGCCCGAGACCGAGAACATTTCGGCTGCCGTGGGCTGCGCGCGTCTGGCGCTGCGCCTGGCGCCCAACGATACGCATACGACGCGCCTGCTCAACAAGATCCATACTACCTATCCGGATGCTGCCGAGGAGAGCGACGAGCACGTGATGGGCGTTGCAGGGCGTTCCGACCTCACCTTCGGCCGAGATTGCCATCTGCCTGATTATGTGCGCGACCGATGCCGCAAGCGACGGCGACAAGCAGGAGGCGACGCGCCTGACGGTGCGTGCTCGCGACTTGGTGGGCGAGGAAGCCTGCGCGGCGATTATCAAACTGGTGCGCGAGAGCGATGCTGAGCTCAATGCCGAGCGCAAGGCAAAGCGCGAGGCTGCGGGCTCAAACGCCGATGGCGCCAAGGAGGCCGGCGATGCCCAGTAAGCGCGAGCGCAAGCTCATTTCCAAGAATCGCTCGGCACATCACGAGTACTTTATCGATGAGACGTTTGAGTGCGGCATTGAACTGAGCGGCACCGAGGTCAAGTCGATTCGCGAGCGCGCCTGCCAGATCACCGATACCTTCGCGCTGATCCGCGGCGGTGAGTGCTGGCTCGTCGGCCTGCATATCCACCCTTATAGCCATGGTGGCGTGTGGAATCGCGATCCCGACCGTCGGCGTCGTCTGCTGCTGCATCGCAAGGAGATCGACTTTCTCGACGGCAAACTTCGCAACCGTGGTTATGCGCTGGTTCCGTTGGAACTCTACTTTAATACCGACGGCCGCGTAAAGCTGCTGCTGGGTCTGGGTCACGGCAAGAAGCTCTACGACAAGCGCGAGGACATGGCCAAGCGTGATGTCCAACGCGAGATCGACCGCGCCCTCAAGGAACGCAACCGCTAGGCACTCTGTATAAGTTGCGGTGGAATACGGACTGTTTTGCTTGTTTGAGGAGCTATTCAGTCCCTATTTCACCGCAACTGTGGGCGCTCATCTTGCTTACTGTTTTGGCACATATGTCTCAAAGGTGGTGTCCGCTATGGGCGCCGCCTTTTTTGTGGGTACATACATCCATGAGGTTCCAACCCGGGTTAGGGGAGTGATCATTATGGACAAAACTGCGTTCTTTACGATGCCGAGCGGTCTGTATGTGGTGAGCGCCGCGGCAGACGGGCTGCGCGCCGGCTGCGTCATCAACACTGCGGTGCAGGTGACGTCCATGCCGCCGCGCATCTCGATTGCCGTGAACAAGGACAACGTCACCTCGGGTGTCATCGCATCGGCCAAAGCGTTCGCGCTGACCGTGATCGATCAGACCGCCGATATGCTCTACATCGGTAACTTTGGGTTCCGCACCAGCAGCGATTACGACAAGTTTGCCAAATACGAGACCCGTGAGACGGCTCTGGGCATGCCCTATGTGCCCGAGCACGCGGCGGCCCTGTTTAGCTGCCGTTTGATCGACACTGTGGATGTGGGCACGCATCTACTGTTTATCGGCGAGGTCGAGGATGCCGAACGCCTGAGGGACGAGACGCCACTCACCTACGATTACTACCATAAGGTCCTGAAGGGCAAGACGCCTCCGAAGGCGTCCTCGTATCAAGGCTAGAAATGTTTTAAAAATACTTGCATTATATTATTGAGAATCTATACTGATAAATGAAGTACATCACCAGTCACGTTCGAGAGGAGAACATCATGGCTGAGGAGAAGAAGACGTATAAGTTCGTGTGCGTCGTTTGCGGTTACGAGGTTGAGGTCGATACGCCCGAGCTGCCCGAGGATTATGTGTGCCCGGTGTGCGGCGTCGGTCCCGATCAGTTTGAGCTCGTCGAGGAGTAGCTCACAGACACACGGCAAACAGCCGAACATAGCTCTGTCCAAGGGCTCCGGTCGGTCATCCCGGCCGGGGTCCTTTTCCTCCGTCCCCAAGGGATCACGGCTGCTGTTAGCCGATCCTGTCTGTTGTGAGTCGGCCGACCGTTTGTCTCAATCTGTAACATGCGGCGGCTCAAAACGGGCCTATCTGTTACAGATTGAGATAAAAGGTTGGAGCTGAAGAAATGTCTCGATCTGTAACATCTAGAAGCGGAAATTGGGTCCACTTGTTACAGATCAAGACGTTTGCCTGGGTAGGTGCCCTGCTCCATTACATCCCTGTCAACAACACGACATCGAGAATCGTCACGATGGCACCGATCCCTACGAGCAGCGCGTTGAGCGGGCGCGAGTTGGCGTATTTGCCCATGACGCGGCGTGAGCTGGTGAGCCGTATGAGTACAAAGACCGTAATCGGCAGCTGAAGCGACAGCAGCGCCTGACTCCAGATGAGACCTTCAAAAGGATTTGGGACGACCAGGCACGCCGCCACTGAGCCGACGAAACAGGCCGCCACCCCGATCGAGGAATGTCGGTCGTGGATGTCGTATTCCTCGTCGAACATGCCCGCGGTGATGGTGCCCGCCGCCATGCCCGCCGTCACACTACTCGAGAGGCCCGCAAACAGCAGCGCCACGGCAAAGATGGTCGAGCTTGCCGGGCCCAGAATGGGGGAGAGCGTGGCCGCTGCGACGGCGAGGTCGTCTACGACAATGCCGTGCGCAAAGAAGGTCGTTGCGGCCAGGATGACCATGGCCGAGTTGATCGCCCAGCCCACGCCCATCGAAAAGAGCGTGTCGAAGAGCTCGTAGTGCAGACGCTCTTCGATAACCTGCTCGCCTTGGCCTTCGAAGTGCATGGATTGGATGACCTCGGAGTGCAGGAAGAGATTGTGTGGCATAACGACCGCACCCAGGACACTCACGATGATCGCGGCAGAGCCAGTGGGCATACTGGGCGTGATCCAGCTTGCGGTTGCTTGCGGCCAGTCGACTTTGACCAGCGCGAGCTCTGCTAAAAACGAGAGTCCTACCACACCCACGAAGGCGATGATCCAGCGTTCGGCGCGCTTGTAGGAGCTCGTCATGAGCATCGCCATCGATACTGCCGCCACGATGACGCAACCCGCGCGCACGGGCAGCCCAAAGAGCATTTGAAGGGCAATCGCGCCACCCAGGACTTCGGCCATGGCGGTGGCGACAGTCGCGAGATAGGCACTGGCGAGTACCGTGCGTCCAACGAAGCGGGGGAGGTAACGTGTCGTGGCCTCGGCAAGGCAGGTGCCCGTGGCGATACCCAGGTGCGCCGCGTTGTGCTGCAGCACAATGAGCATAATCGTGGACAGCGTGACGATCCACAGCAGCGCGTAGCCAAACTGCGAGCCCGCGGCCATATTGGAGGCCCAGTTGCCCGGGTCGATAAAGCCGACGGTCACGAGCAGCCCGGGGCCGATATGCCGCGCGATGTCTAGACCTCCGTGACCGCCGGTGCGTCGGGAGCCAAAATGATGTTTGAGATGGTTGAGCATGGTGCGCTCCTGCGTATGGGCGGCGTGACGTCGCATCTGGGCCGTGCGGCGCCACGCGTCGGATTTGGGTTTGGGCTACTTGCGCGCCTTGCCCTGATTGGCCACGGCGTCGATCTTGGCGGCGATGGTCGCCGGGTCGCCGATGTAGCGCTTGTCGAGGACGTTGAAATCGGTGTCGAAGGTGTAGACGAGCGGCACGCCGGTGGGGATGTTGACCTTGAGGATCTCCTCGGACGTGAGGTGCTCGAGCTTCATGACGAGTGAGCGCAGGGAGTTGCCGTGCGCGGCGATGAGTACGCGCTTGCCGGCGAGCATCTGGGGGCGAATCTCGTCTTCGAAATAGGGCCAGGCGCGGGTGATCGTGTCCTTGAGGCACTCGGTATAGGGCAGCTGATCGGGCGCGACATCACGGTATTGCTCCTGGGTGTGGGGATCGCGCGCGTCGTCCGGCTCGAGTGCCGGCGGGCAGACATCGAAGGAGCGGCGCCAGATGAGTACCTGTTCGTCGCCGTGCTCCGCCGCGGCATCGGCCTTGTTGAGACCCTGCAACGCGCCGTAGTGGCGCTCGTTGAGCTTCCAGGATTTGATGACGGGCAGCCACTCGCGATCCATTTGGCCGAGCACGATGTTGAGGGTGTGGATCGCGCGCTTGAGGCGCGAAGTGTAGCAGACGTCAAAGTCGAAACCGGCTTCTTTGAGTGCTCGACCGCCTGCGGCGGCTTCTTCGCGGCCCGTGTCGGTGAGCTCAACATCGGTCCAGCCGGTGAACAGGTTGAGTTTGTTCCACTCGGATTCTCCGTGACGGATAAGGACAAGTTGCATTGCCTGTCGGTCTGCTCGGTGCGCCATAGGGGCCTCCTTGATCTGGCACGGTGTGCGTGCCGTTTGCTTGACGCCGCAAAGGATACCCGTTTTAGGCTTAAAAGTTAACCAAGACTAACAAAATTGTTGTATTTGAATGGGGGGGGTGAAAGGGGGCTGCCGAAATGTCTCGATCTGTAACAACTAGGGATGGAAATTGGGCCTAGCTGTTACAGATCGAGACAGGAAGAAATGGTCCTATGGAAAATCTCGATCTGTAACAGTTAGCTGCAAAAACCGGCCCTTCATGTTACAGATTGAGACATTTGGAACCGTCTCTCGAAAACATCTCAATCTGTAACAGTTAGTCGTCGAAATTGGGTCTTACTGTTACAGATTGAGATGTATGAAGAGGTGAGTTTGCAGGTCGAACTTGGGGCCTATGTTTTCGCCCTTGAGGTCGGCGGTGCCCACTCGTAAGGTGTGCGTTACGCGATTGTTTCGAAACGGGTGGGAAACACAACGGTCCGGCGATGCTCCTAGTATGCCTATTCAACTGACTGTCTAATATCTAGGGGAGGATCGCGATGCAGGCAGATTCCGCTCAGCAGCAGGGCCTTTATCGCCCCGAATTCGACCACGATGCATGTGGCATCGGCGCGCTTGCCGATATCAACGGCGAGCGCCATCACCAGATTCTGGACGATGCGCTGTCCATTCTGGTCAACTTGGAGCACCGCGGCGGCACGGGACTCGAGAAGAACACCGGCGACGGCGCTGGCATCCTGTTCCAGGTTCCGCATCACTTTTTCCGTAAAGAGGCTCAAAAGTGCGGCCAGATTCTGCCGGCAGAGGGCGACTATGGCGTGGCCATGCTGTTCTTCCCACAGGACGACAAGGGCGTAGAGGATGCCCGCCGCGTGTTTGAGGAGGGCTGCGCCGAGGCCGGCGTGCCGCTGCTCTTTTGGCGCGAGGTGCCGGTCGACCCGCACGACCTGGGCGAGACGGCCCGCGCCTGCATGCCCACCATTCTGCAAGCCTTTCTGGGCCGCCCCGACGACACGCCCGCCGGCGATGCCTTCGAGCGTCGCCTGTACGTGTGCCGTCGCACTATCGAGAAGAAGGCCGATGCCGAGTTTGCCCTGCGCGACAAGATCTTCTACGTCTGCTCCATGAGCTCGCGCACTATCGTGTACAAGGGCATGCTGGTCGCCACGCAGATGCGCCGCTTCTTCATCGACCTCAACGACGCCGCCGTCAAGACGGCCGTGGCGCTCGTCCACTCGCGCTACTCCACCAACACCACGCCCAGCTGGGAGCGCGCGCACCCCAACCGCTTTATCATCCATAACGGCGAGATCAACACCCTCAAGGGCAACGTCAACTGGATCCGCGCCCGCGAGCCCAACCTGTACAGCCCTGTGCTGCAGCACGACCTTGAGCGCGTGATGCCTATCATCAACCGCGAGGGTTCCGACTCCGCGATTCTGGACAACGTGCTCGAGTTTTTGGTCATGAACGGCCGTCCGCTCACGCGTGCCGCGTCCATGTTGCTGCCCGAGCCGTGGGACCACAACGACAACCTGAGTGAGGAGCGCCGCGCCTACGACGCTTACCAGTCCATGCTCATGGAGCCGTGGGATGGTCCTGCCGCTATCGCCTTTACCGATGGCCGTACCCTGGGCGCCGCCCTCGACCGTAACGGCCTGCGTCCCGCCCGCTATTATGTGACGCGCGACGGTCGCTTTATGCTGGCAAGCGAGGTGGGCACCATCGAGGTGAGCCCCGAGAACATCCTGACGAGCGGCTGTCTGGGGCCGGGCCAGATGCTCGAGGTCGATTTTGCCCGCGGGCGCGTCATCTACAACGACGAGCTGCGCGCCCGTTACGCCAAGGAAAAGCCCTACCGTGATTGGATTGCCGAGGAGACGCTGACCGTCGACGTGCTCGATAGGCCTGCCGCGGCAACGCCCGCCGAGGACGCCGAGGTACCCGCCGCCGTGCGCATGGCTAAGCTCGGGTATCACTGGGATGACGTCGACGAGGTCGTGCGTCCCATGGCCCAGCAGGGCAAGGCCCCGCTCGCCTCGATGGGCATCGACGCGCCGCTGGCTTGTCTGTCCAAGAAGACGCGTTCGTTCTTCGACTATTTCTATCAGCTGTTCGCTCAGGTCACGAACCCGCCCATCGATGCCCTTCGCGAGCATATGGTCACCTCGACCACGCTCTACCTGGGCAACCACGGCAACCTGCTCGAGGATTCCCGTACGGCCTGCCAGCTGGTTCGCCTGGAGCGTCCGCTGCTGAGCGAGGAGGAGTTCGACCGCATTTGCGCCATCGACCGTGTTGGCTTTAAGACCCGTCGTTTCCGTGCCGTGTACCGCCGCGATGCCGGCGAGGGCGCGCTGCAGGCTGCGCTCAAGCAGCTTGCAGAGGACGTTGAGGCTGCGGTCCGCGACGGCGTAAACATCGTGGTGTTGAGCGATCGTGCCGCTGCGGGCGAGGTGCCCGTGCCGTCGCTGCTCGCCGTGGGCTGCGTGCACAATCACCTGATCCGCGCCGGCGTGCGTACCTTTGCCGACATCGTGGTGGAGTGCGGCGACGCCGTGTCCCCGCACGACTTTGCGGCACTGGTGGGCTACTCCGCGAGCGGCATCTATCCGTACAACGCGCATGCGTGCATCCGCGATCTGGCGGCACGCGGCGACCTGGACGTGACGGCCGAGCAGGGTATCGCCAACTACAACAAGGCCGCGACGGCGGGTATCGTCTCCATCATGTCCAAGATGGGTATCTCCACGGTGCAGAGCTATCACTCCGCGCAGATTTTCGAGGCCGTCGGCTTTACTCCGGAGTTCGTCAACGCGTACTTCGCCGGCACGGTGAGCCGTGTGGGCGGTATGGGTGTCGAGGACGTTGAGCGCGAGCAAAACGAGCGCTACGACGCCGCCCTCGCCATCCTTAAAAGCCCGGCTCCCGATCAGCTGCCCACGCTGGGCCTGACCAAGTGGCGCCCACTCGGCGGCGAGGATCACCTCATCGATCCGCAGACTGTCTACCTGCTGCAGACCGCCTGCCGTGAGGACAGCTACGACACCTTTAAGGAGTACAGCGCCCGCCTGCACCGCACGGGCCGTGCCGTGCGCCTGCGCGACCTGCTGGACTTTGATGCCAGCGGCCGCACCCCGGTAGCACTCGACGAGGTGGAGCCTATGCTCAACATCGTCCGCCGCTTTAACACCGGCGCCATGTCGTATGGCTCCATCAGCAAAGAGGCACACGAGTGCATGGCTATCGCCATGAACCGCCTGCATGGACGCTCCAACTCCGGCGAGGGCGGCGAGGACCCGCGTCGCGAGACCCCGCTGGCTAACGGTGACTCAAAGAGCTCCGCCATCAAGCAGGTGGCAAGCGCGCGCTTTGGCGTGACGAGCCGCTACCTGTGCAGCGCCTTCGAGATTCAGATCAAGATGGCCCAGGGCGCCAAGCCCGGCGAGGGTGGACACCTGCCCGGCAAGAAGGTCTACCCCTGGATCGCCGAGGTCCGTCAGTCCACGCCCGGCATCGGCCTGATTTCGCCTCCGCCGCACCACGATATTTACTCCATCGAGGACCTGGCAGAGCTGATCTTTGACCTTAAGAACGCCAACCCCGGCGCGCGCGTGTCGGTCAAGCTGGTCAGCGAGGCCGGCGTCGGCACCATCGCCACCGGTGTGGCCAAGGGTGCTGCCGACAAGATCTTGATTAGCGGTCACAATGGCGGCTCGGGTGCCGCTGCGCGCGACTCCATCTGGCATGCGGGACTGCCGCTGGAGCTTGGCCTTGCCGAGGCCCAGCAGACGCTGCTGCAAAACGGCCTGCGCTCACGCGTGGTGCTCGAGGCCGACGGCAAACTCATGGACGGCACCGACGTTGCCGTCGCCTGCTTGCTGGGCGCCGAGGAGTTTGGCTTTGCGACCATGCCGCTCATCTCCATGGGTTGCCTCATGCAGCGCGACTGCCAGCAGGACACCTGCCCGGCCGGCATCGCTACGCAAAACTGCCGCCTGCGTCACGGCTTCCGCGGTAAGCCCGAGCACGTCGAGCACTTTATGCTCTTTGTTGCCGAGCAACTGCGCGAGGTCATGGCGAGCCTGGGCTTCCGCACCGTCGACGAGATGGTCGGCCATCCCGAGTGCTTGCGCCAGATCGAGGTCCCGGGCAACCGCAAGGCCAACCTGCTCGATCTGTCGCCCGTGCTGGCGAGCGCGACCTGCGAGTTCGGTGCTCATATCCCGGGTGCCGACGGTTGCCACTTCCTGCCGCAGATGGCCGCGGACAGTGAGCTCGACAAGACGCTCGACTCCACGTTGTTTGTGCCCTATACGGCCGATGCCCGTGCGCACCTGCGTCCGATTCGCTTCCGCGCCGATATCGCCAACGTCAACCGCTGCGTGGGCACCATCTTGGGCAACGCGGTGACCAAGGCGCATCCCGAGGGCCTGCCCGCCGGCTCCATCACCATCGATTGCGATGGCTCGGCTGGTCAGAGCTTTGGCGCCTTCCTGCCGCGCGGCATTACGTTCAACGTGTGCGGCGACGCCAACGACTACTTTGGCAAGGGTCTTTCGGGCGGCGAGGTGTCGGTGCGCCCCAACCCGCATGCGACCTACAAGTTCGACGAGAACATCATCGTGGGCAACGTTGCGTTCTTTGGTGCTACGAGCGGCCGCGGCTTCATTAACGGTCTTGCCGGCCAGCGTTTTGCCGTGCGCAACTCCGGTGCCACCGTGGTGGTCGAGGGCTGCGGCAACCATGGCTGCGAGTACATGACGGGCGGTCTGGCGCTCATCCTGGGCGAGGTCGGGCAGAATTTTGCTGCTGGCATGACAGGCGGCGTGGCCTATGTCTTTGACCAGTACGGCACGCTCGATGCCCGTGTGAACCACGAGAGCGTTGAGCTCAAGGCCCCGACGGCCGGCGAGCTGGCGCAGATTCGCGAGCTCATCCAGGAGCACGTGGACGCGACGCAGAGCCCGCGCGGCATTAAGCTGCTCTACAGCTTCGACTCGATGAGCAAGCACTTTGTGAAGGTCATTCCGACCGAGTACGAGCGCGTGCTGGCGATTGTCTCCGCGGGCGAGGCTGCCGGCAAGACGCATGCGCAGGCCGAGGAGCTGGCGTTTGACATCGTGACCGGTCGTGCGAGTGCCGCGGATGTCGCTCGCTTTGATGCTGCGGGCGGTGCTGCGGGCGCTGCGTCCGTGGCTGCCAGCTCTGCTGCTTCGACCAAGAAGGAGGCGTAAGTGCCATGGGTAAGCCCGGTGCTTTTCTTGATATCGATCGCGTGACCCACGAGCTTCGCCCCGTGGAGGAGCGCAGCCATGATTTTGATCCGCTGTACGTGGAGCTCGATGACGATGCACGTCGCGCCCAGGCGAGCCGCTGCATGATGTGCGGCGTGGCGTTTTGCCAGATGGGCGAGAGTTTTGGCAAGGCGCGCCCGAGCGGCTGCCCGCTGCACAACCTGATTCCCGAGTGGAATGAGCTGGTGTACCGCGGCCGCTGGGACGAGGCTGCCGAGCGTCTGTCGCTCACCTCGCCCATGCCTGAGTTCACGAGTCGCGTGTGTCCGGCGCTGTGCGAGGCCGCGTGCAACCTGGGTTCGGTCGATGGCCAGCCCACGACGATCCATGACAACGAGCGTGCGATCAGCGACCATGAGTGGGCAAATGGCGGTCCGCGTCGCTTTGAGCCGGCAGGGGAGGGCGCACCCACGGTTGCCGTGGTGGGCTCCGGTCCTGCTGGTCTGGTGGCAGCATGGGAGCTTGCGCGTCGTGGCGCCCGCGTGACGGTGTTTGAGCGCGACGACCGCCCGGGCGGTCTGCTCATGTACGGCATTCCCAACATGAAGCTCGAGAAGTCCGTGGTCGAGCGTCGCGTGGCGCTCATGCGCGAGCTGGGCATTGTGTTTGAGCTGGGTGTCGACGTTACGAACCCTGCGGTGGCGGCCGAGCTCGATGACTTTGACGCCGTCGTGATGGCTGCCGGCGCTCGTGCGCCCCGCGGGCTTTCGGCTGCGAACGTGGAAGCTCCGGGCGTGGTGTATGCCGTGGACTATCTGACGGCTTCGACCGTCTCGGTGCTCGATGGCGGCGAGCCCGCGGTGAACGCACGCGGCCTGGACGTTGTGGTCATTGGCGGTGGCGATACCGGAAACGACTGCGTGGGTACTGCGGTGCGCCAGGGTGCGCGCAGCGTGCGCCAGTTTGAGTTCTTGCCGGCTGCGCCCGATAAGCGCGCGGCGAGCAACCCCTGGCCGCAGTGGCCCAACGTTAAGAAGACCGACTACGGCCAGCAGGAGGCTATCGCTGCGATGGGTGGCGAGATGCGTGCCTGGGGCGTGGATACGCTCGAGGTGCTGCTGGACAAGAAGGGTGCGGCTGCGGGTTTGCGCGTAGTCGATCTGGACTGGTCGGCGGGAAAGCCCGAGCGCATCGCGGGCTCCGAGCACGAGGTGCCGGCGCAGCTGGTGCTCATCGCCTGCGGCTTTACGGGTCCCGAGCACGGCGTGTTCGATGCG
>OOAJ01001230.1_pt1 | contig 12193 bp, 9 predicted proteins | sample 1671241 | NCBI WGS metagenome assembly OOAJ01 (sample SAMN06348136, study PRJEB24527) | human gut metagenome | biome: human gut; feature: ankylosing spondylitis patient; material: feces | host: Homo sapiens | place: China | collected 2015-10
GCACTGCCGGTCTGCGCGGTGCCATGGAACAGCTCGCTGTGCTCGAGCAGATCGTAGAGCAGATTGGCCTTGGCCCAGTTGCGCTCGGTCATGGCGGCAAGTCCGCCGGTTTGCTCCACCCAACGGAACACCTTGCCGCATACGTAGATGCCAAAGGTGTTGGGCGTGTTGAGCATGGAGCCCTTGGCGGCCTGGGTCTTAAGGTCCATGTACTGCGGCGTCTGCGCAAAGGCTGGACCGTCGGCGATCAGGTCGTCGCGCACGATAACCACGGTGACGCCCGCGGCGCCGGCGTTTTTCTGAGCGCCGGCGTAGATGAGTCCGTAGCGCTCGACGTCGAGCGGCTGCGACAAAAAGCAGCTCGAGACATCGGCGACCAGCGGTACGTCGCCGAAGTTAGGCAGCTCGTGGTACATGGTGCCAAAGATGGTGTTGTTCTGGCAGATGTAGACGTAGTCGAGCCCGCCGCCCGCGGCCTCGGCGGCAATGCGCGCGTTGATGTCGGCCATGGCGGGAATGCGGTCGAAATTGGCGTCCTCGGAGCTCGCGAGCAGCACGGCCTCGCCGTACTTGGCGGCTTCCTTGTACGCCTTGTTGGCGAAGTTGCCGGTCACGACGTAGCCGGCGCGGCCGCGGCGCATGAGGTTCATCGGGATGCCCGCAAACTGCAGCGTGGCGCCGCCCTGCAAAAACAGAACACGGTAGTTATCGGGGATGCTCAGCAGGCGGCGCAGGGTTGCCTCGGCGTCGTCGATGATCTGCTGGTACATGCTAGATCGATGGCTCATCTCGAGCACGGACATGCCGCAACTGCGGTAGTCCATCATCTCGTCGGCGATCTCGGCGAGCACGCTTGTAGGCAGTGCGGCCGGGCCAGCTGAGAAGTTGTGCACACGTGCCATCTTCTAGTTCCCCTCGTAGTCGTTTGAACGTTCGGGATACTTTAGCACAGTGGAGCGTCAGGCGCGACCGCATCACGGTAAAACTCGAGTGCGCCGCTATGATTTACAGGATGGTTACATGGGGGAGGGGTGCTTTACTCCTCGGGCAAATCCAAATCTGCGAGCGAAGGCATGAGGTTCTCTAGGCGCTTGATTTCTTCGTCGCAAATTAGCTAACCCCTGGTCACTACGACGCCAGCGTGGCGATGACGGCTTCGTCGCCGGCGTATATGAGGGTGTTGCCGTCGGGGATGATCGTTTGGCCGTCGCGCTTGAGCATCACGACGATAAACGGGTGCTTGCCTTGCGGCACATCGCGCAGGCGCTGTCCTGCCAGGCGACCGTGGGGCGTCACGGTGACCTCGCGCAGCGTAACCTCGGCACGTTCTTCAAACGTTGGAGCGGCCATCACCAACAGGTCGCCTTCCTGGATCACGGTGTCGCCATTGGGCAGTACCGGATGCGCCCCGTCGCGCAGCACCAGGACCACGAGCATGTCCGTCGCGCTGCCAATGTCCGCGAGCGAGCGTCCGGCAAACGGATGTCCAGCGCCCACCTTGAGCTTAACGAACGACATGCCGTCCTCGTCGCGGTAATCGTTAAACGTGCGACGCACATCGCCTTCCGCATCGATCATGTCGAGCTTCTTTGCCATCGCCGGTAGCAGCGAGCCCTGCACCACAATGCTCGACACGGCGATCACAAACACCAGGTCAAACAGGTCGTGCCCACCGGGAACACCGGCCACCACGGCAAAGAGGCTAAACACGACCGAAGCCGCGCCGCGCAGGCCCGCCCAGCTTACGAGCGCGACCTGGCGAGGGTTCGTCTTAAAGGGCACCAGCAGCAGACCGACGGCGATGGGGCGGCTCGCAAAGAGCATAAACGCCATGAGCGCCAGGCCCGGCAGCAGCATCTGCGGCAGGCGCGCGGGCGTGACGAGCAGGCCCAGCAAAAAGAAGATGGTCATCTCGGCCATCTCGGTGAGGGTGTCAAAAAAGTGCGCCATCTCGACCTTGCCGGTGATGTCGCTCGCGCCCAGCACAATGCCGGCCAGGTACACGGCCAAAAAGCCGTTGCCGCCCAGATAGCTCGGCAATGCGTAGGCGACGATCGCCACGGCGAACAAAAAGATGGTCTGCGCGCCCTCGGCCGTTGCGTGTGCGCGCTCAATCAGACGGCTGGATGTCCAGCCGATGGCAAGGCCCAGCCCCACGCCCAGGATGATTTGCTTGGCCAGCAGCACGGGAATGTCGATATTGCCGCCCGCCGCAAGGGTCGCGAGCACCGCGGTGAGCATGTAGGCGACGGGGTCGTTGGAGCCCGATTCGACCTCGAGCAGCGAGTCGGTGCCGCTCCTCAGCGACAGGTTGTGCTCGCGCAGCACGCTAAAGACGCTCGCCGCATCGGTCGACGCCACGACCGAGCCTAGCAGCAGGCCACCGATCCGGTCGAAGCCCAGCGCGAAGTGCGCAAATGCGCCGGTGATGCCAGCGGTGATGACGACGCCGAGCGTGCTCAGCAGTACCGCGGGCGCGGCGACGGGCTTGGCGCGGTCGATATTGGTGTTAAAGCCGCCGTAGAACATGATGAACAGCAGCGCCGTGCTGCAGACGGTTTCGGTGAGCGCGTAGTCGCTAAATTCGATGTGCGCCGGCCCGTTGACGCCCAACAGCATGCCGAGCGCGATAAAGATGAGCAGGGTGGGGAAGGGGAGTTTTTTGCCGACGGGCTTGATGGTCAGGCACAGAATAATAACGAGGCCGATAAAGAGAAGGATCTGGTTCATGGATGGTGTCCGCTCCTGGGTGGTTGGCGTGGCACGGTCAGTTGTCTGCGGTTATTTGTACCCACAGATGGTGGGTTTATGGGGTTGGATTGCGGGCGTGCGCGATATCGTCATAGACGGCTGCCGTCTTTGCCTCTGCTCGGAAACCCTTTCCAGCTTTATTGCAACGGAGTACAATGGGTAACGTTTAAGTTCAACTTGAAGTTTTAGTTGCGGCACCGGGCTTCGGCCGCAATGCAAGGAGAGGCGTACCATGGCAATCTATGTGACATCTGATGCTCACGGGCACGTGCGTGCGCTTGACGAGGCCCTGTCTAAGATCTCGCTGACGTCCGACGACACGCTGTACGTGCTGGGCGACATGATCGATCGCGGGCCCGATCCGGTCGGCGTTATTAAGCTCGTGCGCTCGCTGCCCAACGCCCACGTGCTCAAGGGCAATCACGAGCAGATCATGCTCGATGCCATCATTGGCCAGGATCCGCTCGATGCCGAGACCTGGGATATCAACGGTGGCTGGACGACGCGCGAGCAGCTCAACGACATGGAATTTGAGGCATACGAGGAGCTCGTGCGATGGATGGCCGCGCTGCCGCTCTACGCGGTGGCCGAGACCGAGGAGCGCCCGTACCTGCTGGTGCATGCCGGCATCCAGACCGAGGCGGCGCGCGCGTTTTTGCTTGAGCATGGTGTCGATTGCGGTGACGGCAGGGGAGCGGTCGATGCCGATAGCGAGCTGCTGCGGCAAATGCTCGCCGTGCAGTCGTTCGATGACCTGCTGTGGATTCGTCACGGCTATTGGGATGCGCCGACGGGACTGCTTTCTGCCGAGGGCGAGGGGCCGGTCGTGGTGAGCGGCCACACGCCAACGGTGTCGCTCGGGCGTTATTGCGAGGTAGGTGGCCTTGCGGGACTCGATGAGGAGTCGGGCCGCGGGCAGATTGTGCGTCTGGGTGGCGAGGATACCGCCGGCGTGCCCGATCGCATCGATATCGACTGCGCCGCCGCCACCGGCTCCGAGTTCGGTCGCGTGGGCATCCTGCGCCTTGATGACGGCGCCGAGTTCTATGCGAACATCAACCCAGGCGAATAATCGGTGCAAAGGGTAGCTAATTTGGGACGGAGCTTTTTTGACTACTTTCGGAGAATAGCGCCTTTTTGCTCGGTAAGCGCGAGAAATGAGGAGCGTCTGCGTCCTCGGCAGTGCGAAAATGCTCAAAAAACCGTCGCAACGGAGTCAAACGACGTTGCGACGGTTCTTTTTTGGCTGCCCGCTGGCTAAGTGAGTAGACTTTTTTGGAAATGCCGAGCAGCCGGCAAATTTGCCTCAACAAAACCGCAGGTCACTGACTTGTGTTTTGCCGGTGTGGTCAGGGATTCGGCAAAAGTCTACTCACTTAGTTTTGCGTGTCGCAAATCGTCCGCAACGAGACCCCCCATTGCGCCAATTAGGCGCCGTACGGGTTGCGGTCGCGTTCGATGCGTTGGCGGATGTGGGCGTATTCGATAATCAGCAGCACCAGGAGTAGGGCCATGATGGCTAGGTAGCTCACCACGGCGCCCATCAGACCCAGCAGCTTAATCAGGATCACCGGCAGCACCACGCTTACGGCGAAGCAGATCAGGTAGATCTTGGTGACATCGCCGGCGTGGCGCAACACCGTGATGATGGCGTAGATAAAGTCGATTGCCGCGGTGACGCCGCCGGCGACAACCATTAGCAGTGCCAGCGTGCGGTAGCGCTCAAAGTTGAGGCCGTACATAAAGCTCATGATGGGGATGCCGGGGTCTGCCATAAATGCGGCGCACGCTCCGGTAATGACCACGATCAGTGCCATAACGGCAACAATAATCAAGTCAAAGCGGCGACGCTTGCGCGGATTCGCCCAAATGCTCGACAGACGTAGGAGCTGCGGTTTATAGATAAATCCAATGCTCAACAAAATAGCCTGCGCTGGAAAGAACAGTGCATTAAAGTACAGCTGGTATTTGTAGGCCAGTGTGCCTTCCATCACGAACTTGGGCATGCTCTCGATGAGGTTGAACAGGAACAGCGCACCAAAGAGCGGGGCGCACTGGATAAACAGGTGACCAGCCTCGCGCAGACTCATACGGCGTGATTTTTCGGTTTCGAGCAGGGCGAGCGGGGCGGTGACCAGCACGAGCGAGGCAATCGCGGTAACACCCATGGCCATGGCGGCGATGGGCATGCTGCGCGTGAGGAACAGTGCCACGCTAAAGACCGCGATGACGCCGACGGATCGTAGCGTTTGGCTCATGCCGGCCAGGTAGAGTTTGTCGGCCTGCTGCAGGCGGCCCTCGTACACGTCGGCAATGCCGTCGATCACCTTATACAGGTAGACGCCCAGGCCGATTGTGGCCATCTGCGCATCGTAGCCGCGGGCGCTGCTGTATACCAGGCCGCATGCCAGCGCGAGCGCTCCGCAGATCCAGCGGTTGAGCTGGTAAGAGGCAAAGGACGTCTTTTCGTCGATGTCCGAGACCTGGAAATTGCGCACGCCGTAGTTGCACGCGATCATGATGAGCGTGCCGGTGACAAAGGCGATGGAGAATTTGCCAGCCTCCTCGGCGCCCACGAGCTGTGTGGACACGATGGTGAGCAACGGAAACGCCATGCCCCATACGGCGGTGCCCAGGGTATTCCAAAGGTAGTCGCGACGGGTGGCGTGATCTTCGTACTCGGCTTCTTGCGTGGAGAAGCCGCCGCCGTAGACGGCTCCGAGCAGGCGGTTCCACCAGGCATTGACCATGCGGTGGATGGGGCCGGGCTGGCGATCGCGCTCGCGGCGACGGCGTGTGGCCTGGCTGCTGTCGGGACCGCCGGCGTTACGCTGGCTTAGCTCTTGGATTCGTGCGAGCTCCTCGGCGGTGTGCGATGCGGGGAACAGGCCGTTCTCGATGCGTCCGCCCTGCCCGTGCGCCCCGTCCGATACGGTGGGGTCGGCGACGCCATTGCGGCGGGCGATGGCGCGGCGAATGCTATCGATGGGCGTGATGCTCAAAGCGGAGTCCTTTCTATTGCTGCGCTCTAGTATAGACGCGACGGTGTTCGTTCGTGTTTTTGAACAGGTTGTTCGATAATTTCGGCGGCGCCATTCAGTAGACGGCATTTGGGGACGTTCCTTATGTGCCGGCACTTTGGGAACGTCCCTAAGTGCCGGCATCCGGGGACGCTCCTTGGTTGTTGCCTGTTCAAGAGTGTCCCCAACGATTAGTCGTTTAAAAACGTCCCCAATGACTAGGCCGCTTGCCTGCGATTTTTGACCGTTGGGCGGGCTTGCCGCCCTTGCCGCAAAAACGTTTTTGCATATCGGGTACAACGGGCTTTACGTGAGTAAAGTGCGCGTCGTGTCCTCGTGTCGCGTTTTTAAAGGAGGCCCCATGCCTGGTGTTACCCCTGCAGATGTTTTGTCCAACTTTGGTATTACGCTGGTCGAAGATCCCGCCGAGAATCAGCCCCGCCTGCTGGTCGATCTACCCGCCGCGGAGCTCGTCGAGCACGCTATCCGCCGCGAAGAAGGCCGCATGGCATCCAACGGCGCGCTGGTGATCGAGACGGGGGAGCGTACCGGCCGTTCCCCCAATGACCGCTTTATCGTCGACACCCCCGATGTCCACGACAAGATTGCCTGGGGCGCCGTCAACCGCCCGCTGTCCGTCGAGAGCTATGAGGCCATCAAGGCCGGCATCGTCGACTATCTCAACGAGCGCGACGTGTTCGTCACCCGTGGCATGGCAGGCGCCGACCGCAACCACACGCGTCGACTGCTCGTTGCCTGCGAGCGTGCCAGCCAGGCACTCTTTATTAAGCAGATGCTCGCCCGCCCGCTCGCCCGCGAAATCGCGCGCACCGGCGAGCCCGACTTCTGCGTGCTCGCAGCGCCCGGTTACCAGTGCGACCCTGCCATCAAGGGCCTCAACTCCAGCGCCGCCGTGGTCATCAATTTCCAGGAACGCGTGATTCTGGTCGCCGGCACCGGCTACTCCGGCGAGATTAAAAAGTCGATCTTTAGCGTTATGAATTATTTGCTGCCCGTCGAGGACGACGTGCTGCCCATGCACTGCTCGGCTAGCATGGATCCCGTCACGCATGAGACCGCCGTGTTCTTTGGCCTGTCGGGCACCGGCAAGACCACGCTTTCGGCCAACCCCACGCGCCTGCTGATCGGCGACGACGAGCACGGTTGGTCCGATATGGGCATCTTTAACATCGAGGGCGGCTGCTACGCCAAGTGCGAGGGCCTGGACGCGTTCCACGAGCCTGAGATCTTCAACGCCGTCCGTTTTGGCGCCATTTGCGAAAACGTGGTGCTCGACGAGAATCGCAAGCCCAACTACGATGACGTCTCGATCACGCATAACACGCGCGTGGCCTATCCCGTTGAGCATATCCCCAACGCGTGGACCAAGGGCATGGGCACCACTCCGAGCGTCGTGCTGTTTTTGACCTGCGACGCCTTTGGTGTGTTGCCGCCCATCTCACGCCTGACGGCCGATGCCGCCATGTACCACTTTGTGACGGGCTTCACCGCCAAGATCCCCGGCACCGAGGTCGGCGTCACCGAGCCCACGCCCACGTTCTCTTCGCTGTTCGGCGAGCCGTTTATGCCACTCGACCCCATGGTTTACGCCAAGATGCTCGGCGAGCGCATTGCCGACGGCCGCACGCGTGTGTACCTGGTCAACACCGGCTGGATCGGCGGCGGCTACGGCGTGGGTCATCGCATCGAGCTTGCCTACACGCGCGCCCTGGTGGCCCGCGCCCTCGACGGTACCATCGAGGACAGCGAGTTCGTGCACGACGATATTTTTAACGTCGACATTCCCACCACGTGCCACGGTGTGCCCGACGGCATTCTGGTGCCGCGCCAGTACTGGCAGAGCACCGCGCGCTACGACGAGGCAGCGCACAACCTGGCGGTGATGTTCGAGGAGAACTTCGAGAAGAAGTACTCGCACCTGCCCGAGTCCGTCAAGGCCGCCGGTCCGCACGCTCAGGTGCACGCCGACGCCCGTCATCGCGGCCGCGGCCTGCTGGGACTCCGACACTAGCGTTGCTTCAGACCCAAAACCACCATAAAGGGGACAGGCACCTTTGTGGTGGTTTTACTCGCGCGGATGACTCGGGTTACAATACGCCTGACATATTGCCCCCTTCTCCGGATGGGGGCAGCGTAAGCGCTCTTGTGGCGGCACCGTAGGACTTTGAAGGTGGCCGCTGTAAGAGCGCTTTTTGTTTAGACGCTCGCGTGGGGCGAATCGTGAAGGGAGCACGTATGAAGGGCTTTATTGCCGAGGATTCGTTTTGGGAGCTATTTCCGCAGGCGGCTGTCGGTGTTGTGGTCGTAAAGGGCATGAAGCCCGCGGCTCAGATTCCTCAAGAGGACGTTGATGCGATTGCCGCGTTGCTCGACCGCGCCAATATCGATGCGGAGCGTCACCTGACGAGTGATACCATCAGCGAGAATGCGCCGGTTAAGGCATGGCGCGAGGCATATCGCCTATTCAAGACCAAGAAGGGCGCGCGTTGCTCAATTGAGAACCTGCTCAAGCGCGTGCTCAAAGGCAAGCCGGTGGGCCACATTACGCCCGCGGTGGACATCTACAACACGGTGTCGCTGTCCTACGCGCTGCCCGTAGGCGGCGAGGATTTGCACGCGATTGAGGGAGACCTTTGCCTGAAGGTGACCGACGGTGGCGATTCATTTCTGCCGCTTGGCGAGGAGACAGATGACCCGACGCTTCCCGGCGAGCTCGCCTACATCGATGATGCGGGCGCCGTATGCCGCTGCTGGAACTGGCGCGATGGCGTTCGAACGGCGTTGTCCGATGATTCGGCCGATGCTTTCCTGGCGATTGAGTGCGTGGAGCCCGAGCGGATGGGGGATTGCCAGGCCGCGATCGATCGCTTAGCCGAGCTGCTCGAGCGCTATCTGGGAGCGACGGTTGTCGTTAAAACGCTTGTGACCCGCGACAATCCTTGCGTGGGGCTGTAGCGAAGTCTGCGGATCAAACTCGATGCCCCAAACCACCACAAAGGTGCCTGTCCCCTTTGTGGTGGTTTTTATGTTGATGGGTTAACAAATGGGATATTTGGGTACAGGTGTTACCTTGTGCGGCTAAGATGTTTACCCGTAAGCATTATGCAAGCGAAAGGCGGTCGTCTCCCATGCAGCAGAACGACGAGACACGTTTCGAGGACTTTGTCGGACTGATCAGCGGGCTCTACAAGGAGATCCAGCGTATCAAGACGTCCGAAGGCGCAAGGCTGGGCCTCAAGGGCTCCGACGTTATGTGCCTGTACTATCTTGAGCGCAGCAAGGACGGCCTGACTGGCGCCGACCTCGCCCGCATGGCCGGCGTTACCCGTGCCGCCGTTTCGCGCACACTGGCACATCTGGAGGAGGGCGGCTACGTCGAGGTTGACGACTCGGGTGATGCGGCCGTCAAGTATCGTGCTCCGGTGCGCCTGACTGCCCTGGGCGGCGAGAGCATGAGCGAGGCCGATCGCATCATTCGCGAGGTGCTCGATACCACCGGCAAGGCCATGGGCGTGGAGCAGCGCGAGCAGATGTATGCATCGCTGCGTACGATCCTCAACACCCTGCGCGAGATCTAGAGCCGCGCTGGCGCTAGCTTTCAGCCAAGAACTGCATCGTCCCGTTTGAGCGCGTACGCCGTGCCGGGACATTGCTGTCAAAATTCCCTGCGCGAGACCTGCGCAAGAAAGGATTCGCTATGTCCGTCCGCATTATTACCGATTCCGCCAGCGATATGTCGCCGGCGGAGCACCCGGCGCTGTCCGTCTTGCCGCTGTCCGTTACCTTTGGCACCGATGTGTATATGGATGGCGTCGACATCGATCACCAGCGCTTTTACGAGATGCTCGTGGAGCGCGACGAGCTGCCCAAGACCGGTCAGGTCAACCCGTACGCCTTTTCGCAGGCGATTGCCGGAGCACGTGAGGCCGGCGACGAGGCGGTGATTATTACCGTGGGTGCCAAACTTTCGGGGACCAATCAGAGCGCCCGTACCGCACTTGCCGAGGCGCCGGGCGGCGACATGTTCGTCGTGGACAGCAATAACGTGACCTTGGGCGAGCGCGTGCTGGTCGAGTATGCCCTGCGCCTAGTGGACGAGGGCCAGGGCGCGGCCCAGATCGCGGCGGCTGTCGAGGCCGTCCGTGACCGCGTGGTGGTTATTGGTCTGCTCGAGACGCTGGAGTACCTGGTGCGCGGCGGTCGCCTGTCTGCTGCTGCCGGTGCCGTGGGTACGCTGCTCAACGTAAAGCCCGTGGTGGCTGCCGAGGACGGTCTGATCGTGCAGCTGGGCAAGGCGCGCGGTTCCAAGAACGGACGTAACCTGCTCAACCAGAAGGTCGAAAAGGCGGGCGGCATCGACTTTTCCATGCCGCTGGCGCTCGGCTATACGGGCCTTTCGGATGCGGTGCTCAAGAAGTATATCGAGGACAGCGCGGCACTGTGGGCTGGCCACACCGAGGGCGAACTGCCCGTTCACACCATCGGCGCCACCATCGGCACCCATGTAGGCCCCGGCGCCGTAGCCGTAGCCTTCTTCCAGCCCGTTAACTAGCCCACCTGCCAAAACCACCACAAAGGGGACAGGCACCTTTGTGGTGGTTTATGCTATTCCGGGTGGAAGGGAGCGAGCAATGGCGTCTGAGGGCTTTTTTGAGCGGGTGTACGAGGTGGTCGAGCAGATTCCCGAGGGGATGGTCGCCACGTATGGTCAGGTGGCGCTGCTTGCTGGACGTCCACGAAGTGCGCGGTACGTGGGGTATGCCCTGCATGGCAATCCGCGCCCCGGCGAGATTCCCTGTCACCGCGTGGTGTTTGCCGATGGCCGCATATGCGATGGTTTTGCTTTTGGCGGTCCCGATGCTCAACGTGAGCTTTTGCTAGGGGAGGGTGTGGCGTTTAAGGACGACATGCACGTCGACTTGGCCGCCTGTCGCTGGCCTGCAGGGCTCTAGCGGCTCTGCCGTGGCTTAAACCACCACAAAGGTGCCTATCCCCTTTGTGGTGGTTTTGGCAGGTTTACCGAGGTTAACTTATGGAGAAGGTATGGCGGCGCGGTTTGTCGCAGCAAAGTAAACCACGGTGAACTATATTGTTTTCAGCAACGGAGCAGGCAATAGGCGATGAAAAAGCCTGCCCTGTTGAGTTTGATTCGCATTCCTCCCCTCTGTGCGATTCAACGGTGTACTTCGGGAACAGGCCCGCTGGCAACTATCTGCCAGCGGGCCTGTTCCTGTTTCGGTGAGGATTCAGCCTCACCGTCTATGTTGTGCGAAGGCGCTTTGCCTAGTACACCATGCCCATGGCGTCCTGAACCTCGGCCAGGGTCTGCTCGGCAATCTCGTTGGCGCGACGGTTGCCCTCGTGCAGCACGTCCTTCACATAGTCCAGATCGTTCTCATAGCGCTGACGACGCTCGCGGATCGGCGCGAAGTACTCGTTGACGGCCTCGGTCACGTACTTCTTGAGCTGGCCGGAGCCGCCCATGCCAATCTCTTCGGCAATCTCGACCTCGGAACGGCCAGTGCAGATGGCGGCCGTCGAAAGCAGACCGGACACGCCGGGGCGGTTCTCGGGATCGAATGTGATCATGCGCTCGGAGTCGGTCTGGCTCTTCTTGATGCGCTTGGCCGTCTCCTCGGCGGTCATCGAGATGTTGATGGCGTTGCCGTAGCTCTTGCTCATCTTGCGACCGTCCAGGCCCGGCAGTAGCGGGGTCTCGGACAGCAGCGCTTCGACCTCGGGGAACACTTTGCCGTAGCGGTTGTTAAAGCGGCGGGCGATGGTGCGGGTGAGCTCGATGTGCGGCAGCTGGTCGCGACCGACGGGCACCACATTGCCCTTGCAGAACAGGATGTCGCAGGCCTGGTGCACCGGGTAGGTGAGCAGAAGGCCGGTGAGCTCGTGGCCCGAGGCCTCCATCTCGGCCTTGACCGTGGGGTTGCGCGCCAGCTCGGCCTCGGAGACCAGCGACAGGAACGGCAGCATGAGCTGGTTGGCGGCGGGCACGGCGGAGTGCGCGTAGATCATGGTCTTGTCGGGGTCGATGCCGCAGGCAAGGTAGTCCATGACCATGTTGTACACGTTGTCCTGGATGTGCTCGGTCGTGTCGCGGTCGGTGATGACCTGGTAGTCGGCGATGAGTACGTTGGTCTTGGCACCCATGTTCTGCAGCTCCACACGGCCCTTGAGGGTGCCGAAGTAGTGACCCAGGTGCAGGCGGCCGGTGGGGCGGTCGCCGGTAAGCATGGTGAACTTCTCGGGCGTTTTTGCCAGGCCCTCGCGAATGGCGTTGCTCTTTTGCAGCGCGACTTCGTAGCTGTTCTCGTTTGGCATGATTGCTCCTAACGTATGTTCATTGGTCAAGATGATAACGCGTTTATTGGAGGGGCGGGTCGTAAGTA
>OOAJ01001245.1_pt1 | contig 12013 bp, 10 predicted proteins | sample 1671241 | NCBI WGS metagenome assembly OOAJ01 (sample SAMN06348136, study PRJEB24527) | human gut metagenome | biome: human gut; feature: ankylosing spondylitis patient; material: feces | host: Homo sapiens | place: China | collected 2015-10
TATAAATATTATTTTATAAAAAGAATGGAGGAATAATTCCTTGGATACGGACAGTTATATTCAACTTATAACTATTATTATTTTATTATTTCTTTCGGCATTTTTCTCGTCAGCTGAGACATCATTTATGACTGTAAGCAAGATGAAAATTCGTTCGCTTATGGATGAGGGCAACAAACGTGCAGCTTTAGTTGCTAAGATTATAGATGATTCTGGAAAGCTGCTAAGTGCCGTACTTATAGGTAATAACATTGTTAATATTTCCTGCTCAGCACTTGTTACTACATTTACAATAAAGGTATGGGGAAGCTATGCGACAGGAATAGCAACTGGTGTTCTTACACTTTTCGTTCTTTTATTCGGAGAAATAACCCCAAAGAATCTTGCTACATATTATTCTGTTAAGCTTACATTATTATATGCACCAATTATATATGGTCTTATGGTTATATTGACACCAGTGATATTTATAGTTGACCATCTTGCTGGCGGAGTATTAAGAATATTTGGTATTAAATCTAATGATAAAAATTCAACTATTACTGAGGAAGAACTTCGTACAATAGTAAAGGTAAGCCATGAAGAAGGAATTATCGAGAAAGATGAAAGGCAGATTATTGATAACCTGTTCGACTTTGGAGATACAAGCGTTAAAGACGTTATGATTCCAAGAATTGATATGACAGTTGCAGATGTTAATTCATCTTATGAAGATATAATTACATTATTTAAAAGTACAATGTATACAAGAATACCGATATACGAGAATGATTCGGATAATGTAATCGGCATACTTAATATTAAAGATTTGATAGTCGGTGATAAAAAAGACGAAACCTTTAATATAAGAGATATAATGAGAAAACCATTTTTTACATACGAACATAAGAATACATCTGAACTGTTTAAAGAAATGCAGCTTAACAGATACAGTATTGCAATTGTTCTTGATGAATACGGACAGATAGCTGGTATGATAACAACTGAGGATTTACTTGAGGAAATCGTTGGTGAAATCAGAGATGAGTATGATACAGATGAGAAAGATGATATGACTAAGATAAGGGATAATACATATCGAATTAATGCATCGTGCAAGCTTGATGACATTAATAGTGAGCTGGGAACTAAGTTGTACTCACAGGATAATGACTCGCTTGGTGGATTTATATCAGAAAAGCTTGACAGAATACCTAAAGCCGGGGATAAGCTGACAATTGATAATGTATGGCTGTTTGTTGAACGTTCTTCGGTAAACAGGGCAGAGTCAGTTATATTAAAGATACAGCCGGATAATAAAGACACTAATGACAGATAATATAATGAGCATCAAAGTGTTAATCTTAGAATCTCTTTGTGGAACTTTATATGCACTGAAAGGCTGCACAAGAATTGCCAGATATTATAACAAAGTCAGAAAATATCATATCAGAGGCTTAGTACACTGATATGAATATAATTAATATACTTATAGAAGAATGTGATTAAGTAAATGCTTAGTCACATTTTTTGTTGTATATTTTTGTTTCATATTTTGTTGTGTATTCAAGCATTATATAAAAAATGATGCAACATTTTATTTCAAAATGTTGCATCCATTATTAATATCTTATTCTTATTTACATATTCTATATCGTCTATTTTTCATATTACTTTACCCCTTTTTATAAAAAAATTGACTTTTTTAGAAACTTTTTAAAGATTAACTTTTAAAAATACAGAATCTTTATCGTCCTGCTTAATTCCTAAGTATCTTTTAGTTATCTCATAAGATGAATGGTTATAGATATCCATAAGAATTGCAGGTGGTGTTCCACATTTCCAAGCATAATACCCGAAGGTTTTACGCATTGAATGGCAGCTTATTCCGTTTTCAAGATTAAGAATATCAGCCGCGTGTTTGATAATACGGAATGCCTGCGAACGGCTTAATGCAGTATTATCGTATCTCCCCGGGAATATATACCCCTCCCCTGTTACGTCATCAAGGCTCTCCATATACCTAGATAACCCTTTTCTTGTGCTTTTGTTAATTGCTATCCGTGTCTCCTTACCAGTCTTTTTCTCGGTTGTTACGAGATGCTTCCTAAAATGTTTTTCCTTGATGTCATAGACATCTTTCCATCGTAATTCGAGCAAATCACTAATTCTTAATGCTGAATTTACCCCTAAACATATAAGGGCATAGTTTCTTAAGTTGGGCTCATTATCCAGATAAAATCTGCGAAATGCTTCCAGCTCATCAATATTTCTTATCGGTTGTGCTGTGCTCATATTTATACCTCCATTCACCATATAGCATACAACATTTGATGCAACATTTTGAAATAATTTGTTGCATAGACAAGGAGGTTAATGTGCTTAAGCTCACAATCAAACCCGGCGAGTACATCAACATCGGTGATGATGTAAGGGTTATCTATTCAGGAGGCTCAGAAGGGAATATTCATCTTTTAATAGATGCCCCAAGGGAACTCAACATTGTAAGAAGCAAGGTTCTTGCAAGAAATACTGCCAATTCGGACAAGAAAGAGTCCCGCTATATATCTCCATATTATGCGGAACGCGGACTTTCTCCGGAAACACTTTCTAAAATCCGCAGGCTTATAAGGGAAGATAAGAAGATGAATAAGCAGGTTGTAGATAGGAAAGAGGACATCAGTCAGGATAATATACAGGGTTAGCATGGTAACGCTGTTTATTATATATGCGTATTAACTGTTAAGGCTGATGCCAGCAGTTCTAATACATTCCCGGTAAGGGAGTTGGGAACGGATTCCCAAACAAATATTATATTTTACACGGAGGTACACACTATGGTAGTACAACACAATATGTCAGCTATGAATGCTAACAGAATGCTTAGCGGAGTTTCATCAGCACAGTCAAAGTCAACAGAGAAGTTATCTTCAGGTTACAGAATCAACCGTGCAGCAGATGATGCAGCAGGACTTTCTATCTCAGAGAAGATGAGAGGACAGATTAGAGGTCTTAACCAGGCTTCAACTAATGCTCAGGATGGTATCTCACTTATCCAGACAGCAGAAGGTGCTTTGAATGAATCACATTCAATCCTTCAGAGAATGAGAGAGCTTTCAGTACAGGCAGCTAACGGAACAGAGACAGACGACGATAGAGAAGCAGTACAGAACGAAATCGAGCAGCTTCAGAGCGAATTAACAAGAATTTCTGATACAACAGAGTTCAATACTATGAAGTTACTTGATGGTTCACAGTCAGGAAGCAAAGTTCAGGTATCTGTAAGCAAGAGTGCAGCAGGTAACCTTTCTGAAGAGCCAGCTACAACATCAACATTTAAGACAGCAGCAGTAAAACCAATTGATGGTAAGGAATCAACATATTCAGTAACAACATTAGATAAGAATGGTAATGCAACTACAACATCAGTTACATTCGCAGGACAGAATAATGCAGATGACGATGCTCAATCAATTATAGCTGAATTAAAGAAAACAAGTCTTGCAGACACGTTTGATATGGAGACTGATGGAAATGGAGCTATTACATTCACAGCTAAGGAAGCAGGAGTAACACCAAGCATTGCTTTAGTATCTCAGGATGGAACTTCAGCAGTACCAGCAAATTCAACTCCAGGTACAGATGCATATAACAAAATATCAGAAAATATTCAGGTATATGATGGAGATAAAGACAAAAATATTGAAGACTCAATATTTACAGTTAATGGTGAGAAGTTCGCATATGTTTCAGATGCATCTAAGTTAGGTGATAATAATAAAGATGTTAATTATGTAGTGGCAAATACAGTAGATGAAAATGCTGCTAAAGCTATGGCTGCATTAATCAATTCTAAGACAGGTATTGCGGCTGTGGGTAATGCAGATGGTTCATTAAGCTTAAAGCCATCAGCTACAGCTACAGGCAAGGGTATTGAGCTTCAGATTGGTGCTAACGAAGGTCAGACAATGAGCTTTACACTTGATGACATGAGTGCTGATGCGCTTGGTGTTGGTGGAAAGAGCGTTGACTTAAGTACACAGGAAAGTGCTAAGACAGCTACAACAACTATTGATGCAGCTATCAAGAAGGTATCTGCTGCAAGAGGTAAGATGGGTGCTGTTCAGAACAGACTTGAGCATACAATCAATAACCTTGATACAGCTTCTGAGAACCTTCAGACAGCTGAGTCACGTATCCGTGATACAGATATGGCAGAAGAGATGGTTAACTACAGCAAGAATAACATCTTAGCTCAGGCTGGACAGTCTATGCTTGCACAGGCTAATCAGTCTAACCAGGGTGTTCTTACACTTCTTCAGTAATCAATTAGCGTATTACTACTAGGTTAATCAAGCTAATATAATAAAGCCTGAATAATCAAAACTTTAAAGTTAGATTATTAAAAATCACATAAAAACAACCCCGCAATATGTTCCATGCACATATGTGGGGTTGTTTTTTTAATAATAATTTTTAACAGCCTTGACAGCTTCATCTTTGGATAGCTGGTAATCTTCAATCAGTTTAGTAATAGTGTTATCATCTGATAGGTTCATATCTTTGCATAATTTGATAAAAGCGTTGATGCCTTTCTTTAAGCCTTCTGTAAGTCCAAGCTGTTTACCCTCAGCGATACCCAATTGTCGCCCTTCTTCCTTAACTATTTCAAGATGTCCTTCCTCATCGTATTCATAAATGTTCACAGTAATCACTTCCTCCCTGTGATTTCTAAAAAATTCCGACAATACATTTTCAGCTATACATTTACTTCATATACACACCACCCTTAAGGGTAGTTACCATTAAATCATCTACATTAGTGTAATCCGTGTCATTCAACCCATTATAAAGATCCAGAAGATTATTCTTATCCCTGTATAACAGACAGAATACATTATCTTTATACTGTTTTATAGCCGATGATGGTTTTTTGTTAGTATCCACATTTATTGCTTCTGACGATTTTCTAATAGTACCCTGCTTTATTGCAAATGCAATATAAAAAAGATGAAAAATAAAAAAAGGAAATTATCTGATTTTGTTGAATATCTAAAAAGTAGGCAGTTTTTTGGCGTTTGTATGTGCAATTTTATATTGCGCAGAAATGAGGGTGAAGTATGAATATCAGAGAACAGCAGGAGAGCAGAGAACACGAGTATATGAGTCCATATGCCAGCTTCAGTGATGAATCAAGGGGCAGGGATAAGCCGGAGCCACAGTGTGATATGCGTACAATTTATCAGAGGGACAGGGATAGGATATTACATAGTAAGTCATTTAGAAGACTGAAGCATAAGACACAGGTATTTCTTGCACCAGAGGGAGATCATTACAGGACAAGACTTACACATACGTTGGAGGTTGCCCAGATAGCAAGAAGCATTTCAAGAGCGTTAAGACTTAACGAGGATTTGACAGAAGCTATTGCACTGGGACACGATCTGGGGCATACGCCATTTGGACACGCGGGCGAAAGAACACTTAATGAGATATGTCCGTTAGGGTTCAGCCATTACAGACAGAGTATAAGAGTTGTTGAATTCTTAGAAAAAGATGGAGCAGGACTTAATCTTACATGGGAAGTAAGAGATGGTATTGTTAATCATAGAACAGCAGGACATCCGTCGACGCTTGAAGGAAAAGTAGTAAGGCTTTCAGATAAGATTGCATACATCAATCACGACATAGATGATGCAATAAGGGCAAGAATATTTTCCGAGGACTATATACCTAAGGAATATACAGATGTGTTAGGAACAACTACCAAGAGCAGGCTTAATACACTTATAAGCGATATAATAAAGTGCAGTATTGACAAGGATGATATTATAATGTCTGATACAGTACATAAGGCGATGACAGATTTAAGACAGTTTATGTTTGACAAATTGTATACTAATCCAGCTGCAAAGAGCGAGGAGATTAAGGTGTGCAAGCTCATTACAGAACTTTATAATTATTATATTGCTAATATTGAGGAACTTCCTGACAATTACAAACACTTTATATATGAAAGAGGCGAGAAGCCAGAGCGTGTTGTATGCGATTATATAGCAGGAATGAGTGACCAGTATTCTATAAGCAAGTTTGAGAATATATTTGTTCCTAAGGCCTGGAAAGGCTGATGCGCAGAAAATGTATCTGCAAGTAATAACAAGTGCTTTCGGGCATAATAATATATTTGCTTTCATATCTTGGAAAGGCTGGAAAGAAGAGTTAATAATGTATTCAAGTGAAGTAATAGAAGAGGTAATATCAAGAAATGATATAGTTGATGTTATTTCAGGATATATAAAACTAAAGAAAAATGGAAGTTCATATGTTGGGCTTTGTCCATTCCATAATGAGAAGTCGCCATCATTTTCTGTGTCTGGCACGAAGCAGATGTATCACTGCTTTGGCTGTGGAGTTGGAGGAAATGTAATAACATTTGTAATGGAATATGAGAATTATACATTTCCAGAAGCAGTAAAAATGCTTGGAGAACGTGCAGGAATGGAGCTTCCTGAGACAGATTACTCTACAGAGGACAGAAAAGACAGGGATATAAAGACAAGGCTTTTAGAGATTAATAAAATAGCAGCGACTTATTATTATCATCAGTTAAAGTCAGAAGCTGGAAAGTCAGGGCTTGATTACCTTGTAAAGAGAGGTCTGTCAGATAAGACTATCAACAGCTTTGGACTGGGATATGCACCGCAGTCAACGGGTGAGTTGTATCGTATGTTAAAGGATAAAGGTTATGATGATGAGATTCTAAAAGAATCGGGTCTTTTTACATATGAAAAGGGCGTGAGGGATAAGTTCTGGAACAGGGTAATATTTCCTATAATGGATATCAACAATAAGGTTATTGGATTTGGCGGAAGAGTAATGGGAGATGCGAAGCCTAAGTATCTTAATTCGCCAGAGACCAAGCTGTTTGATAAAAGCAGGAATTTGTATGGGCTGAATGCGGCAAGAACAGCAAGAAAGAATAACCTTATAATATGTGAGGGATATATGGATGTAATATCCCTTCATCAGGCAGGATTTACACAGGCGGTAGCATCGCTTGGAACAGCGTTGACACCGGGACACGCACGGCTTATGAAAAGATATACTGACAATGTGCTTATAACTTACGATAGTGATGAGGCAGGTGTGAAAGCTGCATTAAGGGCAATTCCGATACTTAAAGAAGCAGGTTTGTCCACAAGAGTTATTAATATGCGGCCGTATAAAGACCCTGATGAATTCATCAAGGCATTAGGCACAGAAAGCTTTCAGGATAGAATTAATAAGGCACAGAACAGCTTTATGTATGAAATTGGAATAATAGAGAAGAATTATAACAGAAGTGATCCTGAGGGCGAAACGTCATTTGAGAAAGAAGTTGCTTCCAGGCTTGTTGTATTTAAGGAAAAGCTTGAGAGGGAGAATTATCTTAAGGCGGTGTGCAGGCAGTATATGATTCCGGAAGACGGAATGAGGGATATGGTCATAAGACTTGGAAGCAATGAGGGCATTATGGCAAAGCACGACACATATACAGCTAAGGAGAATACTCCTATAAGGAAGAAACGTGAAAATGGCGTAAGACAGGCAGAGAAGATTTTGCTGACCTGGATGATTGAAGATGGTGACATTTATGAGAAGGTCAGTAAGTTTATAAGTCCTGATGATTTTGTAGATCCGGTATTTAAAGATGTAGCAGCTAAGATATATGAACAATACGAGACTGGGCAGATTAATCCTGCGGCGATTATCAGTTCATATATGGATACAAGTATGCACAATGAAATAGCGGCTATGTTTAGTGCAGAATTAAGTGACTCCCTTAACAAGCTTGAGAGGGAGAAGACGCTTAATGATACAGTTATAAAGGTCAAGAAGAATAGTCTTGATACTAAGCTTGATAATGCTACAGATGCAAGAGCTATGCAGGACATTATCAATCAGCAGATGAAGCTTAATAATATTCATATTAATTTGTAATATATGCGAAAGGTGGACCATTGTAATGGCAGATAAGAAAGAAAACTTAATCGAAGAAGAAGTAAAAGAAACTAAAAAAGCAACAAGAAAGAAGAAATCAGACGAAGATAGTGCTAAGAGCACAGCCAAGAAGCCAAGAAAAGGCAAGGAAGGTGCAGAAGCTGAACTTACAGAAGAAGAAAAAGCACAGGCTATTCAGGAAAAATTTATGGAAAAATGCAGGGGAATACTTGCAATAGCCAAGAAGAAAAAGAATGTCCTTGATTATAAGGAAATTATGAACTATTTTCAGGATACTGATTTTGAAGCTGATAAAATGGAAAAGGTATTTGAATTCCTTGAAGCTTGTAATGTAGATGTTAAGATGAATGATGATGAAGTTGAGGAGGACGATATCCTTCTTGATGATGAGGATGATATAGATATTGAAAAAATCGATTTATCTGTGCCAGATGGTATTGGTCTTGAAGACCCTGTAAGAATGTACTTAAAAGAGATTGGTAAAGTCCCACTTTTAAGTGCAGAGGAAGAGATTGAGTACGCTAAGAGAATGGAACAGGGTGATGAGGAAGCTAAGAAAAGACTTGCCGAGGCTAACTTACGTCTTGTTGTAAGTATTGCAAAACGTTATGTCGGAAGAGGAATGCAGTTCCTTGACCTTATTCAGGAAGGTAACCTCGGTCTTATTAAGGCTGTTGAAAAGTTCGATTACCGTAAGGGATATAAGTTCTCAACATATGCTACATGGTGGATAAGACAGGCTATCACAAGAGCTATTGCTGACCAGGCAAGAACAATCCGTATTCCAGTTCATATGGTAGAAACTATTAACAAGCTTGTAAGAGTACAAAGACAGCTTTTACAGGAATTAGGAAGAGAACCATCTCCAGAGGAGATAGCAGAGACTATGGATATTCCTGTTGAGAGAGTAAGGGAAATCCAGAAGATTTCACAAGAGCCGGTTTCACTTGAAACACCTATCGGTGAGGAGGAAGACAGCCACCTTGGTGACTTTATTCAGGACGATAATGTTCCAGTTCCAGCAGAAGCCGCAGCTTCAACACTTCTTAAGGAACAGCTTGTAGAAGTTCTTGGAACACTTACAGACAGAGAACAGAAAGTATTAAGACTTCGTTTTGGCATGGACGATGGAAGAGCAAGAACTCTTGAAGAAGTTGGTAAAGAATTCAATGTTACAAGAGAGCGTATAAGACAGATTGAAGCTAAGGCATTAAGAAAGTTAAGACACCCAAGCAGAAGCCGCAAGCTTAAGGATTACCTTGATTAATTGGCAAGACTATTAAATGGTGTTACTAAGGAAAGCTTATGAACGATATTATTAATATATCTAATAGATTAAAATGTGTTGCAAGTCTTGTTAATAAAGGTGCAAGAGTAGCAGATATCGGCACAGATCATGCATATCTTCCAATATATCTTGTACAGAATGGAATGAGTAATAAAGTATATGCATGTGATGTAAGAAAAGAACCATTAAGGCGTGCACAGCTGCACATTGATGAATATGGACTTTCAGATAAGATAACTACACAGCTTTGTGACGGGCTTAAAGGTATTAATAAAGGTGACGTTGATACAGTAACTATATGCGGTATGGGCGGAAAGCTTATGAAGAGTATATTACAGGCAGGTATAGACAAGCTTGGGTATAATACCCAGCTTGTCTTATCTGCACAGTCAGAATTAAGGGATTTCCGTGCATATCTTTTAGAAGCTGGCATAGATATTAAGTCAGAACATATTCTATTAGAAGACGGAAAATATTACTTTATATTTGACTGTGTATACAACACGCCATATGAACAGCATTTTAATAAAAATGTTGTTGATGCAGATGACATTTATAAAAATGATAATCAGAATAATAATGAAAAGAATAATAATGAAAAAAAGATTACAGCTTACACTGAGGAAGAATTAAGATATGGAAAATACCTTCTTGATAATAAGTCAGAAGTGCTTTATGAGTATCTTAATAAAGAACTTATGAGTTGTAATAATATTAGAGATAATCTTCTTAATAAAGAACAGTCAGTGTCTGTGAAGAATAGAATTAAGGCTATTGATGAAGATATTGCTGTTATTAATAAGGCGTTAGGAAGATGGAAGGAGCAATAAATGCTTTTATCACAGATGGCAGCAGAAGCCGCAAAAGATTACAAATATGATATTATTCTTGCTAATGTCAACGGCAAGCTTACAGAGATATCAGATATGGATATAACGGATGAAAAGGTGGAATTTATTACTGTAGGAGAAACTATGGGTAATGAGGCGTATAAAAGAAGCGTACTTCTTTTAATGCTCAATGCAATACATAAGCTTGATACAGATAATAAAATCAAGAGAGTTACAGTTGAATTCTCTCTTAGCAAAGGTCTTTATTGCGATATAAAGGGTGATTTTGAGATTACAGAAGAATTTCTTAATAAAGTAAAAGAAGTTATGAGAGCTGATGTTAAGAAAAACCTGCCTATTAAGAAGCAGGGAATGAAGACATCAGAGGCTATTAAGCTGTTCAAGAAGTTCGGAATGGAAGATAAGACACAGTTATTCAAATATAGAATTAGTTCTTATGTTAATGTATACAGCATAGAGGGTTATTACGATTACTTCTATGGTTATATGGCAGCTAATACAGGAATATTAAAGACATTTGACATATTCCAGTATGATAAGGGCTTTGTTCTTCAGTTGCCAACTAAGGTGAATCCTGAAACAGTGCCGGAATTTGCACCACAGGCTAAGCTTTTTAATGTACTTATGGAAAGAAGCGAGTGGGCAGATATGCTTGGTGTTGATACAGTTGCATCATTGAATAAGCATATAATAAGCGGGGATATTAATTCACTTATTCTTGTTCAGGAAGCGTTACAGGAGCAGAAGATTGTTGAGATTGTTAATCAGATAAAAGAAAGGGAAGGCGTTAAATTCATTATGATAGCCGGACCATCTTCATCTGGAAAGACAACATTTTCACACAGATTATCTATACAGTTAAGAGCAAGTGGATTTAAGCCACACGCAATTGGGGTTGATAATTATTTCGTAGAGAGAGAGCAGACACCTGTTGATGAAAATGGAGAGTACAATTTTGAGGATTTACATGCAATAGACATAAAGCTTTTTAATGACCATATGAATGCATTGCTAAGAGGTGAAAAGGTTGAGATACCTCAGTTTAATTTCCTTACAGGAAGGAAAGAATACAATGGTGATTATATACAGCTTGGGGAAGAAGATATTCTTGTTATTGAGGGTATACACTGCCTTAATGATGAATTATCCTACGCACTTCCAGTTGAAAGCAAGTTTAAAATCTATATAAGTGCACTTACACAGCTTAATGTTGACGAGCATAACAGAGTTGCTACAACAGATGGACGTCTTATAAGACGTATGGCAAGGGATTACAGAACAAGAGGAGCTTCTGCCAAGAGAACACTTTCAATGTGGGAGTCGGTTAGAAAAGGTGAAGAAAAGAATATCTTTCCATTTCAGGAAGAAGCAGATGCTATGTTTAATTCGGCTATGGCATATGAGCTATGTATATTAAAGCCAATAGTAGAGCCTTTACTTTTCTCAATAACAGAAGATGACCCAGAATATCAGGAAGCTAAGAGGTTGCTTAAGTTCTTAGCGTACTTCCTTCCTTGTCAGGCAGACAATGTTCCGATTAATTCTATAATGAGAGAATTTATTGGAGGAGGATGCTTCAGGGTTTAGAAAAAAATAGCAAATGTATATACAAATGCTTGCATAGTGTGGCGGAAAATATTATAATTATTATACAGAAGGGAGTGAATATTATGGCACAGATTAGTTTACGTGTAGATGATGAGATAAAGCATAAAGCAGAGAAAACATTAGACGAAATAGGACTAAGTATGTCAACAGCAATTAATATATTCTTAAAAACAGTTGTCAGGGAAAACCGTATTCCTTTTGAACTTACAGCTGACCCATTCTATAGTAAGTATAATATAGAAGAATTGGAAAGACGTGTGGCAAATATACGTTCAGGTAAAAGTAC
>OOAJ01001246.1_pt1 | contig 12013 bp, 7 predicted proteins | sample 1671241 | NCBI WGS metagenome assembly OOAJ01 (sample SAMN06348136, study PRJEB24527) | human gut metagenome | biome: human gut; feature: ankylosing spondylitis patient; material: feces | host: Homo sapiens | place: China | collected 2015-10
ACTTTCAGCCGGACAGGATTTTGTCCTATTTTAAAGCAGAATGGCAAGTACTTCTGGCGGTGACAATATCCGGTCTGATCTATAATGTAGGACTGCTTGCAGGACCGTGGTTCGAAGGAAAAATGACCGGCTGTCTTGTGGACATTTTAAGAGGTGCCGGACAGTTTGGCGATATGCTGATTCTTGTGTTAAGCTATGTGGCAGTGATCGTGATCGTGCAGAGTTCGAGATATATCAAGCGTTTTTATGTCCGCCGTTTTGCCAATAATGTAAACCGCAGGATGAAGGAAATCCTCTATGGAAGCCTTGTCAGAAAAAGCAGGGCGAGCCTTAAGGAAGAGGGCGAAGGCAATGTCATAACGAAAGCGATCCTCGACGTTGATGACTGTGTGGAGGGAATGCGGAAATTTACGACGGAAATTTTTGATACAGGTGTGGCACTGGCAGCCTATGCCGGAATGCTTTTGTGGTATGACTGGCGGCTGGCGCTCTTATGTATGCTGTTTCCGCCAATCTCTTACATGACCGCAGAAAAAATGAAAAAAATGATCCAGAGAACCGGGGCTGCCTACAAGGAACAGTCCGGCGCGCTGAGCGCAGCGACGTTAGACCGGGCAGAAAATGCAATCACATACCGTGTTTTCGGGCGTGAAAAAGAAAGACAGAATGCATATGAAGAAAATTTGTCTGCGTATGAAAAATCAGCCGTGAGAGCAAACATCTGGAACACGGCAATGCCACCGGTGTATCGCGTCATCTCCATGGCAGGTGTGCTGTTCATTTTGTATTTCGGACAGAAAAATGTATTGGGAACCGGCTGGCGTGCATGGGGCATTGCGGCGTTTACCACATTTTTGTCGTGCTTTGTGAAACTTTCCGTGAAGTCGTCAAGCGCTGCGAAGCTGTTCAATGCGGTACATAAAGCACAGGTTTCATGGAACCGTATCAAACCACTTCTGACACGAAAAGATGAGAGAACTGCGATCGAAGATCAGACAGCAGAAAATCATGCCAGGGAGTGTAAGGAAAAAAACGACACAGTCCCAGCAGGCAAAACAGAGACAACAGTGCAAAAAATACAGATCAGTCATCTGAATTTTGCTTATCCGGATGGAAAGAAAATTTTAGACGACATTTGTCTTTCCGCAGAGAAAGGACAGATCATCGGTATTACCGGGGCGGTCGCATGTGGCAAGTCAACGCTTGGAAAAGTATTTTTGTGTGAATATCCTTATGAGGGACAGATTCTTGTGGACGGCACAGATTTGCAGGCTATGGACGAGGCAGATCGCACGAAGCGGATCGGTTATCTTGGACATGATCCGGAGTTGTTTTTTGACAGTGTGGAAAATAATATTTTGTTCGGTGAGAAAAAAGAGGCAGACGATTACTTAAAGGCAGTGTGCATGGAACAGGAAGTTGCAGAGATGGAGGATGGAAAACAGACCGCGGTTGGAAATGGCGGAGTACGTCTCTCCGGCGGTCAGGCAAAGCGTCTTGCACTTGCAAGGACACTCTGCCACAAAAAGCCGGTTCTGATTCTGGATGATCCTTTTTCGGCACTGGACAAAAACACGGAAAAACAGATTTTTGCCAATTTGAAACAGCAGACGAAAGACAATATTGTTTTCTTAATTTCTCACCGTTTATATCTGTTTCCTCAGATGGATCAGGTCATCTGGATGGAAGATGGAAAGGCGGTGGCCGGTACACATGAAGAAATTCTGGAAAAGATACCGGAGTATCGCAGTCTGTATGAGACACAGAGCGATGAAAGAGAGAATGCGAAAGTGGAAACGGAAAATAGAAAAACAGTTTCTGAACATGCAGAGAAAAGGAGGAGTGACAGATGAGACAGGAAAGACAGGTAAAAAGTGTGATCCTGGAAACAATCAAAAAACAGAAAATGCTGTCTGCCGGAATCCTGACCGCAGTGATCGGAGCAGTTGTGGCAGCGCTGATTCCGCCGCTGATACTTGCCAAAATCATCGATACAGTGACAGCCGGTAATGAGGCGGCGTTTTCTGTGATCCTTCTCTATTTTGTCCTGCTCGCACTTACCGGAATATTGGAAGCTGCGAGGGAAGGACTCCTGACGGTGTTTGGCCAGAAAATCACACATGCACTAAGAAGCAGCCTGATGGATAAATTTGTAAGTCTGACGGCAGACAGCGTGAATAAGCAGGAGCCGGGAACACTGGTGTCACGGTTTGTCGGGGATGTTGACATGGTGGAAAATCTGTTTACCTCTGGGATTATCAGTATGTTTGCGGATGTATGTAAGATTATCAGTATCCTTGTCGTGATCTGGTTTCAAAACCGTGGACTGACGCTGGTATTGCTGGTGTTGCTGCCGTTTTTATTCTGGTTTACCAGACATGTCCAGAAAAATATGCTGGCGGCGCAGATTGAAAACCGAAAGGCTGTCGGACGGGCATCCGGTCATGTGCCGGAGACGCTTCACAATATCCGCACAATCCATTGTCTTGCAAAGGAAGCATACATGGAAGAGCGTTACGACACTTATATCGGGGAGAGTTATGCAGCGATGGAGCGCACCAATTTTTATGATGCGGTTTACTCCCCGGTGATACTGATATTGAATGCGGTGGTTGTCGCAGTTGTCATGCTGCTTTCTGCGTCCGGAAACCACACGGTACTGACCTTCTTTGGAATGTCTGCCGGAACTGCGGTTGCGGTCATCAACTATATCTCACAGATATTCTCCCCGGTGGAGAGCCTCGGAATGGAGATTCAGACGATTCAGTCTGCGATTGCCGGAATCCACAGGATCAATGAATTTTTTGCACTTGAGGAGAAGCAGATAGTGGAAAAAGACAGCGAGACAGTAGCAGAAGAATGCGTGGAACAGATGGCTGGGGGACACTCAGAAAATAAAACAGCAGATGTTCCGTTTGTCGAGTTTCGGGATGTGACCTTCGGTTATGATGAACATGTCGTTTTAGACCATTTGAATTTAAAGGTCATGGACGCGGAGCAGGTAACACTCGCAGGACGAACCGGGGCAGGAAAAAGTACGATTTTAAAACTTCTCTTAGGACTTTACGAACCGCAGGGCGGAGAGGTTTTGATCCACGGAAGACCGGCAGCGGCAGTCCGGGAGGAAGAGAAACGGAAACTGTTCGGCTATGTAGAACAGACCTTCCACATGGTTCCGGGAACGGTGCGCGATCAGATCACGCTGTATGATGAAACCATTCCGGCAGACCGCGTAAAAGCAGTGGCAGAGCTGACCGGGTTAGACGATGTGATAGAAAGCTCTGAAAACGGATATGACACGAAATGCACGCCGGAGTTATTCTCGCAGGGACAGTGGCAGCTCTTATCCATTGCAAGAGCCGCAGTGGCGGAACCACAAATGCTGCTGTTTGATGAGATCACGGCGAATCTGGATGCAGAGACGGAAAAGGCAGTGTTACTGGCGTTAAAGCGTGTAGCGAAAGACCGCACTGTCATTTCCATCTCACACAGAACTTCAGCAGAATTAGGACGTATTATTTATCTCTGATTTTTCTTCACAAAATATCCAATCAGGTAGCAGACGACAGCAACCACCATGCCATTGATGGAGGAAATCCCCCAGTTTAATACATTTAACCAGTTACAGAAGTTATAGTATAACCAGACGGATAAAATCGTTCCAATGATACGGATCATAACCTCAAAAATATCGTTACCACCTACAAAAATGTAGGAGATCGCACCAAAGAAAAACATCAATGAGTTACCAATAAAGAAAGCAACTACAGTGGCAACGGTTCCGATTGTCTCATTTTTTGCGAATCGGGTAAAGTTTGGAGTTGCAGTACCACCGGATACAAAAGAGCCGATGACAAGTCCGGCACCGCCGATTACCGTTAAGGAACCACTGGACACTGCCAACTATTATAGCTTGTGTTGCGTGGTTATGCAATGAAATCTTTCTGTCCCTGGCGCATTTGTTTCTGGTATTGTTTGGGAGAAACATGCAGGTATTTGGTAAACTGTTTGATAAAGTAACTTGTGGTACAGAAACCGACCGCAGATGCAATCTCCGTTACGTTCTGGGTAGTTGAGACTAACAGCTTTTCCGCTTCCCGGATGCGGATCTCATTCAGGTAATCACTGAAATTCATATGCAAAAGCCGGTTGAAACTTCTGGAAAAATAGCTGTAGCTCAAATTGCAGAGTTTTGCCATGTCCGCTGCGCTGATAGATTTTTCATAATTGGTGATCATGTAGGTCAGGGCTGGGGAGAGCTGCTGTTTTAACTGCTGGTTTTCAAAATCTTCGAGAAGCGGTTCTTCGCCATTTGCATGCCAGTAGCGCAGCAGCCAAAGAAAAATACCGCCAATGTGATTTTTGATTGCAAGTTCGTAGCCGTATTGTTTTTCCTCAGATTCCCGGATAATCTCGTTCATAAGTCCGGGGATGGCAGAGTGTTTTGCATTTAATATGGAAGAAGAAATTACTTTTTCATAAATGCTGTTTTCACTCAAAGTGGCTCTGCGTCATGCCATCGTAAATGAGTTCCGGGAGAAAACGAACCACGATATAAGAGCCGCCCGCTGATGAGAGCGCGTCGATCTGGTGCACTTCCCTGGAATTGATCAGTACAAAATCCCCTGCCGCAAATTCGTGGTAAATTCCGTTTAAATAAATACGGAAATGACCGGAAAGTGCATAGAGCATTTCAATATAATAATGAAAATGAGCGAAAAATACATTGCCCGGTTTCTCTGCTTTTTCAATATGACAGAGATACTGGCAGGCGATGCCGTCAATATATTGTTTTCTTTCTTCCGGATAATCCATAGAAAACCTCCAATGACAAAATTGTTATATTTTTGAATAGAAAAATTATAGCATGGAAGAGAAGATTTTACTAGAATATGTGATGTGAAAGAAAACATTTTAAAATAAAAATAGAAACGTATTTGGAGGAAGCAGATGAGTATGAGTACAATCGGAGTACCATTGGAAGGATTTGGAGCATATTGCAGGGCGGCAGCCGCAGAGGGAGCCGTTTTATTGAAAAATGAAGGTCACATGCTCCCATTGAAAAAGGAAGAGATGGTGTCTGTGTTTGGCAGGTGCCAGTTTGAGACTTACCGCAGCGGGACTGGTTCCGGCGGAGCTGTCAATGTGCCTTATGCGGTGAATATTTATGATGGAATGAGAGAGAGCGGCAGCTTTACTTTGAATGAGGAGCTGGCAGACATTTACAGAGCGTGGTTAAAAGACCACCCGTTTGACAACGGCGGTGGCGGCTGGGCAGCAGAGCCGTGGCACCAGAAAGAGATGGTTATCACAGAGGAGATTGCGGCAGCCGCAGCAGAAAAATCAGAGAAAGCGATTTTTATTATCGGACGTACTGCAGGCGAAGATAAGGATTATGCAAATGAGGCGGGCAGTTACCTTCTGACGCCGGAAGAACTTGAAAATCTGAAGGTTCTGACAGCACATTTTGAACAGGTCGCAGTACTTTTGAACGTGTCGAATATCATAGATATGAGCTGGCTTAAGAATCCTGTATACAAGGATCATATCCGTTCCGTGCTCTATATCTGGCAGGGCGGCATGGAGAGTGGAAATGCAGTTGCGGATGTTTTGAGTGGAAAAGTGTCTCCAAGTGGAAAACTGACGGACACGATCGCATGTTCACTGGCAGATTATCCGGCGGCGAACGATTTCGGAGGCACTGTGCGCAATTTTTACACCGAAGATATCTATGTGGGATACCGCTATTTTGAGACATTCTGCCCGGAAAAAGTCATGTATGAGTTCGGTTTTGGACTTTCCTATTCGAAGTTTGACATTGAAATTTTAAAAGCGGAGACGGTTACAGAAGAATCCGAAGTCGGAGGTGCCTGGGGCAGTCACGGAGTATCGATTGATAATGGAACATGTGCAGGAAAAGAAGTGCAGATTACCATCTGTGTGAAAAATACAGGAGACTGCAGGGGAAAAGAGGTCGTACAGGTCTATGTGCAGGCACCGCAGGGAAAACTTGGAAAACCGGCGAGAGAATTAAAAGCATTTGCAAAGACAAAGGAGCTGGCTCCGGGAGAAAAACAGGAAATTACACTGCACATTCCGGTAAAAAATCTTGCTTCATATGATGATTCCGGTGTGACAGGCCACAAGTCCTGCTATGTATCAGAGGCAGGTGCTTATGTATTACATGTGGGAAATAGTGTGCGGAATACGAAAATCGCAGATGTCGATGGAAAAGGAGCATATATCGTAAAAGAGCTTTGTGTGACGGAAGCCCTGCAGGAAGCACTCGCACCGACAGAAGCATTTGAGCGCATCCGTCCGGGACAGAGCCGGGAGGATGGAAGCTATCAGCAGGAAAAGGAGGCAGTGCCGCAGCAGACCATCCGGTTACAGGAACGGATCGAGGCGCATTTACCGGAGCAGCTTGCAATCACCGGAGACAAAGGAATACGCTTTGCGGATGTCGCAGAGGGAAAGGCAGCTTTGGGTACATTTATTGCACAGCTTAAGAAAGAGGAACTTGCAACACTTGTGCGTGGGGAAGGAATGAGCAGCCCGAAAGTAACACCGGGTACGGCATCCACATTTGGAGGTGTCAGCGACCGCCTGTATGAATATGGAATCCCGGCTGCCTGCTGTGCAGACGGACCTTCCGGTATCCGTATGGAGAGCGGATTGAAGGCAACACAGCTTCCAATCGGAACACTGCTTGCATGTTCGTTTAACATTCCAATGATGGAAGAACTTTATGTGATGGAAGGAAAAGAGCTGGTTGCAAACGAAGTGGACACTCTGCTCGGACCTGGAATTAATATCCACCGCTATCCGTTGAACGGACGCAATTTTGAGTATTTCAGTGAAGATCCTTATGTGACCGGATGTTTTGCGGCAGCAGTGACAAGGGGAATCAAAAAAGGCGGCTCTTTTGCAACGGTGAAGCATTTTGCGGCGAACAACCAGGAGACGGCAAGACATACAGTAGATTCTGTTGTGTCAGAGCGTGCACTGCGTGAGATTTATCTGAAAGGATTTGAGATTGCAGTCAAAGAAGGGGAAGCCTCCTCTATTATGACATCTTATAATCCGATCAATGGACACTGGACATCGTCCAATTATGATTTAAATACCACGATCTTAAGAGGAGAGTGGGGGTATGAAGGCATTGTCATGACCGACTGGTGGGCAAGTGTCAATGATGTTGTAAAAGGTGGTAAGCAGGATCATCATGCACTTTCTTCAATGGTGCGCTCCCAGAACGACCTTTACATGGTCGTCAACAATAACGGCGCGGAGATCAATGCCATGGGCGATGATATTTTGGAGGCACTGGACAATGGAAAGCTGACCATTGGGGAGTTGCAGCGCTCTGCAAAAAATATCTGTCGGTTTATTTTAAATGCTCCGGTTATGAAACGTCCGTTAAGACCGTTGGAGGAAGTGAAGGCATATGAGCCGTTGCAGGGGGCTGGATCAGAAGGGGCAACTGGGGAAAGCGATATAAGCATTGTTCCGGAAGATAAAGTGTCACAGAAGATTTATGTAAACCAGTCTGGTGTATACAATGTTGTTGTAAAATTTATTTCTCCGCAGTCAAATCTGGCACAGGCAGCCGCAAACCTCTATCTCAACGATGAATTATTCTTCACATTGCAGACGAGCGGAACGGAAGGCAGACCGAACACGCAGAAGATTTGCCGTGTGGAATTAAAACAGGGATACTACGAGATCAAAACAGAGGTTGTGAAACCGAAGCTTGAGATGGAGTGGGTGGAGATTCGGAAATAATCAGAGGGTACCGTTCACCAGGCAGTAAATGTGAACATTCTGTTTCTACATATGTTTCGCCGTCTTTTTTGTGAACCATATAGGAGGCGAGAAGTGCCATGCCCCATGCGCCGCCTTCCCCGGCAGTTTCCATGACGGAAACCGGTGTGTTTAAAGCGGCGGCTCGGATGTTCATGCTCCCGGGGCGGACATATAAACTGTCGTTACAAAAATTGAACTGCTACGCTTCCACAAGCTGCAGATCGTACAATTTCCGGTACAGTCCGTTCTGGGCGAGAAGTTCCTGATGGGTGCCGGCTTCCTTGATCTGTCCCTGATGCATGACAATGATCTTGTCGGCATGCTGGATCGTGGAAAGTCTGTGTGCAACCATAATCGTAGTTCTGCCCTCCATGAGTTTTGCCAGAGCACTTGTGATAAGTGCCTCGGTCTCCGTGTCAATGTTGGCAGTTGCCTCGTCTAAGACAAGGATGGTCGGATCATAAGCTAAGGTTCTTGCAAAGGAGAGTAACTGTCTTTGTCCGGCGGATAAGGTGCTTCCGCGCTCTGTGACAGGGGCATCATAGCCGCCCGGCATTTTTTCGATAAAGGAATCCGCGTGCACGATCTCTGCGGCACGTTTCACGTCCTCAATGGAAATATTCTCATTGTCCAGTGAAATATTGCTCTTAATATCCCCGGTAAAAATAAATACATCCTGCTGTACCTGCCCGATCGCGGCGCGCAGCACATCAGTGTCGATGTCTTTGATGTTGACGCCGTCGATCAAAATCTCACCTTTCTGGATGTCAAAGTATCGTCCGATCAGATTTAAGATGGAAGATTTTCCAGCTCCGGTAGCACCGACAAATGCAACTTTTTCGCCCGGTTCGATGACGAAACTGATGTCTTTTAAAATATAATCGTCCTTCTCGTAGGCGAACCATACATGACGGAATTCGATGCGTCCTTTGATGTTGACTTCAACCGGGTGCGTTGGTTTTACAATGTCCGGTTTCTCGTCTAAAATGGAGAAAATTTTTCCGGCGGAGGCGAGAGAGGACTGCAAGGTACCAAACTGTTCCGCAAGTTCCTGGATCGGATCAAAAAACGAGGAAATATAAGTGGTAAAAATAAACAGCGTTCCGAGCGAGAGCGTCTGGTTTAACACCCCGGCACTTCCGGTTCCAATCACAACCATCATGGCAAGCACGGACACCAGATAAATGGATGGACGAAAAATCGCAAATGTCATAACCTCACGCCAGTTTGCCTTGTATAAATCTTCGGATTTCTTTTCAAACTGTGCATATTTTTCCTCTTCCCTTGCAAAAATCTGGATGAGCTTCATGCCGGAGAGGTGTTCCGATAAAAATGTGTTTAAGTCGGTAATGCGGTTTCTTGTAAGCTCGTATGCCTTCCTTGACATAAAGCGGAAAAAGAAGGTCAGCACTGTGACAAGCGGCAGCAGTGCAAAGGATACAAGAGCCATTTTTACATTAATGGAGAGCATGACAACGGCATATCCGATAATTTTTACAATGTTTTTAAAGAGTTTTACCAAAATGGTGGAGAAAAGTTCATTGACCGCTTCGGTGTCGTTGGAGACACGGGTGACAAGTTTTCCCACAGGCGTATTGTTGAAAAAGTTTAACGATAAGCTGTGAATGTGGGTAAATACCTCCTCACGCATCTGGTAAATGATCTCCTGTCCCATTTTCTGCAGGATCCAGGTGTCTAATGCGTTTAAGACAAATCCGGTGAGCAGAAGGAGCAGGTAGAGAGCAGCTGCTTTTAAAATGCCGGTAAAATCATAATGCCGCAGATTTTTTAAGTCGTCCCTTGTAAGAAGTACTGCATTTTGGTTTACATAAGATGAAAGCGTGGCGGAATCTGCATTTTTTAATGCATCACATTCTTCGGATGAAAGATTTTCTGCCATATAATATTGATTATTATATAGAAGAATCTGATCGTAATTCTGTCCGTCTGCCGCTTCAAAATCTCTTGTCAGGTAAGTGTCATGATAAGGAACAGCACCCGGCGCATCCGCAGTGGTTTCGATGTACGGTGCGTAATAGCCGTTGATATAATCATCGATCGCATCACCGATGACGATCGGGCGGTAAAGTTCTACCACGATGATAAAGAGGACGAGGACTGTCGCAGCAGTCATAACCCATTTGTGCGGTTTTAAATAGGCCAGTAAACGTTTCATAGTTATGCGTCCTCCTTTCCTGTTTTGGCAGCTGGATGATCCTGTCTGATGAGCGCTTTTCCGGCTTCACCGTGGATGGCTTCTAACTGCTGTTTTTCAAACATATCGTAATAAATCCCGTGTTTTGCCATAAGGGAATCGTGATTTCCGATCTCGGCGGCAGTGCCGTCCTCTAACACCATAATGATATCTGCATTCTGGATCGTCGAGATGCGGTGCGCAATGAGAATGGTCGTCTTTCCTTCCCGGTTTTTCTTTAAATTCGTTAAAATGTGTTCCTCGGTGTCGGTATCGACAGCGGAGAGGGCGTCGTCTAAAATCAGGATCGGTGCATTTTTCATCAGAGCCCTGGCAATGGAGCTCCGCTGTTTCTGACCGCCGGATAAGGTGACACCGCGCTCACCTACAATTGTCTCATAACCGTCCGGGAACTGGACAATATTTTCATGGATGCAGGCAGCGCGTGTTGCGGACTGGATGGCTTCCATATCCTCATTTTCAGCGCCAAATGCGATATTGGATTTCAATGTGTCCGAGAACAGGAAGTTATCCTGCGGAACGTATCCGATATTTTCACGCAGTGTTTTTAAAGGAATGGTGTTAATGTCCTTTCCATCAATGAAAAGCATGCCCGGTTTCGTGTTGTAAAGGTGCAGCAGGAGATTTACCAGTGTGGATTTTCCATTTCCGGTGCGCCCGATGATCGCAAGCGTTGTTCCTGCCGGCACATGCAGGGTGATGTCGTTTAAAGTCGGTTCGCTGTGGCCGCGGTGGATGAAGGTAAGGTGATGAAAATCAATTTCGCCCCTAATGTCGTCCACATCCTTTGTCTTGTCGGTGTCTGCAATGGCAGGCTGTTCTTTGAAAATCTCCTGGATCCTTCGGATGGAGGCAGCACCCTGCGAAAACATATTGACGGAATCCCCGCAGGCTAACATCGGCCAGACAAGCATGTTAATATACTGGTTAAAAGCGACAAAGCGTCCAAGCGTGATGTCCCCGACCAGCGCAAGATAGCCGCCGTAAATGAGCGTAAGCAGTGAGGAAAGCCCGATGATGACATCTAAAAGTGGAATGACGATCGACTGGATCTTTGCAATGCTTAAGTTCTTTTCCATGGTGTTTTCGTTTTCTTTTAAAAAGTGGTAACGCTGTGCTTTCTCACGGACAAACGCCTTGATGACACGGATACCGGAAAAGCTTTCCTGCACGTAGTCGGTGAGATCGGAAACAGCCTCCTGCCTTGCAGTAAAGCGCGGACGGATGATTTTTCCATAATAAATCTCTCCAAATAAAATGAAAAGCATTGGGATGACTGCGATCAGTGTGAGCTTCACGCTGACATAATACATCATCTGGAAAATGACCATAAGGGTCATGACGGAGGCATCAAACACACAGATGACGGCAGGCCCGATCGCCATGCGGATCGCGTTCAGGTCACTGGTAAAACGTGTCATCAGGTCGCCGGTCTTGTGTTCGTTGTAATATTCCACATCCATTTTTTCGAGGTGGGCAAACATATCATTGCGCAGTTCCTTCTCAATAGAGCGGGAAGCACCAAAGAGGAAGTAACGCCAGAAAAAACGTCCGACTGCGAGTGAAAGCCCGAGCAGAAACAGATAGAGCAGGTTTAATTTCACACCGTTCCAGTCGAGGCTGTGCGCGGTGAGCCCGTCGGTGATGACACCGGTAAGTTTCGGAATAAAAATATTGGCAAAGTCTACCACAAAAAGCGTGATGATACCAAGCGTATACTGGACTTTATGCCGTTTGATATACTGAAAGATAAATTGGAAAGCGTTCATAAATAAATCTCCCTTAATAATGTCCTGCGGTAAACGGTTTTACGGAACTACCATAAAACCGCAGAGTATCTTCTATTCTATACTTCTTAAAGCAAAGTTGCAACCTGCGAAAATAAAATGATATACACGGAAACAGAAGAGTTACTGTCTGGATCCGTAAGAAGCCGGGGAAAGAGCACATAAAAAAAGTTTTCCTGCAAAAATCCTGAAAACAGATATTTCT
>OOAJ01001252.1_pt1 | contig 11989 bp, 7 predicted proteins | sample 1671241 | NCBI WGS metagenome assembly OOAJ01 (sample SAMN06348136, study PRJEB24527) | human gut metagenome | biome: human gut; feature: ankylosing spondylitis patient; material: feces | host: Homo sapiens | place: China | collected 2015-10
AGACCAACAAGCACGGCTGCATCGTCACCGAGGGCGACGAGGGCAAGACCAGCCGTGAGGGCGTGTACGCCGGCGGCGATGCCGTGACCGGTGCCGCCACCGTCATCAAGGCCATGGGTGCCGGTAAGGCAGCCGCCAAGGCCATGGACGAGTACATCCAGAATAAGTAACCGTGATTCCTGGCTTCCCTATTCGGGAAGCTCCGCAAGGCGCTGGCACAGCCAGACCGAAGCGGTGAGAGATTCAGCCGACATTCCATTGCGGAGTGTCGGCTTTTTTGTTGTTGTATCCCATTTCTTATGCATCCTGCCCAAAAAACAGAGCAATATTTTGTCACTCAAACTTGGCGGAATCTGATTGATTTTGACTGATTTTTTGCTATAATAAGGGAGCAAGGCGGTCAGAACTCGCCAACGTCAGTCAAAATCAATCATATAAATCGAACAAGGGGGAATGTTCCCGATGCTGGCAGAAGAACGATTCAGCCTGATTTTGGATCTGCTAGCGCGGCAGCGCACCGCCACCGTACAGGAGTTGTGCGAGGCGTTGAACGCAAGCGAATCCACCATCCGGCGCGACCTGAACGAGCTGGACAAGCAGGGCAAACTGAACAAGGTGCACGGCGGGGCCACCCTGCCGGACAGCCCCTTCCGCACCGACGAGCCCACCATGGCCGCCAAGGAAGAGCTGGCCGTCAGTCAGAAGCAGAGCATCGCCCAGGCGGCGGCAGAACTGATCCTGCCGGAAGATTTCATCTATCTGGATGCAGGCTCCAGCACGCTGGCTCTGGCACGGGCGCTGAGCGGCCCGGCCCTGAACGCCAGCTATGTGACCAACGGCGTGGCCCACGCCCGCCTGCTGGCCCAGAAAGGCTGCCGGGTGTTCCTGCCCGGCGGGCTGCTGCGGCCCCAGACCGAGGCCATCATCGGGGCGGCTGCGCTGACTGCCATCCAACAGTACAATTTCACCAAAGCCTTCATGGGAGCCAACGGCGTGGCGCTGGATTCCGGCTTCACTACCCCAGACCCCGAGGAGGCCGCCGTCAAGGCTGCGGTCATCCGCCGGGCGCGGGAGACGTGGTTCCTGGTAGACGACACCAAATTCGCGCAGGTCTACCCCGCCGTCATCTGTGATCTGCACAGCGGTGCCATCCTGACGAACCGGTGCCCCAACCCCAAATACCGGCAATACACTCTGATAAAGGAGACCGAGGTATGATCTACACTGTAACGTTCAATCCTGCCATTGATTATGTCGTCCGTCTCGACAGGCCCCTTGAGGTGGGCGAGGTGAACCGCGCCGCCGGGGAGGACTGCGTGCTGGGCGGCAAAGGCATCAATGTTTCCGGCGTGCTCCGGGAGCTGGACTGTGAGAGCGTGGCTCTGGGCTTTGTGGCCGGTGAGACCGGTGCCTGGCTGGAGCGTGGTCTGGCCGCGCAGGGGCTCCGGACCGATTTCATCCATCTGGCCGAGGGCATGACCCGCATCAACGTCAAGATCAAGGCGGGCACCGAGACTGAGCTGAACGGCGCAGGCCCCAGCATCCCGGAAAGCGCCATGCAGCAGCTGGAAGCCCAGTTGGACACCCTGCAGCCTGACGACATCCTCATTCTGGCGGGCAGCATCCCCAAGAGCCTTTCCCAGAGCACCTACGAGCGGCTGCTGGCAGGGCTGGAGGGCCACGGCGTGCGGGCCGTGGTGGATGCCACCCAGGATCTGCTGGTCAACGTCCTCCCCTATCACCCCTTCCTGATCAAGCCCAACGATCACGAGCTGGGCGAGATCGTGGGCCGGGAGCTGAAAACGGACGCAGAGATCACCGCCGCTGCCCGCGCCCTGCAGGAAAAGGGTGCCCGGAACGTGCTGGTGAGCATGGCCGGGAACGGTGCCCTGCTGGTGGATGAGCACGGCGAGGTGCACCGCATCGGCTGCCCCAAGGGCAAGGTCGTGAACAGCGTAGGCGCAGGCGACAGCATGGTGGCCGGTTTTGTAGCAGGTTATCTGCAAAGCGGCAGCTATGAGCAGGCCCTCCGGCTGGGCACCGCCTGCGGCAGTGCCACCGCGTTCAGCCTTGGGCTGGCAACGAAAGAAAAGATTGCCGAACTGATGCAGGAAATTTGAAGCAGAGCCCTCTTTGCGGTCTGCGGCGCAGACCGCAGCTGAGAGGGTTGCACAGAGAGAGAAAGGAGAACCCTTATGCGCATTACGGAATTATTCACCGCAAAGTCCATCGAGCTGGATTCCGCGGCCTCCAACCGGGACGAGATCCTCTCCCGGCTGGTAGAGCTGCAGGCCACCCACGGCAACATCACCGACACAGAAGCCTACAAGAAGGCTCTCTACGCCCGGGAAGATGAGGCCTCCACTTATGTGGACAACGGCATCACCGTTCCCCACGCCAAGACGAATGTGGTCACCCGGCCCAGCCTGGCCGCCCTGCGTCTGAGCACCCCGGTGCAGTACAACGCCGAAGATGACGGCAAGACCGACCTGCTCTTTGCCATTGCAGCCCCCGAAAACGGCAGCCTGCATGTGGATATGCTGGCCCGCATGATGCAGATGCTGATGAACGAGGACTTTGTGGAAAAGCTGAAGGCCGCCAGGACCCCCGCCGAATTCCTTGCCCTCATCGACGCACAGGAGGAGGCCCAGTTCGGTGAGGAGAGCTTCACCCAGCAGGCCATCCCCCAGAGCGGCTACCGCATTCTGGCCGTGACCGCCTGCCCCAACGGCATTGCCCACACCTACATGGCCGCCGAGGCGCTGGCCAAGGCCGGTGACAAGCTGGGCCTGCCCACAAAGGTGGAGACCAACGGCTCCGATGGTGCCAAGAACGTGTTGACCCGCGCCGAGATCGCAGCCTGTGACGGCATCATCGTGGCTGCAGACAAAAATGTGGAGACCGCCCGCTTTGACGGCAAGCCCGTGCTGTTTGCCCGGGTGGATGACGGCATCCACAAGCCCGAGGAGCTGCTGAAAAAGGTGGCCCACGGCGAAGTTCCCGTTTATCACGCCAAGGGCGGTGCTGCCGCTGCCGAAGAGGAGACCTCCGGCGACAGCTTTGGCCGCAAGGTGTACAAAGACCTGATGAACGGCGTGTCTCACATGCTGCCCTTTGTGGTGGGCGGCGGTATTATGATCGCGCTGGCCTTCCTGCTGGACGACTACACCATCGACCCCTCCAACTTCGGCATGAACACCCCCATCGCCGCCTTCTTCAAGACGGTGGGCAGCGCCGCCTTCGGCTACATGCTTCCCATTCTGGCAGGCTTCATCGCCATGTCCATCGCCGACCGTCCCGGCCTGGCCGTGGGCTTTGCGGGCGGCGTGCTGGCCATGAACGGCACCAACTTTGCAGGCCTTGCCAATGGTGAGACCACCGGCATCTCCGGCGGCTTCCTGGCCGCTCTGCTGGCCGGTTTCGTGGCCGGTTATGTGGTCGAGTTCCTGAAGAAGATCACCGAAAAGCTCCCCGCCAGCCTGAACGGCATCCGCCCCATGCTGATCTACCCGCTGGGCGGCATCCTCATCATCGGTGCCGTGATGTGCGGCATCAACCCGGTCATGGGCATGATCAACACCGCCATGACCAACTGCCTCAACGCCATGGGCGGCACCTCCAAAGTCCTGCTGGGTGCCATCGTTGCCGGTATGATGAGCATTGACATGGGCGGCCCCTTCAACAAGGCTGCCTACGTCTTTGGCACTGCCGCACTGGCCTCCGGCAACTACGAGGTCATGGCTGCTGTCATGGTGGGCGGCATGGTTCCTCCCATCGCGATCGCCCTCTCCACCACCTTCTGCCCCAGGAAGTGGACCCCTGACGAGCGCCGCAACGGCATCGTGAACTACGTCATGGGCCTGTGCTTCGTCACCGAGGGTGCCATCCCCTACGCCGCCGCCGACCCGCTGCGCGTCCTGCCCAGCTGTGTGGCCGGTGCCCTCTCCATGACCTTCGGCTGCGCCCTGCGCGCTCCCCACGGCGGCATCTTCGTGTTCCCCGTGGTCGATCATGCCCTGCTCTACTGCGTGGCTCTGGCCGCTGGCAGCGTGGTGGGTGCCGTGATCCTGAGCCTGCTCAAGAAGGACCGCACCGACGCAGTCTGATCTGCCATTCTCCTTCTTCCTTTACCATATAAAAAGGGCCCGTCTGCGCGCACCAAAATGCGGCAGGCGGGTCCTTTCGTGTTTACCCTTTGATGATCCGGAGCAGGGTCTTGTCCAGCTGGATGGTGCGGTTCCAGGGGTTCAGGATGATGCCCTGGATCTCCGGCACCTGCAGTGCGGCATCCAACAGCTTTTCAAACTCCACCAGAAAGGTGGACTGCACCGCTTCCGCGCCCTTCATCTCCTCTTCAAAGCTGGTAAAGGCATACCACCAGCTGGCCCCATCGGCCGTGCGGAGGGCCCGCAGCTGCATCTGCTCACTGGCCGGGTTCGGCTCCACCGCCACCACGACCTGTCCGTTTTCCCGCATCCGCCGCCGGATCACGGTCAGGGTATGCGCCAGTTGCTCCTGTGTAGGCTCCTGCTGTAACTGGCAAACCGCCTGTTCGATCTTTTCGTTGCCGTTCAGGCCCTCGTCCTTCTTCTGCGCCATAAGCTCTCCCGTTCTTTTCGTTTATGTTTTATGCTTGTATTATATCCGGACTTTACGAAAAATGGAAGCGCCAACCAGAGATTCTTTCTTTTTTCGTCTGCTTTCGGGTGTTTTTTCAAAAATCAGTAGCCCCCGCCCCGAAAAAGTGTTACAATATTTTTGTCTGGTATCATTTCAGAAACGACAGGACGCGCCGTTTTTCCGTGAGCCGTTTTGTCGGAATGGGAGAGATAAGGTAATGAAACGAATCCTTCGTTCTGCCGTCAGTCTGCTGCTGTGCGCCGCCGTGGCGCTGGGCGGCACTGCCTGCGGCCGAAGCAAGCTGCCCACCACCATCACGATCTGGACCTATTACAACGGCGATCAGCTGGAATGCTTCAACCAGCTGGTGGAGCAGTTCAACTCCACCGTGGGCAAAGAGAAGAACATCCGGGTCGAAAGCTCCAGTCAGGGCAGCGTGAACGACCTGGAGACCAGCGTGCTGGCCGCCGCCGAGGGCAAGGTGGGTGCCGAGAAGCTCCCCAACATCGTCTCCTCCTACGCAGACACCGCCTTTACGCTGGATCAGATGGGCCTTGCCGTTGACCTGAGCCCCTACCTGACCGAAAAAGAGAAGTCTGACTATATCGCCGGGTTTCTCGAAGAGGGCGACCTGATGAACAACGGGGAGCTCAAGGTCTTTCCCATAGCAAAATCCACTGAGCTGCTCTACCTGAACGTCACCGATTTTGCCCCCTTTGCCGAGGCCACAGGCGTGACCTATGCGGATCTTTCCACCGTGGAGGGGCTGAACGTAGCCGCACACAAATACTACGACTGGACCGATGCCCAGACGGCTGCGCCCAACGACGGCAAGGCCCTGTATGGCCGCGACGCGCTGACCAATTACCTGCTCTGCGGCGCACAGGAACTGGGTACGACCATCTTTGATGCCGAGAACGGCGTGATGACCCTGCACTTTGACAAGCCGACCCTCCGCAGGCTGTGGGATAACTACTATGTCCCCTACATCAAGGGCTGGTGCAGTGCCAGCGGCAAGTTCCGCAGCGACGATATCAAGATCGGCAGCCTGCTGGCCTATGTCGGTTCCTCCTCCAGCGCTTCCTTCTTCCCCACCCAGGTGCTGACCAGCGACACCGAGAGCCACGGCATCCAGATGGCCGCGCTGCCCTGCCCCAGCTTTGCAGGCTGTGAGCCGGTGGCCGTCCAGCAGGGGGCCGGCATGGTAGTCATCCCGGGCACCGAGGACGAGATCAGCGCCTGCGTTGCCTTCCTGAAATGGTTCACCCAGCCGGAAAACAACCTGCAGTTCTCGGTGCAGTCCGGCTATATGCCCGTGACCTATGCCGCCAACAGCATGTCCGCCCTTGAGAACAGCGGCCTGACGGTCTCCGAGCGTATCCACAAGGTGCTGAGCCTGTCCATTGATGCCATCGATCGCAGCAAGCTCTACACCACCCATGCCTTCCCGGATGCCCTGCGCGCCCGCAATACCCTGCAGTACGCTCTGGAGGACCTTGTCACTGCCGACCGTGCCACGGTGCTGGAGCGGCTGGCTGCCGGGCAGACCCCCGAGGAAGCCGAAGCCGAGTTTCTGACCGATGCCTATTTTGATGCCTGGTACGACCAGACTCTGGCCGCTCTCAGCGCCTTTGCGGGCTGAGATGCCCTTGGAACAACCACAAAAGGAGAGACCCTCAGATGCAGAACCGCAAGCCGCACAGTCAGAAGGCCCCTCAGACGGGCCATTCTATCTTCGGCACCATCCTTTTCTCCCTGCTGGCTGTGCTGGCGGTGGAGATCCTGCTGCTGACCTTTGCCGCCCACGCCACCCGGCTTGGCCCCCAGCTGAACCAGAACGCCGAGGATATCCTTGCCATGCAGGTGGACAACCGCAGCCGGTATCTTCAGTCCATCTTCCACGATGCACAGGAGCTGACCAGCCTTTCCGATACCATCAATGGCCTGACCCAGCAGCTTCTGGACGAGGGAGAGATCAGCCTGAGCACGCTGGACAGCAGCAGCGACGCGGCCTATCCCCTGCTGGAAGCCGCCGCGCCGGAGCTCATCAGCACCCTGCGCATCAAGTCGGTGACCGGCGTGTTTCTTATCCTGAACACCCATGATCTGGATAAGCAGAAGCAGGACAGCCGGCTGCCCGCCATCTACCTGCGGGATCTTGACCCGGATGCCGCTCCCTCCCAGCGCAACGCCGACCTGACCTTTGTGCGGGCACCGGCCCAGCTGGTGCAGTCCCTCTCCATTGCCACGGACAACAGCTGGTCCCCCACCATCCGCTACCGGGCACTGGGAAACCGTGGCTTCCTTTATCCCCCTTTTCAGGCCGCCTATAAAGACGGAGCCAGCCTTGCCGCCTCCGATTATGGCCACTGGACCTCACGATCCTATCCGATTCCCGGGGACACCCACGAGGCCATTGCCTACAGCCAGCCCCTGATCCTGCCAGACGGCACCGTTTACGGCGTGATCGGCGTGGAGCTGCTGGCCGACTACCTGTGGGAGAACCTGCCCTGCTCTGAGCTGCAGAACAGCGGCACCTATTTCCTTGCCGTGACCGATACGGAGGAACTCTCTGCCGCTGAACTGCAGCTGCATCCGGTGCTCCGTTCCCACTGCGACGGGCAGCCGGGTTCTGCGGACGAAAGCCTTACGCTGCGCCTCCACAGTGCCCAGACCCGCCGCTACCTCTTCAGCGATGCCCTCTACATTGCCTCGGTCTCCCCCTTGAACCTCTACAGCCGGAATGCTCCTTTCTCGGGCGAGCACTGGCTTCTCGTGGGCTCTGTTCCCGCGGTGCAGCTCTTTGCTTTCGCCCAGCGGCTGCAGCAGCTGCTCTCCTTCATCATTCTGATCACGCTGGCCGTTGGCTTTGTTTGCAGCTGGCTGATCAGCAGGCGGCTGGCCCGGCCCGTAGCCAAGCTCTCGGCTGAGGTAGCCGCTGCCGAAGCGGATTCCTCCGCCATCCCGCATCTGTCCACCACCGGCATCAGGGAGCTGGATCAGTTTTCCTCTGCCTTTACCCAGCTGAGCAAGGACGTGCTGGACTCCTCCACCCGCTTTTTGCGCATTATGAAATTGGCCAGTGCGGAGCTGGGCGGCTATGAGCTGCGTGATGACAGCGTTTATGTGACTGACAACTTCTTCTCCATGCTGGGCCTTGCACAGGAGCAGCCTGATCCGCTCACGCCAAAGGCTTTCCGCGCCCTGATGGGCACACTGGAGCAGCGGTGGTTCTACCGCCTGTCCCCGGCCAACAACAAGGTCTTTGCCATCCCCCAGCCCGACGGCAGCACCCACTACATCACCCTGCGTGTCACCCATATCCTGGGCGAAAACGCCTCCGAGGTGGGTCTGGCTGAGGATATGACCACCACGGTGCTGGAGCAGCAGCGCATTGAGCACGAGCGCGATTACGATACCCTGACCGGCCTGTACCGCCGCCGTGCCTTTGACCGCGCCTGTGAAGCGCTGTTCCAGCAGCCCGAAAAGCTGGGCTGTGCCGCCCTGCTGATGATGGATCTGGACAACCTCAAGCAGATCAACGACACCTACGGCCACGACTGGGGTGACCAGTACATCCGCCAGACCGGCCAGTGCTTTGCGGCCAACACGCCCGCCAACACCATCTGCTCCCGCCTTTCGGGCGATGAATTCCTGATCTTCTTCTATGGCTACCAGGATCAGGCACAGCTCCGCGCCCAGCTGGAGCTGCTGAGTGCCGCCCTGCAGCGCAGCGTGTCCATCCTGCCCAACGGCAAGCAGCTGCACATCAGCATCTCGGGCGGCATTGCCTGGTACCCCACGGACGGCCACGACCTGCTCACCCTGAAAAAATATGCCGACTTTGCCATGTATCAGGTCAAGCATTCCCACAAGGGCCGCATGTGTGATTTTGATATCGGCAGCTACCATCAGGAGGCATACGCCGCCCAGACCCAGCAGGACTTTGAGCGCCTGCTGCGGGAGGAACTGGTGACCTACCACTTCCAGCCCATCTGCTCTGCCCGCAGCGGCCGGGTCGCAGCCTACGAGGCCCTCATGCGGGTCGATCTGCCTACCCTGCACTCCCCCGCTCAGGTCATGCAGCTGGCCCATGAGACGGGCCGCCTGTATGAGATCGAACGGATCACTGTGTTCCATTCCAGCGCGATCTTCCAGCGCATGCAGGCACAGGGCCTGTTCCAAAGCGATGCCCTGCTCTTCATCAACTCCATCGCCAATGTCAGCCTGACGAATGAGGATGTGGAGGAATATACCCAGCGCTACCCCGAGCTGCTCAAGCGGCTGGTGGTGGAGATCACCGAACAGGAGGATCTGGACCGCGCATGTCTGGAGCGGAAGCGGAACGTTCCGGGCTTCTCCGGCTCCTTTGCGCTGGATGACTACGGCAGCGGCTACAGCAACGAATTGAACCTGCTGGAGCTCTCGCCCCGGTACATCAAGATCGACATTTCCATTGTGCGCGGGATCGACACCGACCGTGATAAGCAGCAGATCGTCTCCAACATTGTGGCTTACGCCCACGCCCGCAGTATGCAACTCATCGCCGAGGGCATTGAGACCGAGGCCCAGCTGCGCACCGTCATCGGTCTGGGCGTGGACCTGCTGCAGGGCTATTACCTCAGCCGCCCCGCCGCAGTGCCCGCCCCCATTGCACCGGCAGCGCAGGCGGTGATCGACCAGCTCGAACACCAGCGGTTTGATCCCCTCGGTTTATGATCTTTCCGGCTCCCCTGTGGGGGAGCCTTTTGTGACCCCATTCAGAGAAAGGAGACACGATGAACCACGAATCCAGTTCCGCTCTCCCCGCCGCCATCCGGGTGCGGGGCGCGCGGGTGCACAACCTGAAGAACATCGACGTAGATGTGCCGCTCCACAAGATCGTCGGCATTGCGGGCGTGTCCGGTTCCGGCAAGTCCTCGCTGGCGCTGGGTGTCCTCTACGCCGAGGGCTCCCGCCGTTATCTGGAGGCCCTTTCCACCTATACCCGCCGCCGGATGACCCAGGCCGAAAAGGCGCAGGTGGACGAGATCCGCTATGTTCCCGCCGCACTGGCCCTCCACCAGCGGCCCGGCGTGCCCGGGATGCGTTCCACCTTTGGCACCATGACCGAGCTTTTGAACAGCCTGCGCCTGATGTTCTCCCGGCTCTCCCACTACCCCTGCCCCGCCTGCGGCTGCATGGTGCCGCCCAGCCTGAACATTGCGGCCGAGATCCCGCTCTACTGCCCCCGGTGCGGCGCGCAGGTGCCGGTGCTGGGCGCGGAGCAGTTCGCCTTTAACAGCACCGGAGCCTGCCCAGACTGCGAGGGCACCGGCATCGTGCGGGTGGTGGACGAATCCACTCTGGTGCCGGACGAGAGCCTTTCCATCAACGAGGGCGCAGTGCTGCCCTGGCAGACCCTGATGTGGTCACTGATGAAGGAGATCGCCGAAAAGATGGGCGTGCGCACCAACGTTCCCTTCCGGGAGCTGACCCCGGAAGAGCGCGACATGGTGTTCCACGGCCCTGCCCAAAAGGTGCACCTGCTCTACCAGAACAGCAAGACCGGCGCGGCGGGTGAAATGGATTTCACCTACTTCAACGCCGTTTATACCGTGGAGAACGCTCTTGCCAAGGTGACGGATGAAAAGGGCATGAAGCGGGTGGAACGGTTCCTGAAGCAGGGCCCCTGCCCCGCGTGCGGCGGCTCCCGCCTGAACGCCGCGGCCCGGGCTCCCCGGCTGCGGGACATCGGGCTGGCCGATGCCTGCCGCATGACGCTGGACACGCTGGTGCAGTGGGTGGAGGGGGTGCCCGCCTCCCTGCCCGTGGAGATGCGCCCCATGGCTGAGAGCATCTGCGAGTCCTTTCAGGCCACCGCCGCCCGTCTGCTGGATCTGGGGCTGGGCTACCTCTCCCTTGACCGGGAGGCCGCCACCCTTTCCACAGGGGAGCGCCAGCGGGTGCAGCTGGCCCGCTCGGTGCGCAACCGCACCACCGGCGTGCTCTATGTGCTGGACGAGCCCTCCATCGGCCTGCACCCCTCCAACATCGAGGGCCTGCGGGGCGTGATGCATGACCTGATCGCCGACGGCAACTCCATCGTGCTGGTGGATCACGACACCGAGATCCTGCGGGATGCCGACTGGCTCATTGAGATGGGCCCCGGTGCCGGTGAAAACGGCGGCACCATCCTGACACAGGGCACTGTGGAGCAGGTGGCCCAAAGCCCGGCCTCCCGCATCGGGCCCTTCCTTGCCGACCTGCACACCCTCTCAGCCCGCACCCGCACCCCGGAAGCGGAGCTCTTTGCGCTGGGCACCATCACCCTGCGCACCCGGGCCATCCACACCGTCAAGCCGCTGGAAGTCCGGCTGCCCAAGGGGCGGCTCATTGCGGTGACCGGCGTGTCCGGTTCCGGCAAGACCACGCTGGTGCTGGAAAGCCTGATCCCCGCGCTGGAAGCCGCCGCCAAGGGCGAAGCTCTGCCCGCCCATGTGGAAAGCATCACTGCACCGGGCATTGCGCAGGTCAAGCTCATTGACGCAACGCCCATCGGCATCAATGTTCGGTCCACGGTGGCCACCTATGCCAATGTCCACGACGAACTGCGCAAGATCTACGCCCGCTCCCCCCTTGCCAGGGAGAAGGGCTACAAGGCGGGCGATTTCTCCTACAACACGGGCCGCCTGCGCTGTCCCGGCTGCGACGGCACCGGCACCATCAGCCTGGACATCCAGTTCCTGCCGGATGTGGAGATCACCTGCCCGGACTGCGGCGGCTCCCGCTACCAGAAGGATGCCGCCGCCCTCTACCGCACCCGGAAGGACGGCACCCAGGCCGAGAGCCTGCCCCGCCTGATGGAGATGAGCGTGGACGAAGCCCTTGCCGCCTGTGCCGACCTCAAGCTGGTGGCCAGCCGGCTGCAGACCCTTTCCAACCTGGGGCTGGGCTACCTGACTTTGGGCGAGGCCACCCCCAGCCTTTCGGGCGGGGAGGCCCAGCGGCTCAAGCTCGCCAGCGAAATGGGCAAAGGGCAGGCCGACACCGTGTTTGTATTCGACGAGCCCACCATCGGCCTGCACCCGCTGGACGTGCGCACTCTGCTGGGCGTGTTCCAGCGTCTCATTGACAGCGGGGCCACTGTGGTGGTCATTGAGCACGATCTGGATGTGATCCGCAACGCCGACTATCTCGTGGACCTTGGCCCCGGCGGCGGCGAGAGCGGCGGACGCATTGTGGCCTGCGGCACACCGGAGCAGGTGGCCGCCGATCCCGCCAGCATCACCGGAAAATATCTGCACCTGTAAACCAAGAGGGAGAGCCCCGCAATGAACTGCACCCCATTTGTTAGACAGTATGGTATACTGTTTAGGAAATGGGGTGT
>OOAJ01001264.1_pt1 | contig 11893 bp, 8 predicted proteins | sample 1671241 | NCBI WGS metagenome assembly OOAJ01 (sample SAMN06348136, study PRJEB24527) | human gut metagenome | biome: human gut; feature: ankylosing spondylitis patient; material: feces | host: Homo sapiens | place: China | collected 2015-10
CTAAAGTACAAAACGCAAAGCGTTGTACCAGCCATTTGGCTGGTGCGGCGCTTTTCCTTTTTGTCCAGGCGCTTTCCATAGAGAAACTGGGAGTATTGATGACTGACAAAGGAGGATTTTTATGAAGAAACGGCTCATCAGCCTCTTACTGGCGTTCAGTATGATGCTGACATTTCTGCCTGCGGGGGCAGTGTCGGCATTTGCGGAGGAGAAAATTGATTCGAGCACGGAAACATTGATTCCAAATAACAACGGTGGTGTGTACACCATTACGAAAGCGAATACAACCTATCAGATGAAGGGAGATTATAACTTCCCTATCAAAATCACTGCTAAAGGCGTAACAATCAATATCATCGGAAATATTACTTATGGATTTGAAGTTCACCATGGTGGGGACATTCCCTATTTGATTGATGTGGAAACTACAGGTGGCGTAACAATCAATAATTATGCTAACTATAACGTCACTACGAGCAAGAGCGACTGTGGTTTTGTGACAACAAGGGGAGCTCGAACAGCTCAAAACCCGGATGCATCTGCTGGAAGTGCCACTATCAATGGTGGAAGCTATACTACAGTTAACACAGAAACGCTTTGTAACAGTCAGGGTGAGATGATGCTGAATAATGTTACTGCGGAATGCCAAAATGGCTATGCAGTAACAAACCGTGTGGGAACGGTGATTATTGACGGAGGAAACTACAAAAGTATCAATAGTAGGGCAATCAATAATGAAAAAGGCGGAACGATGACCATTCAGGGGAATCCTGAAGTGGTAGCGCAGAATAATGCGGCTCTCTATAGCGTAAGTGGTGTTGTAACAGTTGTTAGTGGAACATTTAAAGATAGCGCTGAGGGTATCCATCTGCAGGGCGGCAGTGTTGTCCTGAAGGATGCAGAATTCAGCGGCAATGGCGCGGATATCTATCTGAACACTGGCAAGCAGATCACGATTGAAGGGACTTTCAATCACAATGCCACCGTTGCCTGTGCTGACCCCAAGGATGGCCGTCAACTGACTACATCCACCACTGGAACGGATTACCAGAAGAATCTGAACCTGACGAGTGCGAATGCGGACTATCTGGTGGGCTATAAAACCGAGGATGGCAAGGAATATCGCTGCCTTTCCAAGAAGGTCGGCGTGACCATCAACGGTCTGAAGGGTGAGATCAAAGCAGAAGATCAGGCAGAGTTTACCGTGACCCTTGACCATGCGGGCAGCACCGGTACCGGTATCCTGACCTTTGGCGACAAGAACAGCGAGATCGAGTATAAGGACGAAGAAAGCGGCGAGTACAAGCCCATGTCGAAAGACGGCCTGCCCATTAAGCTGGCCAGTGACAAGAATGATTATGCGTTCCGCATTATCCCCCAAAATGCCGGTAACCAGAAGCTGACCGCTGCTGTGGTGCGGGATGCTGTGGAACTGGGCACAGCGGACAAGGACTATACCGTTGCAGGCCGTGTTCACACCACTGTGGCCATTGAGGGTCTGGAGGATGCCGTCATCAAAGAGGGCGAAAGCAAGGGCTTTACTGTAAAGGTTACCCCCAATGATGATGCCAAGCTGGGTGAGGCATTCATCGACTTTGGCGACAAGAACAGCGAGATCGAATACAAGGACAAAAACGGCGAGTACAAGCCCATGCCGGAAGGCGGCCTGAAAATCAATCTGGGTGACGGTAAGGTTGAGCGCGAGTTCCGCATTGCTCCCAAGGAGACCGGCAAGCAGACCCTGACCGCTGCTGTCAAGAAGGATAAGAATGAGCTGGCAACGGACGAAAAGGACTTTGTTGTGTCTGAAATGCCCATCCTGACCTTGAAGGACGGCGTTATCACCAGCGTAACAGTGCCCGGCAAGGATGGTGCTGACCCCGAGGATATCACCGAGATCGTTAAAAAGAATGCCAACGAGGACGGTTCCTTTAATGTCCCCGAGGGTGCAACGGTGAGTGTTGCATTTGATAAGGATGCTTTTGCAGATAGCGGTCTGAAATTTGGCCACTGGGATATCACTGGCCTGGATGATCCGAACGCTTATCAGGATAAGGAAAGCTTTGACTTTGTGATGCCTGCAAAGGCCGAGACCCTGAAAGCCATGACACAGGATGCCACCATTGAAGATGACGAGCCCGATATCGTTGGCCCCATCGTGATCGGCACCACTGTTGTTGTCGGCGGTGCAGTGCTGGGCTATCAGGCCTATTCTCTGGGCGCTGAATTTGCAGGCAAGCTGATGGCTCTGCCCTACTTCCCCAGCAACCGCAGCGCCCTTGCCATGATGCTGTGGGAGGATGCAGGCAAGCCCATGCCCGAATCCGAACTGCTCTACCCCGATGTAGGGCAGGAAGAGCAGGATATGGACCTGCAGCATGCCGCCCGCTGGGCCATGGAAAACGAGCTTATCCCTGACCTGAACGATGAGGGCACGGCTCCGGAAGAGATGAAATTCTATCCCGACAACACCGTAAGCAAGATCGATGTGCTGAAAGCATGGCAGAAAGCACAGGAGCTCAAGCAGAACGCCTGAGCAGCCCTAAACCAACCCCCACTTGGCCCGTAAACCGCAATGCGGGCTGAGTGTTCCAAAATTCCCAAAGTACAGAAGCGCTTCATCCTCTCCCGGATGAGGCGCTTCTGTGCTTTCCGGAATTTTTTTCCCGGCACCCCTTGCATCCCGCCCGCCGGTGCGGTATGCTTAACCAATAGAGCATTGCAGAGGGAGGGAGACCCCGGATGGACATGGAAGAGATCCGCTACCTGCTGGGCGGCACGATATTCGCGCGGGCCAAGGCCTACACGGACCGGATACAGGATCTGAATTGCGAAGTGGCTGGGAACGGCGTGCGCCACCTGAGCGCCGACGTGCGCGGCGGCGGGCGGAGCCTGTACCAGACCCAGGTCTGGCTGCGGGAAAACGGCAGCTTTGTCAGCGCCAGCTGCTCCTGCCCCTACAACGAAAACGGCGAGGGGCCCTGCTGCAAGCACATCGGCGCGCTGCTGATGTGGGACAGCGAGAGTCAGGGCCTTTCCGGCAGAGCGCCGCAAAGGCCCTCTGAGAGCCCGGAGAGCATCCCGGGCGTAGTGCGGGGCACGGCCAACCTGCAAACGCCCCAGCCTGAGGAGCCGCCCCGCAGGGACAGCTATGCCTCCAGCCTGGAGATGCTGTTCGGCAAGAAATGGCGGGGCGAGGAACCGGAATCCGACTACGAGGCACGGCGGCTGCTCCAGGCCTATCAGGAGGGAGCGCTGGCCGAGGTGGACGGCGTGACCGGCCACGCAGAGCTGCGCCCCCACGCCGCAGAGCTGGAGCCGGAGCTGACCCTGCTGCCCGGGGAGCTGCCCTGGCTGCGGCTGCGCATCTCGGCAGACGGCGGGCGGCAGTATGTGGTAAAGAGCATCCCGGACCTGCTGCGGGCCGTGGAGAAGCACGGCTTCATCAGCTACGGCAAGGCGCTGGAATTCCGGCACAGCTGGGAGGCCTTTGCTCCGGAGGCACAGCAGCTCCTCCGCCTGCTGCGGCGGCAGCTCAGTGCAAAGGAAGGGGTCGAGGCGGCTCTGCGCAGCTATGGCAATGCACCCCGCAGCGGGCCTGCCGGGGGCATCCCGCTGAACGGCGAGATCTTTGATGGACTGGTAGCCCTCTATGCCCCCACCGGCAATCTGGGCGGCTATACCCTCAAGACCGGCATCCCGGCCCTGACCATGCGGGTGGAAAAGCGCCGGGGCGGCGTGGAGGTGTCCGTGACCCCTGCGTTGGGGTGGAAAACGGGTTTAGACAACGACTATTTATACAGTGAGGATACGATCTGGCAGCTGGACCGGGCCGAAAGCGCCCGGATGCGGCCCGCCCTTGAGGCACTGTGCGGCAAGAGCCTGTTCTTTACCACCGGGGATGCCACCGCCTTTTGCAGCTATGTCCTGCCAGAGCTGGGCAGCAGGGTGACCATTGAGGACCCCGAACGCCTGCTGCTGAATCAGATCCCGTTGGAGCCGGTGGTGCAGTTTTATCTCGACGCGCCCACGCGGGAAACGGTGCGGGCACACCTTGAATTTTTGTACGGCGAGGACCGCGTCACGCCGGAGGAACCGGGGCCTGCCGGTCTGCTGCGGGATGCCCGCGCCGAACAGCGGGCCGGGCGGCTGCTGGGGCGGTATCTGGAGCCGGGGCCGGACACCATGGGCAACGGCCTTGCCGCCCACTACGATGCCTATGAGGAGGATGAAGTCTACCGCTTCCTCGATGAGGGGATCCCGGCCCTGCTGGCTGAGGGCGAGGTCTACCTGACCGATGCCTTCCGCAGTATGCAGGCCGCACCGCCGAAGATCTCGGTGGGGGTGTCGGTGCACGGCAGCGTGCTCGACCTTGAGGTGGACACGGGGGAGTTCCCGGTGGGAGAGCTGAAAGCCCTGCTGAGATCGCTCCACCAGAAAAAGCGCTACCACCGCCTGCGCGATGGCCGTCTGCTCCGGCTGGACGATTCCATGGAGGTGCTGGACGAGCTGAACGAGACACTGGAGCTTTCCGGGGCCAAACTGGGCCAGACCCACGCCCGGCTGCCCCTGTACCGGGCCCCCAGTCTGGACTGGGCGCTCTCGGGGCAGAACGGCATCCGCTTCAACCGGGACGATGCCTTCCGCCAGCTCAGCCGGAGCTTCCATGCGGTAAAGGACAGCGAGTATACACCGCCTGTATCTCTACAAAAAGTTTTGCGAAAATACCAGCGGGACGGCTACCGCTGGCTCCGCACGCTGGATGGCTACGGCATGGGCGGCATCCTTGCCGATGATATGGGTCTGGGCAAGACGGTGCAGGTGCTCAGCTATCTGCTGGCACTCCGGGAGCAGGGCGGGAACCCCCTGCCCAGCCTCATCGTCTGCCCGGCCTCGCTGGTGCTGAACTGGGCCGAGGAATGCCGGAAGTTCACGCCGGAGCTGAACTGTGTTGTGGTGGACGGGGATGCCGCCCACCGGGCCCAGCTGGCCGAGCAGTGGGACGGGGCAGATGTGGTGGTGACCAGCTACGACCTGCTCCGCCGCGACGAGACCCTCTACGAGAGCCAGAAATTCTACGCCTGTATCCTGGACGAGGCCCAGGCCATCAAGAACCACACCACCCAGAAATACAAGGCAGTGTGCGGGGTGAACAGCCGTGTCCGCTTTGCGCTGACCGGCACCCCCGTGGAGAACCGCCTGGGCGAGCTGTGGAGCATCTTCTCCTTCCTGATGCCGGGCTACCTGCCGCCCTACAAGAGCTTCTGCAGCCGGTTTGAAAAGCCCATCACGCAGGAAAACGACCCGGCGGCGGTGCGGCGGCTGAACCAGCTCACCGGGCCGTTCATCCTGCGCCGGATGAAGTCCGAGGTGCTGAAGGAGCTGCCCCCCAAGACAGAAAACGTCTACCGCATCGAGCTGGAAGAGGAACAGCGCAAGCTCTACCTTGCCGCCGTGGTGGATGCCCGGGAGAAGCTGCGGGCCGCCAAGCCCGAGGACAAGATGGCGGTGTTCGCCGTCCTCATGCGGCTGCGGGAGATCTGCTGCGACCCCCGGCTCATTGCCGACAACTGGACAGGCGGCAGCGCCAAGCTGGATGCCTGCATCGAGCTGGTCACCAGTGCCGTGGAGGGCGGGCACCGCATCCTGCTGTTCAGCCAGTTCACCTCCATGCTGGAGCTGCTGGCCAAGCGGCTGGACGCGGAGGGCGTGAGCCACTTCACCCTGCAGGGCTCCACCCCCAAACCGGTGCGTGCCGAGCTGGTGCGCCGCTTCAACGGCGGCGAGGCCAGCGTGTTCCTGATCTCCCTGCGGGCGGGCGGCACCGGCCTGAACCTGACCGCCGCCGATATCGTCATCCACTACGACCCGTGGTGGAACGTGGCGGCTCAGAATCAGGCCACCGACCGTGCCTACCGCATCGGCCAGCAGAACCCGGTGCAGGTGTACAAGCTCATCGCCCAGGACACCATTGAGGAAAAGATCGTGGAGCTGCAGCAGGCCAAGCAGGATCTGGCCGAGACCGTCACCGGCAGCGCGGATGGTGCCATCCTGCGCATGAAGCCGGAGGAGCTGCTGGATTTGTTGGAGGGAACCGAATGATGCAATACGCCATATTTGCCCGGCCTGTCGTGACCATTTACGACCTGCCCCAGACCACCAAACAGAGCGAGGCGGGCCTTGTCTCCACCATCGGGGACGAGGGCCTGTACGGTCAGGCCTGTCAGGTGCGCACCGCCCCCGGCGGCGTGACTGCCGAGGGAGTGCCCCTCTCCCCGGAGGTGGCCGAGGTGGTCACCTTTTACGGCTACCACGGCTTTGTCCGGTGGGATGCGCTGAAATTTGTCCATGAGGATACACTGCGGGACTACCTGTCCCAGCCGCTGGTGCTGGTGGGCCGTGCCACCGATGTGCTCAAACTGCCCAAGGTGCAGGGGGTGCGGATGCTGGAGCTGGAGCGGGGCTGCCTGCTCTGCCGCCTGCCCGAGCCGCCCGAGGAAGCCGAGGCCCACACCGGCTGGGCCAAGGTGGCCCTGCTGGATGGCCGCACCGGCTATGTCCGGGACGTGGCGCTGGAGCCGGTACGGTTTGAGATGACCGCCGTGTTCTCCCAGCGGGAGGGGCTGGCCTTTGATGACGCGCTGGCTGAGGCCCGGAATATTACCGCCGGGGAGCTGGTGCCGCAGGCACTGCAGGCGTGGTACGACGGCAGCGAGGAAGCGTTCCGGGATGCCGTCTGTGCGCAGGCGAAAAAGTATCTGGGCACCGAGTACCGCTGGGGCGGCAAGTCGGGCCGTGCCATTGATTGTTCCGGCCTTGTCAGCAGCGCCTATATGCAGTGCGGCGTGCTCATCTACCGGGATGCCAGGATCGTGGAGGGCTGGCCCATGCACCAGATCCCCTTTGCGGACAAAAAGCGGGGCGATGCCCTCTATTTCCCCGGCCATATCGCCCTTTACCTCGGCGAGGGCCGCTATATCCACTCCACCGGCGCGTCCGCCAGCGGCGGCGTGGTCATCAACAGCCTTGACCCAGCCGATCCGCTGTACCGGGAAGATCTGGTCAAGAGCCTGTATGCGGTGGGGAGTGTTTTCTGATAAAGTAACTCACCCTCTCCGTCATCCCTGCGGGATGCCACCTCTCCCAAAGGGAGAGGCACTGGCAATTCCCCCGCAAGGTTTCGGGAAACCGCCAGAGGCTCCCCCTTTGGGGGAGCTGGCAAAGCCGTCAGGCTTTGACTGAGAGGGCGAGGATGTTATAGGAGGAAGAACAATCCATGAAAGTCTTTGATCTACATTGTGACACCCTGAGCGAGCTGCGGCGCGCGGAGATGCGGGACGACGGGCAGACCTTTGCCCGCAACAACGGCCACATCGATCTGGAAAAGCTGGAGAAGGGCGACTACATGCTCCAGTGCTTTGCCGCCTTTGTGAATCTGGCCGACCCCACCCCGGGCGCGGATCCGCTGGTGACGGCGCTGGAAGAGATCGACGTGTTCAAGCGGATGATGGAGCGGTATTCCGACAGGATCGCCCCTGTTTACCGCCCCGAGGATATCCGCAAAAACGCCGAGGCGGGCAAGATCAGCGGAATGCTGACCATAGAGGAAGCAGGCTGCTGCAAGGGCAGTCTGGGTGTGCTGCGCCGGATGTACGAGCTGGGCGTGCGGATGATGACCCTGACCTGGAACCACGAGAACGAGCTGGCCAGCCCCAACGTGGTGCCCGGCAACGGCCCCATCTGGCCCTGTATGCCCAACACCGAGACCGGCCTGAAGGAGAAGGGCTTTGAGTTCCTGGCCGAGATGGAGCGCCTGCACATCATTGCCGATGTGAGCCACCTGTCCGATAAAGGCTTCTGGGACATTGCGGAGCACAGCACCCGCCCCTTTGCGGCCAGCCACTCCAACTGCCGCGCCCTGGCCCCCCACTGCCGCAACCTGACCGATGAGATGATCCGGGTCATGGCGGAAAAAGGCGGTCTGGTGGGCCTGAACTACTGCGCGGGCTTTCTGGATGACCAGCCCAGCCCCGACCTGTGCCGCAGCACCACGGCCCTGATGGCCAAACACGCCGCCCATTTCAAGCAGGTGGGCGGCATTGAGATCATCGGTCTGGGCAGTGACTTTGACGGCATCGGCGGCAAGCTGGAACTGAGCGACTGCTCCAAAATGCCTCTGCTGGCCGATGCCCTGCGGAAAGAGGGCTTCACCGAGGATGAGGTGGAAGCCATCTTCTTCCGCAACGCACAGCGTTTCTTTGAAAACAACCTGTAATCACCGTTAGTATCAAAAGATTCATTGAATTCATTGAAATCATTGCTCATCATTGCACTAGAATCAATGAGAACCAATGAAATCAATGTTTTCAATGATAATTATGTCTTAACGGTAAGAATGAAGTATAACGGAAAGTATAGAAAAGTTGAGGGATTCCAGATGGATCAGAATATGACATTGGAAAAGCGCATTGCCGCAGAGCTCTATTCCTATCAGGGCAGGATGAGCGTTTTTGTGGATGACCTGCGCGGCAGCACGGTGGAGATCGGTGCCGACGAGGAATTTGAGACGGCCTCCACCATCAAGGCGTTCATTCTGGCGGTGCTGTATCTGCAGGCCAGCCGGGGCAGGGCTGACCTGGAAGAGGAGATCACCTACGAGGCCAGCCAGTTCGTGGACGGCTCCGGGATGCTCCGGGCCCTGGGCGTGGGGGCAAAGCTCAAGGTGAAGGACACCGCCACCATGATGATCATCTGCTCGGACAACATCGCCACCAATATGATCATCGATTACCTGGGGCTGGACACCATCAATGCCTGCATCCGGGAATTGGGCTTTGGGCACACCGTCCTGCACAACCCCCTCCACTTTGACCGCTACGACAAGCTGGGCACCACCACGCCCCGGGACTACGCCGCCCTGTTTGCGCAGGTGGCAAAGGGCACGCTGGTCAGCAGGGAAGCCAGCGCCGCCATGCTGGGCATCTTCCGCCAGCAGCACTACAACACCATGCTGACCCACGATTTCCCCCAGTTCTATCTGGACTGCGAGGAGACCGGCGAGCCGGAGCTTATCTGGGTGGCCAGCAAGAGCGGCAGCATGAACGCCTGCCGCAACGATGGCGGCATCATCCACACCCCCTACGGCGAGTATGTGATCGTTCTGATGAACAAGGAGTTCCATGACATCATCGAGTACAACGACCACCCCGCCATGGTCTATGGTGCCCGGGTGTCCCGGATGATCCTGGATCAGATCCTGGCCTGCGAGGGAAAGCTGTATCTGAAGTAAACGAAAGAGTGGGAAAGTAGAACGAATGGAAATTACATTATCATTGCCAATGCTGCTGTTTCTGATGCTGATGACCGGGTTTGCGGGCTTTGTGGACTCGGCGGCGGGCGGCGGCGGTCTGATCAGCCTGCCCGCCTACCTGTTTGCGGGCCTGCCGGTGCATTACACCTACGGCACCAATAAATTCAGCGCGGCCTGCGGCACCACCTTTGCCACGGCGCAGTTCTTCCAGAAGGGAGCCATGAACATCCGGGTCGGCCTGCTGGCGGCTGTGGGCAGCTTTGTGGGCAGCGCACTGGGCTCCCACATCGTACTCCTGCTCAGCGATCAGGTGCTGCGCACCATGATGCTCATCATCCTGCCGGTGGCGGCGGTGCTCATCCTCTGGCGGCGGGACCTGCCCGACGAGAACCGGGACAACGGCACCCTGAACGCCAAAAAGGCGGTGCTGGCCCTTGCCATCGGGCTGGGCATCGGTCTGTATGACGGCATCTTTGGCCCGGGCACCGGCACCTTTGCCATCATTGCCTTTACCACCCTGATGGGCTTTGACCTGCGCACGGCGGGCGGCAACGCCAAGGTGCTCAACCTTGCCAGCAACTACGCCAGCCTTGTAACGTATCTTTCCAGCGGGCTGGTGGTGTTCTCCATCGGCATCCCCTGTGCTGTCAGCGGCATTGTGGGCAACCTGCTGGGCTCCCACTTCGCCCTCAAGAACGGCGCAAAGTTCATCCGCCCCATGATGCTTGTGGTTCTGGTGCTCCTGCTGGGCAAGATCGTCTCGGACGCGGTGCTGTGAACCAACAAAAAAGAGGAACTGCCGGGAAAGCAGTTCCTCTTTTTGATTGGGTAAGCTCAGAAGGTGAAGCCTTCATCGAGGAAGGCCAGGCCGAACGCGCCGGGGCCGGCGTGGGTGCCGATGACGCAGCCGATCTGGCGCACAAGGGCCTCGTTCCGGCCCAGATTCTCCTGCAGGTAGGTCTGGATGGGCTGCACCTCGCGGGGGGAGAGGGTGTAACCGGCCAGCGCGTCGGCGCAGGTGCTGATGCCGCCCAGCTCCTCGATCTTCTTGAACAGGGCAACGTAAGCGCCGGGCAGGCCCCGGGCCTTGCCCGCCATAACGACCTTGCCCTCCTTGATGGTGATGAGGGGCTTGATGCCCAGCATCCCACCGGCCACGGCCACGGCGGCGGGCAGGCGGCCGCCCTTGCGCAGATACTTCAGGTCGTCGATGACAGCCACCAGATGCAGATGCTCCTTGGCGTGCTCAAGGGTGGCGGCGATCTGCCCGGCAGTCTTTCCGGCATCCCGCAGTTGAACAGCCAGCCGCACCAGCAGGCTCTCGCCCAGGCAGACGTTCTCGGAATCCACAAAGAGGACATTGTCCACATTGGCCATGTCTGCGGCCAGCCGGGCGCACTGGCAGGTGCCGGACAGCTCGTGGGAGAGGAAGATGCCCACCACTTCGTCCCCGGCGGCAGCCGCCTCAAGGAAGAAGCGCTGGAACAGCTCAGGGCTGGGCTGGCTGGTGGTGGGCAGCTTGTGGCAGCGGGCCATCACGCCGTAATACACGGTGGGGGTCATGTCCACGCCGTCCCGGAGCACGGTGCCGTCCTCCAGGGTGACGTTCAGGGGGATGACGGTCACGCCCAGCTGCTCGGCTTCAGCGGGCAGGATGTCGGATGCGGAATCGGTAAGAATGCGGATCATAGTAATACCTCCAACGGGGCCAAGAACGGATAACCCGACCAAATCAATCAAAAAGTCGTATAGGAATATACCAGAGACGACGGGAAATGTCAATTGTTTGAATCAATATTTCTTCGTATTTTCGCAATTCCGCTCCGTTTTCTTGCACAAACGGGCCGAAACATGATACAATGGGCATCAGGCATTGCGGGGCGGTGCGCTGTGCGCCAGAAGCAGCGGAACAGCGCGGCCCCAAACGGAGAGGGGACGGAGAAGATGTCAGAACAAAACCGCCGCCTGCGGGCGGCAGGCATCGCGGCACTGGCCTGGGCCGGGCTGGCGGCGGTCTGGTGTGTGCTGGTTCCCGGCGGGGCGGCAGAGCTGCCGCAGGGCGTGCCCGGTACGCTGCGCAGCCTGCTGGTGCTGCCGCTGGCCGAGGAGCTGGTGTTCCGGGGGGCGCTGCTGCGCCTGCTGCGGCCGCTGGGGGAGCACCCGGCAAACCTCTGCCAGGCTGTGCTCTTTGCGGCCCTGCACGGGACGCTGACCGAAAAGTGCTACGCGCTGGGCATGGGGCTCATTTTCGGATGGGCCGCAGAGCAGACCGACAGTCCTGCACCCGGGGTGGTGCTGCATATCCTGAACAATGGGCTGGTGCTGGCCCGGGCGCTGGCAGAAAGGGGAATGGGATGACCGACTATGAGCTGATGGGCGCTGCGCTGGAGGAGGCCGCACGGGCCGCCGCGCTGGGCGAGGTGCCCGTGGGCGCGGTGGTGGCCCGGAACGGCGAGATCATCGCCGCCGCCCACAACACCCGCGAGACCGAGAAAAACGCCCTCCACCACGCCGAGCTGCTGGCCATTGACGCGGCCTGCAAAAAGCTGGGCGGCTGGCGGCTGTGGCAGTGTGAGCTGTTCG
>OOAJ01001276.1_pt1 | contig 11806 bp, 9 predicted proteins | sample 1671241 | NCBI WGS metagenome assembly OOAJ01 (sample SAMN06348136, study PRJEB24527) | human gut metagenome | biome: human gut; feature: ankylosing spondylitis patient; material: feces | host: Homo sapiens | place: China | collected 2015-10
GAAATTCTAAAAAGAATTTTCAAGGTTGTCTTTCTGTTCAGTTATCAAAGTTCATCGCTCTCAAGTTCAGTATTTATCTGTGTTTGAGAAGCTTTTGTGTCGCTCACCTCTCGTGACGACTTGATTATAATATCACTTGTTATTTACTTTGTCAACACTTTTTTACATTTTTTTGAATTTTATTTTAAATCATTATAAAAACAATTTAAAACTCACTCATTCTTCATATCAATGCTCTGATTGCAAACAATCAAGTCCATCAAAAACATTCAATAAAGATAATGTAAACTGCATTAACGCTTCTGGTTAAATATTAACCCTGCGAAGCTTTAAGTAAATAACTTTTCATAACCAGCTTAAGAAATCCCATAGAAAAAGCTCGCAACCATATGGTTGTGAGCTTGATCCTACCAAGCGGAGAAAGAGGGATTTGAACCCTCGCGCCGGTTGCCCGACCTACACCCTTAGCAGGGGCGCCTCTTCAGCCTCTTGAGTATTTCTCCAGATTCCATATATAAACGATTATGAAATTATGCTTTGACGTACTCACGCGTCAATCGCATAGCTGATTATAGCAGAGCATATTATTGTTGTCAATACATTTTTTTATTATTCTTTTCTATATTCTTTAATTGCTGTTTCATATAAGTTATTACCTTCGCTGTCTATTACTACGACAACAGGGAAATTCTCAACCTCCAGTTCTCTTATTGCCTCTGTTCCAAGGTCATCATATGCAATAACTGTTGATTTCTTAATACATTTGGAAAGGATAGCACCCGCTCCGCCAACTGCCGCAAAGTATACTGCCCCATTTCTTACAATTGCATCTATTACTGCCTTGCTTCTTTTGCCTTTGCCTATCATTCCCTTAAGTCCAAGTTCTAAAAGGTCTGGTGCATATTTATCCATACGACTTGCAGTTGTTGGACCTGCTGAACCTATTGGTCTTTGTTCTCTGGCTGGTGATGGTCCCATATAATATATTATGTTATTCTTCATATCTATTGGAAGCTGCTCTTTTCTTTCAAGAGCCTCTGCCATTCTCTTATGAGCTGCATCTCTTGCTGTATAGATAGTTCCTGTTATATATACATAATCTCCCGATTTAAGACTTCTTGCATCTTCATCACTTATTGGTGCATTAATATATTTATCCATATTAATCCTCATTTCTGTTATATTAGTCTTTATATACGATGTAAGGCTCATAATGTCAAAATATGTCTATGCCTGCATAAAATAATACTTCTACCTTTTAGATGTGCCTTACATCTATTATATATATTGTTATATAAGCTATTATATTACCCTATGTGCGTGTCTGTTTACGTGACAGCACATATTAACTGCTACTGGAAGACCAGCTATATGTGTTGGGTATGTTTCTATATTTATGGCAAGTGCTGTCTGTGTTCCTCCAAATCCACCCGGTCCTATTCCTAACTTGTTAATCTTTTCAAGCATTTCCTTCTCAAGTTCATTGACATATGGTACTGGTGAAGGTTCTTCTACATTTCTTGTAAGTGCTTTCTTGGCAAGAAGTGCACACTGTTCAAATGTACCACCAATTCCAACTCCTACTACCATAGGAGGACAAGCGTTAGGACCTGCATCTTTTACTGCTGTTAATATAGCTTCCTTAACACCTTCTATTCCGTCAGCAGGCTTTAACATAAATACCCTGCTCATATTCTCACTTCCAAAGCCCTTAGGTGCAACAGTAATATCTACCTTATCACCTTCTACAATATTGTAATGAATAACTGCTGGTGTGTTGTCTTTGGTATTCTCTCTTATGATAGGGTCTGATACTACTGACTTTCTTAAATATCCGTCAACATATCCCTGACGTACCCCTTCGTTAATGGCATCTGTTATATTACCATTAGTAAAATGTACTTCCTGTCCGACATTTATAAATATAACTGCCATTCCTGTATCCTGACATATAGGAATCATATCATTTCCTGCTATATCAAGGTTCTCGTTGAGCTGGTTAAGAACCTTCTTTCCTAATGGTGATTCTTCTGTGGCAACTGCATTTTTAAATACCTTTTTCATATCATCTGTCAAAAAATGATTGGCTTCTATACACATTTCTTTAATGTTCTGTGTGATTATATCCACATTTAACTCTCTCATATCCACATTCTCCTCTTAATAATTGGTCTGAATAGGCAAAAGCCACCAATTGTAATTGTATACAACTGATGGCTCTTAATTATAATTAATATTATTTATAACTATATTATTTATAATAATATTATTGCTGCTGGTCTTTTTCTGCCGCGTCTAGTAATCTGTCAATTGACTTATCCTGTATGTCCACAGCATCTTCTTGTGTATCTGTTGCAATATTTTCTTCAGAATAACCATTTTCATCACTGGCTTCACTGCCATTCTCATCAGATGGATTTTTTCTTACTTTTGAAACTGTAGCAACCTTTACACCCTCATCAAGATTAATAAGCTTAACTCCTGATGTTATTCTTCCTAATGTAGATATATCCCTGCATGCAAGTCTGATTATAATTCCCTCAGTTGTAATAAGCATTACTTCTCTTGTATCGTCTACAGCCTTAGCACCTATAACATTACCGGTCTTTTCTGTTATCTTGTAACATTTAACACCTTTGCCGCCACGGTGCTGTACTGCATACTCATTAATATCAGTCTTCTTACCCATACCATTCTCAGATACGATAAGCATAGTATTACCCTGATTATTAAGCTGTACTCCTACCACTTCATCTGTATCCATAAGATTCATACCTATGACACCCATAGCTGACCTTCCTGTAGGTCTTACGTCTGTTGCCTTAAATCTTATGCACATACCAAGTTTAGTTACCATCATAACTTCTGTTGTATCATCAGTAAGTTTAACTTCAATAAGCTCATCATCATCTCTTAAAGTCATTGCCTGAATTCCATTCTTTCTTATGTTGGCAAATTCTTTGCAAGGTGTCTTCTTAACTATACCATTCTTAGTCGCCATAAACAGATAATCGTCATCTTTGATGTCTTCTATCTTAACTGGAACGACTGCTGTTATAGTTTCGCCCGGTGCAAGCTGTAACAGGTTGATTATAGCTGTTCCTCTGGAGGTTCTTCCTGCTTCTGGGATTTCATAAGCCTTTAACTTATATGCTCGTCCTGTATTAGTGAAAAATGTAAGTACATGATGAGATGTTGTCATAAACAGATCTTCAATATAATCTTCTTCAAGTGTCTGCATACCTTTAATTCCCTTGCCACCTCTGTGCTGGCTCTTGAAATTATCCGGTGTCATTCTCTTTACATATCCCATATTAGTACGTGCAATAACACAAGGCTCATCTGGTATAAGATCCTCCATAGAAATATCATACTCATCAAATCCTATAGATGTTCTTCTGTCATCTCCGTATTTGTCTGCTATTATTGATATCTCTGTCTTAATAACTGTAAGAAGCTTATTCTTATCAGCAAGGATTGCCTTATACTCATCAATCTTCTTCTGTAATTCAGCAAGTTCTGCTTCTATCTTGCTTCTTTCCAGACCTGTCAGGGCACGGAGTCTCATATCTACGATAGCCTGTGACTGTGCCTCTGTGAGATTGAACTCCTTCATCAGGCTTTCCCTGGCTGTCTGGACATTTTCCGAACCTCTGATTATTGAGATTACCCTGTCGATATTATCAAGTGCAATTATTAAACCTTCTAATATGTGAGCTCTCTCCTCAGCTTTGTTAAGGTCGTATTTTGTTCTTCTTGTAACAACATCTTCCTGATGCATAAGGTAATATTTAAGCATCTCGTAAAGATTAAGCACCTTAGGCTGGTTATCTACCAGGGCAAGCATAATAACGCCAAATGTATCCTGAAGCTGTGTATGCTTATATAACTGATTAAGAATAATATTAGGATTAACATCTCTTCTTAACTCTATAGCTATTCTCATACCCTCTCTGTCGGACTCATCTCTTAAATCTGTAATTCCGTCAATTCTCTTATCTCTTACAAGCTCAGCAATCTTCTCAATAAGTCTTGCCTTATTAACCATATATGGAAGTTCTGTAACAACAATTCTGTTCTTTCCATTAGCCATAGGCTCAATGTTAGTAACCGCTCTTACCTTAATCTTGGCTCTTCCTGTTCTGTAAGCTTCCTCTATTGCTGTCTTTCCTATAATCGTTCCACCAGTAGGGAAATCAGGACCTTTGACAATCTCTAATATCTCCTCTAGTGAAGTATCTCTGTTATTCTCTATCTTATTATCAATTATCTTAACTACTGCACCTATTACTTCCCTTAAGTTATGTGGTGGAATATTAGTAGCCATACCAACAGCTATTCCTGATGTTCCATTAACTAAAAGGTTAGGATATCTTGATGGAAGAACTGTAGGTTCTTTCTCTGTTTCATCAAAGTTAGGTATAAAATCTACTGTGTCTTTGTTAAGATCTGCTGTCATCTCCATAGAAATTCTGCTAAGTCTAGCTTCTGTATATCGCATCGCAGCAGCTCCATCTCCATCGACAGAACCAAAGTTACCGTGTCCATCAACAAGTGGATATCTTGTATTAAAATCCTGAGCAAGCTTTACAAGAGCTTCATATATTGATAAATCACCATGTGGGTGGTATTTACCCATTGTATCACCTACGATACGAGCACACTTTCTATGTGGCTTATCAGGACCATTGTTAAGTTCAACCATAGAATACAATATTCTTCTTTGAACCGGCTTAAGACCATCTCTTACATCAGGCAATGCTCTTGAAGCTATAACGCTCATCGCATAGTCTATGTAATAATCTTTCATAGTCTTTTGCATATCTACTTCCTGAACTTTATCAAAGATATGTTCATCCATTAATATATTTCCTTTCTTTAACACATATAGTAAATATTATTCTGCCTAAATATCGAGATTTTTAACATATTTGGCATTAGTTTCTATAAATTCTCGTCTTGGTTCTACCTTATCACCCATAAGTGTTGAGAATGTAACATCAAGGTCTGCCTCGTCATCCTCTTTCATATCTACTCTTAATAATATTCTCTTATGAGGATCCATAGTTGTATCCCAGAGCTGTTCAGCATCCATTTCACCTAATCCCTTGTAACGCTGAACCTTGTTGTTCTGGTCACGTCCGATTTCAAGCATAATATTATTAAGTTCTTCATCACTGTAGGCATACCATACCTTCTTGTTCTTCTCAACCTTGTAAAGTGGTGGCTGTGCAAGGTATACATGTCCCTGTCTTATAAGCTCAGGCATAAATCTGTAGAAGAATGTAAGAAGCAGTGTTGCGATATGAGCACCATCAACATCGGCATCTGTCATAATAATAATCTTATGATATCTTAATTTGCTTATATCAAAATCTTCGTGTATGCCTGTACCAAAGGCTGTTATCATAGCCTTTATCTCTTCGTTGCCTAATATTCTGTCAAGTCTTGCCTTCTCAACATTTAAAATCTTACCTCTAAGTGGAAGGATTGCCTGTGTTGCACGGCTTCTTGCTGTCTTAGCTGAACCACCGGCTGAATCACCCTCAACGATGTATATCTCGCAGTTCTCAGGGTTCTTATCTGTACAATCTGCAAGCTTTCCTGGAAGTGATGTACTCTCAAGTGCTGTCTTTCTTCTTGTAAGATCTCTTGCTTTTCTTGCAGCCTCTCTTGCTCTTTGTGCAAGAAGTGACTTCTCACATATAGACTTGGCTACTGATGGATTCTGCTCTAAGAATATGCCAAGCTGTTCTGAAACAATGCTGTCAACGGCACTTCTTGCTATAGTATTACCAAGCTTCTGCTTAGTCTGTCCTTCAAACTGAGGGTCTTCAATCTTGACACTTACAATTGCTGTAAGTCCCTCTCTTATATCATCACCTGAAAGGCTCTGGTCGCTGTCTTTTAATATCTTATTCTTTCTTGCATAATCGTTGAAAGTCTTAGTCATAGCATTTCTAAAACCAGCAAGATGTGTACCACCCTCAGGTGTCTTTATATTATTAACAAATGTGTCTACAACCTCGTTAAAGCCGTCATTATGCTGGAATGCTACTTCTACCTGTACGTTATCCTTAACACCCTCACAGTATATAACCTGACTATAGAGAGGCTCTTTGCTCTTGTTGATATACTCAACAAATTCCTTGATACCACCCTCATAATGGAAAGTTTCTTCCTGTTCAATACCTTCTCTTAAGTCAGTAAGAACAATCTTAATTCCTTTAGTTAGGAATGCCATCTCTCTTAATCTGTGCTTTAACACATCGTATTCAAATATTGTTGTTTCCTGAAAGATTTCTTTATCAGGTAAAAATGTAACCTTTGTTCCTGTCTGCTCTGCTGGACAATCACCGACAACTCTTAAATCAAAGCATACATCGCCTCTTTCATAGCGCTGTTCATATATATGTCCATTTCTCTTAACTTCAACTTCCATCCATTCTGACAATGCGTTAACTACTGATGCACCAACACCGTGAAGACCACCAGATACCTTGTATCCTCCACCACCGAACTTACCACCGGCGTGAAGCATAGTGTATACAACTTCAATGGCAGGCTTTCCTGTTTCGTGGTTGATATCTACAGGTACTCCTCTACCATTATCTGTAACCGTTATTGAATTGTCTTTATTAATAAATACCTTAATAACATTACAGTATCCTGCAAGTGCCTCATCTACCGCATTATCTACTATTTCATAAACAAGATGGTGTAATCCTCTTGCAGATGTACTTCCTATGTACATACCAGGTCTTTTTCTAACGGCTTCAAGACCCTTTAATATCTGAATCTGATCTCCACCATAATTCTGCTCTGCCATATTACCTCATTTCTGCAGCCTCATCGCCGCACATTATGTGACTTACTGTTCCATTAGTTACTTTAAATACTTTATTAATATTAATTCTATTATTAATAAATTCGTCCAATCCTGTACAGGTGACTATTGTCTGTATATCTCCTATGCTGTTAAGCAGAAAATTCTGCCTGTTACTGTCAAGCTCAGACAATACATCATCTAACAGTAATATAGGTTTGTCCTTAATAATCTTCTTGACAAGCTCTATCTCTGATAACTTAAGTGATAAAGCTGCTGTACGCTGTTGTCCCTGAGAACCGTATTTTCTGACATCTTTTCCGTTAATGTTAAATACAAGGTCATCTTTGTGCGGCCCTGCACAGGAACATTTATACTTAATATCCTTCTTGCGGTACTCTGATAAAGCACTGCCTAATTCATCTTCATTGACAAATGGCACATACTCTACAACAAGCTTTTCACTTCCACCTGTAAGCTTTGAATGTATTTCGCTAATAATAAGATTAAGTTCCCTTATGAACTTTTTTCTGCCTTCTATGATACATTTACCGTATCGCTCAAACTGCATATCCCATATATCAAGTGAGCTTATCATCTCCTCTGACGGATTAAATGCCAGTTCTTTTAATAATTTATTGCGCTGTCCAAGTACTTTATTAAAATTAACAAGATTACTAAGATATATTTTGTTAAGCTGGCTTAACTCCATATCCATGAAACGTCTTCTCTGCGAAGGTCCGTCTTTAATAATGTTAAGATCCTCTGGCGAAAAAAGCACAACATTAATTATACCAAATAAATCAACAGCTTTCTTTATAGGTATTCCATTAACAGCTATACCTTTGGGCTTATTGCTCTTTAAGTGCATATCAATACGATAACTTATATCATTCTTAATTACATTAGCTTTAATATGTGACTCAGACTCTCCGAATTTGACTATATCTTTATCTTTGCTTCCCCTGTGTGACTTAGAAGTCGCACAGAAATATATAGATTCTAAAATATTAGTCTTACCCTGTGCGTTATCGCCATATATAATATTGACATTTTTATCAAAATTCATATTCAAAATATCATAATTACGGTAATTTTTTAAATCAAGAGACTCTATTATCACAATTACACCTGCTGTTATTAATTATTTTTAATTAGAAGCTTATTGCCCTCAAATTCTACTATTTCGCCGCCAACAAGCTTTTTGCCTCTCTGTGTCTCGACCTTTCCGTTCACTTTAACAAGTCCGTCCTGAATGACTATCTTGGCTTCAACTCCAGATTCAACAAAGCCTGCGGCTTTAATTGCCTGTCCTAATTTGATGAATTCATCACCATTTCTGATTGTTATTTCTTCCATAATACGCTCCATTTCTAATATTTACCATTAAGCTGTAAAGTTTACTGGAAGTATTAAATATATATAAGACTGTTCTTTATCCCTTATAAAGCAAGGTGCTTTAGGATTAACAAGATAAATATCAACTGTTTCATCATCAATAACTCTTAAAGCATCTAAGAGGAACTTAGGATTAAATCCAATCATTAGATCCTTACCCTCTTTCTCAATATCAATATCTTCGTTAAGAGTACCGATTGCTGAATTAACATTAACCTCTAATGAGCCATCTGTAATATTAATGATAATAGGCTTCTTCTCGCCCTCCTTAATAAGAAGATTAGCTCTGTCTATTGAATCAATAAATTCTTTCTTATTGATAACGACCTTAGTACCATAATCGCTTGAAAGCATCTGGTTAATCTTAAAATATTCTCCTTCAATAAGACGTGATACAACAGTTGTATTATCGAATTCAAATAAAATGTGGTTATTAGTAAAGTATACATTTACCATATTTTCTGCATCAGTAGATAATATCTTACTAATTTCCTGTAAAGTCTTGCCAGGAACAACTACTTTAACGTCATCTGCACGTCCTTCAAGATTGAAGTTTCTAATAGCGATACGGTGTCCATCAAGACCTACAACTTTAAGTACATTATCAGATACTTCAAAAAGTTCACCTGTCATCATCTTGTTGTTGTCGTTAGGTGCAGTAGAGAAAATAGTCTGATTAATTACTTCTCTTAAATTAAACTGGGAAATAGTTATCATTTTATCTTTCTCTATGATAGGTAAATAAGAAAAATCATCTCCGGATTTACCGGCAATATTAAATTTACTCTTCTCACAGGTAATTAAAGATGTGTAATTAGCATCTGTAGTAATAGTAATCTCACTATCTGGAAGTTTTCTTACGATTTCAGAAAATAGCTTAGCATCAATAGCAACTTTACCTTTTTCTATAATCTCGCCTTCAACGATAGTTTCTATACCAAGTTCCATATCGTTACCAGTAAATTTAATAACGTTAGTAGTAGCATCAATAAGAATACATTCAAGAATGTTCATAGTTGTTCTTGTAGGAACGGCTTTCATTACAATACCAACTGCCTTATTCAAATCACTCTTAGAAAATACAAGTTTCATAATTGTTCAAAACTCCTTTCGGTGCCGTAAAGTTAATAACAGGCACATATATAAATATATATAATTCAGTAGTAGTTATAGTAGGGGCTGTGAATATGTTAAAAAGTCATACAAACCCAGTAAATATCAGCATTACACCATAGGATAACCAAGTTATTAGTAACTGTATTGCGTGTTAAAAACAATAAAAAAATGTTGATAAAAAATAATATGAAAAATTTAAAAAAAAGTTATTAAATTTAATCAACATAAAAAGCACAGTCTATAAACAACATATCAATAATAATATGTGGATAAATCCACAATATGTTGATAACCATGTGGATAACTATGCAAATACAGGTGTACAACTGTTAATAACTCATGAAGGATTTATCTTTTTAATGATAATATCTATGGTATTGCGCATAGAATCATTCTTAACAACTTCCTGAGCTATCTTTTCAGCTCCGTGGATAACTGTTGTATGGTCACGGTTACCGAGAGCCTTACCAACTGCCTGAAGTGGAGCTGTGGTCATCTGACGGCACAGATACATAGCAATCTGGCGTGGATGAACAATGTCAGCTGTACGCTTAGATGATAAAAGGTCATCATATTTGACATTAAAATGGTCTGCAACCGTCTGGATAATAAGTTCAGGGGTTATCTCTTTTTTCGCATCAGGTGAGATAAGATCCTTTAATGTCTGTTCTGCAAATTCCACAGTTATAGGCGTATGTGAAAGCTTAGAAAATGCTGAAAGTTTAGTTAATGCACCTTCAAGCTCCCTGATACTTGACTTGATATGGGTAGCTACATAATCAGAAACTTCATATGGAATATCAAGTCCTGAAATCTCTGCTTTCCTATTAATAATAGCCATCTTAGTTTCATATGTAGGGATCTGTATATCGACAGGAAGTCCCATTTCAAATCGTGTTCTTAATCTTTCGGAGAGAGTTTCCATTTCCTTAGGTGGCTTATCAGAAGATATAACAATCTGCTTGCCGTCCTGATAAAGGGAATTAAAAGTATGGAAGAACTCCTCCTGAGTAGATTCCTTACCTATAATGAACTGTATATCATCAATAAGAAGAACATCTATATTACGGTAACGGTTTCTGAATGCAGCATTGCCTTTTTCTGCATTCTCTTTATTACGGATTGCATCAATAAGTTCGTTAGTAAATGTTTCACTTGTTACATACAACACCTTCTTGGAAGGATTGTTTTCTATTATAAAATGTGCTATTGCCTGCATAAGATGCGTCTTACCAAGTCCAACACCTCCATATATAAACAGAGGGTTATATACTTCCCCCGGTGATTCAGCAACAGCTAAAGACGCCGCATGGGCAAGGTTATTGTTATTACCTACTACGAATGTTTCAAATGTGTAGTTAGGATTAAGATTAAGAGAAATATTCTTATTAGGAGAACTCTCTTGTGCTGTCTTTTTAGCAGTTTCTTCATTTAAAGTATCTTCTGAAATAATTCTTAATTTATAATCTTTTTTCATAATCTCACTAATGGTTACTTCGAGAAATTTAAGATACCTTTTTTCAACATAGTTAGCAGACATCTGTGTGTCTGAAAGAAGAGTTATTTCATTATCACTGACTGAAATAACCTGAAGCGGCTTAATAAATGTTGTAAAAGAAAGGTTCTGTATATCACATTCGTTCTTAAAGGTGTTAAGAATTAAATCCCAGTTATTAATAATTTCGTTCATATTATTCGCCTTTCTGGCAGTATTAGAATGATTACAACATTCCTTTATAATCATAAAGCATTTAAGTGTTTTTTTCAACAGAATTGTGGATAACTTTTAAAAAATAAGGTATTGTAAACATGCTGTGTATAAGTTTATGCAGTTGAAAAATGTCGAAAATACGCAATTTGTCAAGAAAATCATAGAGTTAACCACAATATTCATGAGAGTTATGCACAAGTTTTGCACAATATGTTGATAACTCGGTATAAGCTGTTGATATCTGTGTATAAATCCACATGATTAAAAAAACGTCAAAAAAAGTTATGTTTTGCTTGACTTTGCTATATATTGCGAATATAATTAGAACGATGTTTTAAAAAAAAGTGCTTAAGCACATTGAAACTTGAAGAATATTCTTACCATATATAATAATGGTAGTGAAGGAGGTGCATAGATTATGAAGATGACATTTCAGCCTAAGACAAGACAGAGATCTAAGGTTCACGGTTTTAGATCAAGAATGAGTACTCCAGGTGGAAGAAAAGTTTTAGCAGCAAGAAGAGCAAAGGGAAGAAAGAGACTTTCAGCTTAATTGATTTTACAGCAGATGAGTACGTCAGTATTCATCTGCTTTTTTCTTTATTATTATATTTATTGTAAATGAATTGCTTAAATGAGTTATTTATTAGAAATAATTCATTTATTGAAGATTAACCAGAATTTAATTTAAACAAATAATTATATGGTGGAGTGTTTATGAAGTACAAAGATTTTGAAACATTGATGAAAAATGA
>OOAJ01001281.1_pt1 | contig 11747 bp, 10 predicted proteins | sample 1671241 | NCBI WGS metagenome assembly OOAJ01 (sample SAMN06348136, study PRJEB24527) | human gut metagenome | biome: human gut; feature: ankylosing spondylitis patient; material: feces | host: Homo sapiens | place: China | collected 2015-10
CTCCGTCACGCCTGCGGCGTGCCACCTCCCCTAGTAGGGGAGGCTTTGGCAGTCCCCGCAAAGTGAACGGTTTCGCCAGAGGCTCCCCTACTAGGGGAGCTGTCGAACGAAGTGAGACTGAGAGGTTGTACGAAGGGAAGCCTGACCATGGACGAAAAGCTCAATTTTTTGCGCTCCCGACTTGCAAAAAAGCGGTCATCAGAGTAGAATAATAACATATGTATCGTAACATGGGCCTGTATACCCAAACGCGGATACATATACCGTAATTTGTCCGCATATCCACCCATCAACAGAGAGGAAACGTGGAGCATATGATCCTGAGCATGACCGGTTTTGGCCGGGGGACTGCTGTATTGAATGGCCGCGAGATCACGGTCGAGCTGCGCAGCGTCAACTCCCGGTATTTCGAGTATTCGTCCCGCATCCCCCGCAGCTGCAGCTACATGGACAGCCGCCTGAAAAAGCAGCTCAACGAGCGGGTCACCCGCGGCAAGGTCGAGCTGAGCATGACCATCCAGAACGTGGAGGCCGCCGACGCAGAAGTGACCGTCAACATGGAGCTGGCCCGCAGCTACCAGAAGGCCCTGCGGAATCTTTCGGAGAAGCTCTGCATCAAGAACGATGTCACCGTCTCGACGCTGACCCGCTTCCCGGACGTGCTGGCCACCCGCCACGCCGACGTGGACGAGGAACAGCTCTGGGCCGACGTCTCCGCCGTGACGGCTCAGGCGCTGGACAACTTCATCGCCATGCGCGCCGCCGAGGGTGCCAAGATGAAGGCCGACGTGGAGAGCCGCCTGTGCTTCCTCGAGGAGCGGGTGGGCAGGGTGGAGACCCTGAGCGCAGGCCGCGTCGAAGCCTACACCGCCCGCCTTTACGAGAAGCTCAAGACCATCCTCGAGGACCGCAGCATCGACGACGCCCGGGTCCTGACGGAAGCCGCCATCTTCGGCGACAAGACCGCCGTGGACGAGGAGACCGTCCGTCTGCGCAGCCACATCGCCCAGTACCGCTCCATTCTGGAGCTGGACGAGCCGGTGGGCCGCAAGCTGGACTTCCTGACCCAGGAGCTGAACCGTGAGACCAACACCATCGGCTCCAAGTGTCAGGACCTGGACATCACCCGCACGGTGGTGGACATGAAGGCGGAGATCGAGAAGATCCGCGAACAGATCCAGAACCTCGAATAAAAACAGTACGGAGGAGTTCAGATGAAGCTCATCAACATCGGCTTTGGCAATCTGGTCAGCGCAGGGCGGGTGGTGGCCGTCGTCAGCCCCGACTCTGCGCCGGTCAAGCGTCTGGTGAAGGAGGCGCGGGAGCGGGGGATGCTCATTGATGCGTCCTATGGCCGCAGCACCCGGGCCGTGCTCATCATGGACTCCGACCATGTAGTCCTTTCGGCCCTGACGCCTGAGACGGTGGCAAGCCGCGCTGCGGGCCAGCCGGAAGGAAAACCGACAGAGGAGCAGTAAAAAATGGAAAACGAAAAGTACCTGTTTGTCGTCTCCGGTGCCGCCGGTACCGGCAAGGATAGTGTGGTCAAGGCCCTGCGCGAGGCCCACCCCGAGATCGAAAAGACCGTCTCCGCCACCACCCGCGCACCCCGCCCCGGGGAGCAGGAGGGCGTGGACTACTACTACCGCACCCGGGAGCAGTTCCAGCACCTCATCGAAACCGACCAGGTGGTGGAGCACAACTTCTACAACGGCAACTACTACGGCACCCTCCGCGAAGAGGTGGATAAGCGCCTCGAGGCGGGCAAGCTGGTGGTGCTGGTCATCGACGTCCACGGCGCGGCCAATATCCGCCGGATGTTCCCGGGGGCTACCACCATCTTCCTGCTGCCGCCCTCCGTGGAGGAGCTGGAACGCCGCCTCCGGGGCCGCGGCACCGAGACGGAAGCCAGCATCCTCGAGCGCCTCGCCACCGCAAAGAAGGAGCTGGCCGAGCAGGAGAAGTTCACCCTCACCCTCGTGAACGACGAGGTGGACGCCTGCGCCGAGAAGCTCTACGGCATCATCCGCCAGCGGGCCGGCCTCGACAGATAACAAGGAGCCGCGAATGCCAAAAACGGTAGGCGTTGCCGTGAGCAACGCGACCTTCCACTTCGACAAACTCTATACCTACGCCGTCATGCCCGACCAGCAGGAGGCCGTCCGCCTCGGCAGCATGGTGCTGGTGCCCTTCGGGCGGGGGAGCAAGGCCCGGATGGGCGTGGTGCTGGCCTGCGACGAAGAGCCGGAACACGCAAAGCTCAAGTACCTCTTCGACGTGGCCCCGGCCTCGGCCTGCCTGACGCCGGAGCTGCTGCGGCTGGTGCATTTCCTCAAGGAGCGCACCTTCTGCACCTACTACGAGGCCGTCAAGGCGGTCATCCCCTATGGGGCGCAGTATAAGCCCGCCCTCGCGGCGGACGGCGTGACGCCGGTGCTCCAAAAGCAGCTCACCCGCCACACCGAGAACAGCTATAAGCTGGTGGGCAGCTTGCAGCAAAAGCCCAGGCCCACGGCCAAGCAGCTGGCGGCAGTGGCCCTGCTGAGCGGGGGAGAGCGCACCCAGAACGAGATGGAGGCCCACGGCATCACCAAAGCCGTGCTGGACAACCTCTGCGCCAAGGGCGTCGTCGAATGCAGCAAGGTGAACAAATCCATCGACCTGTATTCGTCTATCCCGCTGAAAAACGAGCCCATCACCCTGACGGCAGAGCAGCAGGCGGCCTATGACGCCCTGCTGCCCGGCCTCGAAGACACCGCCCCCCACTCGGCGCTGCTCTACGGCGTCACCGGCAGCGGCAAGACGCTGGTGTTCTTAAAGCTCATCGAGCGGTGTCTGGCGCTGGGCCGCCGCGCCCTCGTGCTGGTGCCGGAGATCAGCCTGACGCCTCAGATGATCCTCCGCCTCAAGAGCCGGTTCGGGCGGCGGGTGGCCGTCCAGCACTCGGCCCTCAATCACACCGAGCGTCTGCTCCAATGGCAGATGATACAGGACGGCGGTGCCGACATCGTGGTGGGGACCCGGAGCGCCGTCTTTGCCCCGCTGGAGAACATCGGCCTCGTCATCATCGACGAGGAGCAGGAGCACACCTACCGCTCCGAGTCCGCGCCCCGGTACGCCGCCCACGAGGTGGCCCGGCAGCGGGCGGCGGAGAACGGCTCCCTGCTCCTTCTGGCCAGCGCCACCCCCAGCACCGAGAGCTTTTACGCCGCCCGGAATGGCCGCACCCAGCTCGTCCGGCTCACCCAGCGCTACGGCGGCAACCCGCTGCCCAGCGTCCAGATCGTGGATATGCGGGCAGAGCTGGCCTCGGGCAACCCGAGGGAGATCAGCCTTGCCATGGAGGACGCCATCCGGCGCAACCTCGACGCGGGGAAGCAGACGATTTTGCTGCTCAACCGCCGGGGCTACCAGACCATGGCCCAGTGCGACGACTGCCGCGAGGTGCTGAAATGCCCCAAGTGCAGCGTCCCCATGGTCTACCACAAGGCGGGCCACAAGCTGCTCTGCCACTACTGCGGCACCCAGCTCGACCCGCCCCCCAAGACCTGCCCCGCCTGCGGCGGCAAGCTGCTCTACCGGGGCTTCGGCACCCAGAAGGCCGAGGAGGAGCTGGCCCAGCTCTTCCCGGAGGCAAGAGTGCTGCGGATGGACCAGGACTCCACCGCCGCCAAAGACGCCCACGAAAAGCTGCTGGCGAAGTTCGCCCGGCATGAGTACGACATCATGGTGGGGACCCAGATGGTGGCCAAGGGCCTCGATTTCGAGGACGTGACCCTCGTGGGCGTCCTCGGCATCGACTCGCTGCTCTTTGCGCAGGGGTTTCGGGCCTACGAGACGGTGTTCAGCCTCATCACCCAGGTGGTGGGGCGCTCCGGCCGGGCGAAAGACCCGGGCTTCGCCATCATCCAGACCACCGACCCCGACAACCCCGTCCTCAACCTCGCCGCCGCCCAGGACTACGACGCTTTCTTCGAGCAGGAAATTGCCTACCGCAAACTGGGACTCTACCCGCCTTTCTGCGGGCTCTGCGTCGTGGGCTTTTCCGGCCCGAAAGAAATTGAGGTGGCCCGGGCTGCCGCCCGGTTCTCGGCCCTCTTGGGCCGTCAGGCCGCGCAGCAGCCGGACCTGCCCCTCCGGGTGCTTGGCCCCACCCCCGGCAACATCGAAAAGATCAACGAGAACTACCGCTACAAGCTCACCATCAAGTGCCGCGCCGACAAACGCTTCCGCGACCTTGTCCGCCAGACCCTCGGCCTCTACGAGCAGGAAAAGCTGCCCAGCAAGGCCACCGTGGTGGTGGATATGCATTCTGACGGTGATATTTGATAAGATTATTTGGAGGTATACTTCATGGCTATCCGCAACATTGTAAAAGAGGGCGACCCCATCCTGAACAAGGTCTGCCGCCCCGTGACCAACTTCGATGACCGTCTGGCTACCCTGCTGGACGATATGCGCGAGACGATGATCGCCGCCGACGGCGTGGGTCTCGCAGGCCCCCAGGTGGGGATGCTGCGCCGCCTCTTCGTGGTGTGGGACACCACCGACGCCCCGGAGGAAATTCCCGAAAACTACGAGTACAAGTTCATCGACTTCGTCAACCCGGAGATCCTCGCCGTGTCTGAGGACGAGGAGACCGCCTACGAGGGCTGCCTGTCCTTCCCGGGCCACAACGGCGCCGTGACCCGCCCCGTGGCCGTCAAGGTCCGCGCACAGGACCGCCACGGCGAGTGGTTCGAGCTGGAAGCCGAGGGCCTGCTGGCCCGCTGCATCCAGCACGAGAACGACCATCTGGACGGCATCACCATCATGGAGTCCAGCGAGTTCTTCTATGAGGACACCGAGGAGGGCCGCGCCGCTGCCGCCAAGAAAAAGGAGAACGACTGATGCGCATTCTGTTCATGGGGACGCCGGACATTGCGGCGGACTGCCTGAAAGCCCTGTATGAGGCGGGCCACGACATCTGCGCGGTCTACACCCGGCGCGACAAGCCCGTGGGCCGCAAGCAGGTGCTCACCGCACCCCCGGTGAAGGAAGTGGCGCTGGCCCACGGCACCCCCGTCTTTCAGCCCCGCACCCTGCGGGACGGCGGCGAGGACGAGAACATCCGCGCGCTGGCTCCGGAGCTCATCGTCGTGGTGGCCTACGGCTGCATCCTGCCCAGATCGGTGCTGGAAGCGCCGAAATACGGCTGCATCAACCTCCACGTCTCCCTGCTGCCGAAATACCGGGGCAGTGCCCCCGTGCAGTGGGCGGTGCTGAACGGTGACGCCGAGACGGGCGTCTCCATCATGCAGATGGACGAGGGCCTCGACACCGGCGACGTGCTGGCCTGCGAGAAGATCGCCATCGACCCCGAGGAGACCAGCGGCCAGCTGTTCGACCGGGTCACTGCCGTGGGCGCACGGGTGCTCTGCGAGACCCTGCCTGCCATCGCAGCCGGTACGCTCAAGGCAGAGCCTCAGGCCCACGAGAACGCCTCCGTCGCTCCCATGCTGAGCAAGGAGATGGCCCAGTTCCATCTGACCGACAGCGCCGACCACATCCACAACTGGGTGCGGGGCATGAATCCCTGGCCCGGGGCATGGTTCGTGACGGCGGGCGGCAAGAAGGTCAAGGTGACGGAGAGCCGCGTCGCGGAAAGCCACGGCGAAGCTCCCGGCACTGTCCTCGCCACCAAGCCCCTGACCGTGGCCTGCGGCGAGGGCGCGATCCAGCTTCTGCACGTGGTGCCGGAGGGCAAGAAGCCCATGGACGGCACCTCCTTCGCCGCCGGACTCCGCCTCAAGGCGGGGGACAGCCTGTGAGCGGCCCGAACCCCCGCGCGGCGGCGGTGGCGGCGCTGGTGCGGCAGGAGCAGGACGGGTTCTCCAACCTCATCCTGGACGCAGAGCTGCGCCGCCAGAAGCTGGAAGGCCGCGAGAAAGCATTTGCCAGCGCGATTTTTTATACCGTGCTGGAACATCAGGGGACGCTGGACTATATCCTGAGCCAGTTTTTGCCCAAAGGGCTTGCAAAGCTCGACCCGCAGGTGCGGGAAATCCTCCGCGCCGCGCTGGCGCAGGCCCGCTATATGCAGGTGCCTGCTTCGGCGGCGGTCAATGAGGCCGTCAAGCTGACCCGCACCTTCAAAAAAGCCAGCGCCTCCGGCCTCGTGAACGCCGTGCTGCGCCGGGCCATCGGCTATGACCTCGGCTCTGCCGTCTTCGCCGACGAGGTGGAGCGGCTGATGGTGCTGGGCTCGGCGGGGCGGGACGTGGCAGCCTTCCTCCACGAACACTACCCCGACGAGGCGCTGGACATCCTGACCCACACCGCCGACGGCGGCCTGACCAGCCTCCGGGCCAACCCCCTGAAAGGGACGCCGGAAGCCCTCTGCGAAAAGCTGCTGGCCTCGGGCGCGAAGACCGCCGCCCCGGGCCTCGTGCCGGGCAGTGTCTTAGCCCGCTTCGAGGGGAGCCCGGCAGAGAGCGGACTTTTCCGGGACGGATATTTCCATGTGGAGGGGCAGGCCAGCCAGCTTGCCGCCCTCTGTGTGGAGGCAAAGCCCGGCGATACCGTCCTCGACCTCTGCGCTGCCCCCGGCGGCAAGAGCCTGCTCCTCATCGAGGAGATGCAGGACGAAGGGCGGCTGGTGAGCTGCGACGTCAGCGAGAACCGCGTCCAGCTCATCCGCAAGGCCGTGGAGCGGATGGGGTTTGCCCATGTGGAGCCCCGGGTCTCCGACGGCACAAAGGCCGACGCCGACCTGCCCATGGCGGACGCTATTTTGGTAGACGCCCCCTGCAGCGGCCTCGGCATCCTCGCCAAGAAGCCGGACATCCGCTACAAGACCCTCGAAAAAGCGCGTCACGATGAATTATTGGCCACCCAGTCGGCCATTCTGGATACAGCCGCCGCCCACCTGAAAGAGGGCGGGCGTCTGGTCTACTCCACCTGCACCATCGACCCTGCCGAGAACGAAGAGCAGGTGCGGGCCTTCATGGGCCGCCACCCGGAGTTCCGGGTGGTGACGCCGGACGTCCGCTTCCCGGCCGGGATGACCGTGGGGGACTGGGGTGCGCTTTCCGTCCCCACCCGCACCGGCATGGACGGCTTTTTCCTCTGCGCGATGCAGAAACGTGATTCCTGACAAAAGGAGATTTTCATGGAGACTAAACGCTGTATATCCTCCCTGACGCTGGAACAGCTGACGGCGGAGCTGAAAGCGATGGGCCAGCCCGGCTTCCGGGCAAAGCAGATCTTCCACTGGGTCCACCAGAAGCTCGTGACCGACTTTTCGGCCATGACCGACCAGCCCAAAGCCCTGCTGGCAAAGCTCGAGGAGGCATTTTACATCGCCGCGCCCATCATCGAGCGGCGGCAGGAGGCCAAGGACGGCACCGTGAAGTACCTGCTGCGGATGGCCGACGGCAACTGCATCGAGACCGTCGTCATGCGCTACCACTACGGCAACACGGTCTGCGTGTCCACCCAGGTGGGCTGCCGGATGGGCTGCCGCTTCTGCGCCTCCACCCAGGCGGGCCGGGTGCGCAACCTCGAGGCGGGTGAGATCTGCTCCGAAATTTACACCGCCCAGAAGGACATCGGGGAGCGCATCTCCCACATCGTGCTGATGGGCATCGGGGAGCCGCTGGATAATTTCGACGAAGTCATGCGCTTTCTCGAGAACATCTCGTCCCCCGAGGGCGTGAACATCGGGATGCGGAACATCAGCCTCTCCACCTGCGGCCTCGTGCCGAAGATCGACCAGCTGGCCGAGAAGAAGCTCCAGCTTACCCTCTCCGTCTCTCTCCACGCCCCCAACAACGACATCCGCAGCGGCATGATGCCGGTGAACGACGCCTACCCCGTGGAGGTGCTGATGCAGGCCGTGCGCCGGTATCAGGAGACGACGGGCCGGAGAGTGAGCTTCGAGTATTCCATGGTGCGGGGGGTCAACGACTCCGACGCCTGCGCCAGGCAGCTGGCCGACCTCATCCGGGGGATGGGCGCTCACGTCAACCTCATCCCCATCAACCCGGTGGACGGCAGCCCTTATTCGGCCACCGACGCCGCCAACGTCCGGCGCTTCCAGCAGAAGCTGGAAAGCCTCGGCGTCAACGCCACCGTCCGCCGCCGTCTGGGCAGCGAGATCAGCGCCGCCTGCGGCCAGCTCCGCCGCGACGAGATGAACGGCAAAGTTTGAGAAGGAGAATCCTATGAAACTTGCAGGAAAAACAGACGTCGGCAGCGTCCGCCCCGAGAATCAGGACGACTACCGGGCAGGCGAGCTGAACAGCGACGCGGCCTGGGGCCTCGTGTGCGACGGCATGGGCGGTGCGCGGGGAGGCCGTGAGGCTTCCGTGAGCGCCTGCGACGTCATCGAGCACAGCTTCCACGAGCAGTACGCCCAGTGCCTGCCCGGCGACGAGGAAAAGTTTTTGAAGCGGGCGCTCATCAATGCCAACCGCTTCGTCTTCCAGAAAGCCTCCCGGGAGGAGGAGCTGGCGGGCATGGGCACCACGGCGGTCTGCGCCCTCGTGCGGGGCGGCAGCGCCTTTATCTGCCACGCAGGCGACTCCCGGGCCTACCTCGTCCGGGACGGCAGACTCACCCAGCTCACCCACGACCACTCCTATGTGCAGGAGCTGGTGGACTGCGGCACCATCACGGAGGAGGAAGCCGAGCACCATCCCCAGAAGAACATCATCACCAGGGCGCTGGGCGTGGATTACCGGCTGGAGCCGGAGGTCACCTCGGTGCAGCTGCAGGCAAAGGATCTGCTGCTGCTCTGCTCGGACGGCCTGACCAACATGGTACCGGTGGAGCAGATGGAGCAGCTGCTGGCGCAGGGCCCGTTCTACGATCTGCCCGACAGGCTGGTGGATGCCGCCAACGAGAACGGCGGCTCCGACAACATCACCGCCCTGCTGCTGGCTGTGGAGCCTACGGAGGTGCATCATGGATAACCTGATCGGCAAAACGCTGGACGGCCTGTACACGGTGCGGGAACTCATCGGCACCGGCGGCATGGCCAATGTCTACAAGGCCGTTGTGGGGCCGGGCGGCCCGGTGCCGGAGGGCACGGTCGTGGCCGTTAAGGTGCTGCGGCAGGAGCTTATGCACGACCCCGACCTTGTGCGCCGTTTCAAGAACGAGTCCAAGGCCATCTCGCTGCTCAACCACCCCAACATCGTCAAGGTGTATGATGTCTCGGTGAGCGACCATCTGCAGTATATCGTCATGGAATATGTAGACGGCATGACCCTGCGCGAGTATCTGAACGAGCGGGGCGGCAAGCTGACCAGCCGAGAGACCGTCCATTTTATCTCTCAGATCCTGAAAGCGCTGGACCATGCCCACCGCAACGGCGTGGTGCACCGGGACATCAAGCCCCAGAACATCATGCTGCTGGACAACGGCCAGCTGCGGATGATGGATTTTGGCATTGCCCGCATTTCCCGGGCCGAGAACCAGCTCTCGGGCGGCAAGGCCATGGGCAGCGTCCACTATATCAGCCCGGAGCAGGCCAAGGGCGATGAGACCGACTTCACCAGTGACCTCTATTCGGTGGGCGTGATGATGTACGAGATGCTCTCAGGGCATCTGCCCTTCGATGCCGATGACGTGGTGGAGGTGGCCATCAAGCAGATCTCGGATCAGCCCAGGAGCCTGCGGGAACTGGCTCCCTGGGTGCCGGTGGGGCTGGTGGAGATCACCGAGCGCGCCATGGCAAAGCGGCCCGAAAACCGCTACAAGAGCGCTGCTGAGATGCTGGAAGCCCTCAACGCCTATGTAGAGAACCCGGCCATCGTGTTCAACTACACCTATCTCCCCGATGAAATTCCTGAAAAGGTGGTGGAACCCCCTATGCCCAGAAAAGAATCCCGTCCGGAGCGCGGCAGTGACCCGGCAAAAGGCAGAAAAAAGAAAAAGCGCACCGTGTTCCTGCCGGTGCTGTTCGGCATCACCGTGGCCTTTGCACTGGCCTGCGCGGCCCTGTGCTGGATGATCCTGAATGATTCCAGCTCCCTGATGGGGGAAAAGGCTGATGTGGTGCTGGCAGATTACAGCGGCATGACCCAGGATGAGGTCAACGCTTCCCAGCAGGTGGCATCCGGCCAGATCGTCATCAACTGGGAGCAGGCCTACAGCAACGATTACGCCGCCGGTTACGTCTACCGGCAGTCCCCGGTGGCGGGCCGAACCGTCCGCGAGGGCCAGAGCGTGACCCTGACCGTCAGCCTGGGCATCCAGTATGTCACCGTGCCGGATGTCTCCAACTATGTGCAGGCAGATGGTGAGCAGCAGCTCAAGGATCTGGGGGTCTCTGTTCTGATCACCCAGGCGGTGGAACCCAGCGTGGCCGCAGGCTCCATCATCCGCACCGAACCTGCTGCGGGCAGTCAGGTGGCCGCAGGTTCCACGGTGGTGGTCTATGTCAGCCGCCCGCAGGTCAACACCACGGCCAAGGTGCCTGCCCTGACCGGTCTCAAGAGCGTGAACGATGCCCGCTCCGTGCTGGTGCAGAACAAGCTGGGCCTTGGCAGCACAACCGAGCAGTACAGCGACCAGCCCGCAGGTACCATCATCGGCCAGAGCCCGGCAGCAGGATCTACCGTCAAGGTGAACAGCCGTGTCAGCATTACCGTGAGCGCAGGCCCCGAGCCGGTGCCTGAGACCCCGGCTGAACAGCCGGGCAGCTCCTCCAGCGATTGGTGGAGCGGCCTGATCGGGGGCAGCTCTTCCAGCAGCGGCGATTCTTCCAGCAGTGAGGGCACCGGCCTGGGCGACTGGTGGAGCGCGCTGCTGTCCTGAGGGAGGAACGGATGAAGGGATATATCGTAAAAGGAATTGGCGGCTTTTACTACGTCAAGACCGAAGAGGGTGTGATCGAGTGCAAGCCCCGGGGCATCTTCCGCAAGCAGAAGATCACCCCCGTGGCGGGCGACGTGGTGACGCTGGAGACCGAGAACGGCGGGGCGGTCATCGCGGACATCGCGCCCCGGCGGAACATCTTCGTCCGCCCGCCCATGGCGAACCTCGACGTGCTGTTCCTCGTGGCAAGCACCACCCAGCCCACCCCCAGCACCCTCGTGCTGGATAAGCTCTCGGCCATCGCGGTGGACAAGGGCGTCCAGCCCGTCATCGTCTGCACCAAAGGCGACCTCGCCGAGGCGGAGTTCCTGCGCAGCGCCTATGAAAAATCGACCCTGCCCTTCATCCGCATCGACTACGCCACCGGCGAGGGTCTGGACGACATCAGGCACTGGATCAATGGCCGTCTCTGCGCCTTCTGCGGCAACTCCGGCGTGGGAAAATCCACCCTGCTGAACGCGCTCCTGCCCGATGTGGAGCGTCAGACCGCCGCCATCAGCCAGAAGCTGGGCCGAGGCCGTCACACCACCCGCGAGGTGACCATCTTTGAAGCCTTCGGGGGCCGCATCGCCGACACCCCGGGCTTCGCCAGCCTCGAGGCCAGCCGGGCGGGCTTCATCCCGAAAGAAAATCTGGAACACGCCTTCCCGGAGTTCGGGCCTTACCTCGGCGCGTGCCAGTTCACCGGCTGCTCCCACCGCTCCGAGAAGGGCTGCGCCGTCCGCGCCGCCCTCGCGGAAGGCAAGCTCTCCCAGACCCGCTACGACAGCTACTGCGCCATGTACGATGAGGTCAAGGATGTGAAGGAGTGGCAGAGGAGGGGGTTGTAATGTCCCGCTGTGTTATCATTTCCGCCTGCCCGGTCAGCGCCTCGCTGGCGTCGG
>OOAJ01001282.1_pt1 | contig 11745 bp, 10 predicted proteins | sample 1671241 | NCBI WGS metagenome assembly OOAJ01 (sample SAMN06348136, study PRJEB24527) | human gut metagenome | biome: human gut; feature: ankylosing spondylitis patient; material: feces | host: Homo sapiens | place: China | collected 2015-10
AGCAGCAGCCCAGATCGCCCAGTGTATAGCCGATCTTGTCCTTCATGGAGAAGGGTCGGACGGTCTTTTTCTGGTCCATTGTGTTTTATCCTCCTTAAAAACAGTGAAACCACGAGACTTTTCGCACAAGTCTCTTTTCTACGCTTTGCATTATACGTTAATTTTACATCAATACATATCCAAAAAATGATTGAAAACTATCACAAATTGATGTATTATGCAATTATAACAGTTGTACTTTTCTGTTGTGTACAACAAACTGTCGCACATGACAGTTTCACGGAGGTTTTTTTGGTGAACTATACAGTCAAGCGTTATTTTTTTGAGCAGAGCGCCGTCCGGGAATTCTATTCCGGCGCGTATTATGATTTGTTTCTGGTCATGCGGGGCAGCGGCGTGTTCCGGTGCAGCGAGGTGGTGCTGCCCGCACAGCAGCAGAATCTCATCATCTTCAAGCCCGGTCAGGGCGGCAGACTGGAATACGCCGGTGCTTACGGCCCGCTGGAACTTATTCGGGTGCAGCTGTCCCCCCAGACGCTGGCGCAGCTTTCGGACGCGGACACCGACCTTGAAAAAAGCTTCAACGTGGTGCCCTTCCGGCAGGTAGCCGTCCGCCCGGACAGCCAGATCTATATGCTGCTGAAAAACCTTGCCCGGAAGTTGCTGATGCTCCCGCAGGAGCGCACCCAGTTCGGTGCAGCGGTATTCGAGCACGGTATTCTGCAAATGTTCGTGGTGCTGGCGCTGCGTGCCTGCATCCATGCAGAGTTCCACACCGCATCGGTCAGCCGCCACCACCTGATGCTGGACGAGGTGTTTTTGTTTATTCAGGCGCACCTTACCGAGGAGCTGACGCTGGAACGGCTGGAGAAGGAGTTTTTCGTTTCCCGGGAACATATTGCCCGGGAATTCAAACGCCAGACCGGGCAGACGGTGCACCGCTATATCGTAAAGGCGCGGTTAGACCGCTGCTGCACCCTCATCGAGCAGGGGCTGCCCATCACCGAGGTGTACAAGACCAGCGGCTTTGGCGGTTACAACCACTTTTTCCGCGCCTTTAAAAAGGAGTACGGCATGACCCCCAAGGAGTACTTCCAAACCACCCGGCAGGACGCCCGGGGATGAATTTTGCAAAAGCAGCGCCGTCTGCGCCTGTGAAAAAAGCCGCCCGGGAAAATCCGCAGATCCTCCCGGGCGGCTTGCTTATCCTATTTTTTCTTTTACTTGCGGCGGGTGAGGCAGTTCAGCGCCATCACAACCAGCACGAGAAAGCCGATGACCAGCAGGATACCGGTCATGCCGATGAGCATCATGGGCAGGGTGGTCATCCAGGAAGAAAGATGAAGCATAAAGGCACCTCCGTTAAGCCATCAGGGAAAGGATCAGTCCGCCGGCAAGGACGGATGCGATCTGCCCGGAAACGTTGACGCTGATGGAATACATCAGCAGGAAATTCTGGTTGTCCTCGGCCAGACCCATCTTGTTGACCACGCGTCCGCTCATGGGAAAGGCCGAAATGCCTGCCGCGCCGATCATAGGGTTCAGCTTTTTGCCCTCGGGCAGGAACAGGTTCAGCAGCTTGGCGAACAGCACGCCGCCAGCGGTATCAAAGATAAAGGCCACAAGACCCAGCGCCATGATGAGCAGGGTATCCGGCCGGACGAACTTGTCGGCGGTCATCTGCCCGGCAACGGTCAGACCCAGCAGCAGGGTGATGAGGTTTGCCAGCACATTCTGGGCGGTCTCGCTCAGGGAGTTCAGCACCCCGCATTCCCGCAGCAGGTTGCCGAACATCAAAAAGCCCACCAGCGCCACGCTGGCCGGGGCTATCAGACCGGCGACCACCGTGACCACAACGGGGAACAGGATCTTGGTCAGCTGGGTGACGTTGCCTTTTTCGTAAGGCATACGGATGCGGCGCTCCTTCTGGGTGGTCAGCAGACGGATGACCGGCGGCTGCACGATGGGCACCAGTGCCATGTAGCTGTAAGCTGCCACCATAATAGCGCCCAGATACTGGGATTTCAGGGTGTTTGCCACAAAAATGGCGGTGGGGCCGTCCGCTGCGCCGATGACCGCAATGGACGCGGCGTCCTTCATATCAAAGAAGAACCCGGCCAGAAACAGGGTGAAAAAGATGCCAAACTGTGCCGCTGCGCCAAACAGCATGAGCCACGGCTTTTCCAGCAGCGGGCCAAAATCGATCATGGCACCGATGCCGATGAACAGCAGCAGCGGGAACAGCTCGTTGGACATCCCTGCCTCGAACAGGGCAGAGATGGGGCCAACGGTGTCTCCCTGCGTGATGGCACCGGATGCGGGAAGATTGACCAGAATGGCACCGAACCCCATGGGCAGCAGCAGACTGGGCTCCATCTTTTTGACGATGGCAAGGTAAATGAGCAGGGCACCGATGCCCCACATGACCACCATCTGCCATGTCAGCGCCCCGAAGTTTGAAAAGAGCGCGGCGAATGTGTTCCAGAAATTCATATTGTTTTTCTGCCTCCTTTTGTTCTGATGCTGCGGCAAGAAAAAAAGAGACCCTTGCCACAGCGTAAGATCTGTGACAAAAGTCTCAAGCGAACACATGACATCGGGCATTTCTGCCGTGATGACGCTGCCATGCAGCGGCCTGCCGGAAAAAAGCCTTGACCGGCGGGCTGCCCTTTACTCCCCTTTATCATTTTTATTGATACCAGAAACTGCCGCTTCTGTCAAGGGGGAAAATGCGGTTTTGCGCAAAAATCCAACCGTGAAAAGGCCAACCGGGAAAATCCGCAGATTTTCCCGGTTGGCAAACTATAACTGTTTTTTCGCTTTAAATCGTCAGTCCACCACCGGTACATCCAGCCCGAACTCCTGCGGGCGGAAGCGGGGACAGACGTTCTCGGTGATGCAGATGACCGAAGCGGCAAGACGGCTGCCGATCTCGCAGGCTTCTGCCAGCGTTTTGCCGTAGGTCAGGCCGATGACCGTGCCGGCAAAGAAGGCGTCCCCCGCGCCGGTGGTGTCCATAACGTCCACCTTTTTGGCGGGTACGATGCCGCAGCTGCCGTCTGCACAGGCATATACCGCGCCCTGCCCGCCCATGGTCACCACCATGCTGGGAATGTTGGCGCTGCGCACGTTGCCCGTGAGCACCCGGCACATCTCGTCCGGGGAGAGGTGGTCGTAATCGTCCGAGAACAGCAGCCCGGCCTCCTGCTGGTTGCAGACGAAACAATCGATCTGCTGCAAAAAATCCCGCCGCTCCATGGCAATGCTCATGTTGGAGACCACGGCAAACACCTTTTTGCCGTACTTTTTGGCATAGCGCAGGGTCTGCTTCACCGTTTCTTTTTCGAGGTCCAGTTCCAGCGCAATGGAATCGCAGTCTGCAAAGATCTCGTCGCCCTGCTCCTGCAGCAGGCCGGTCAGCGGGGTGGTGTCTGGCCGCTTGGAGATGGCGGCGTGCACATCGCCGTCGTTGTCAAAAATGGCCAGCCATGTGCCCATGCCGTCCGGCTTTTTCTGGATAAAGCGGGTGTTGACCTTGTGCCTTGCCAGCTTGTCGATGACGTCCTGTCCCATGCCGGTGTCATCCACCAGACCCACAAAGGTGGGGCGCAGCTCCACGTTGGCAATATCCTCCACCACATTGCGGCTCACACCGCCGTGTACCTGCTCGATGCGTCCGGCGTTGCGCCCGCCGGGGATATAGGTGGAAAGGGGATAGCCCTTGATATCCACAAAAACAGCTCCGATGACTACGATGCCCATAAACGATAAACCTTTCTGACTTCAGTTGATTTTACCTGTATTATACAGGAAGCAGACAAAAGATGCTATCCCTTTGCCGTTTTTTGCGGAAAAATATCTTCCGCTAAGACCCTTCCGTGAAAAGGCCAATCGGGAAAATCCGCAGATTTTCCCGATTGGCAAATATAAATAGTCTTTCCGCTAAAAATGCCCAAAGCGCAGCGGAGGGCATTCTGAATCAGCCCCTGTCACATCGCCGTGCGGGCGGTGCGCACCAGATACTCCATGGCCTGTACCGGGTACTGCCCGGCGGCAGTCTCGCCGGTGAGCATCAGGCTGGATGCGCCGTCCAGTACGGCGTTGTAGATGTCGCTCACCTCGGCGCGGGTGGGTACCGCCCGGGTGTGCATGCTGTCCAGCATCTGGGTCACCACCATAAAGGGCACCCCGGCTGCCCGGCAGGCGGCAGAAAGCTGCTTCTGGCAGCGGGGCAGCTCCCATAGGGGCATCGCGTTGCCAAGGTCGCCCCGGGCAATGACCACCTCGTCCACCAGCGGCAAAAACTCCGGCAGCGCCTGTACGCCCGCAAGGTTTTCAATTTTGGCAAGAATTTTCAGTTGCGGTGCACCAGCCTCTGCCAGCGCCTGCCGCAGGTTGCGGATATCCGCAGCGCCGCGCACAAAGGGCAGCATGACCCCGGTAACGCCGCAATCGGCGGCGATGGCAAGGTTCTCCTTGTCCTCGGCGGTCAGGGTGGGCATCTGGATATCCGCCCCCGGTGCTGCCAGACTTTTGCGGCTTTGCAGCACTCCGCCCCGCACTATGGTGCACACAAGAGCATCCGGTTCCGCGGTGTCCACCCGCGCCAGCAGCTTGCCGTCATCCAGCAGCAGCTCCTGCCCGGGCTGCACGCTGTGCACCAGCGCGGTAGGGCAGGGGATGCCCTGCGCGCCCAGACGCACGGTCTGCCCGGCGGTCAGGGACAGCGGCTGCGGCAGACGGCCGATGCGCAGTTCCGGCCCCTGCAAATCAATGAGCAGCTTTTTGACCCCGGCTTTATGCAGTATCACCAGCCAGTCCTTGTGCGCTGCCAGCGGCCCGTGAGAAAGGTTCATGCGGATGCCGGTCATGCCGGCCTCCACCATCTGCTGCAAAAGCTTTACATCGGCACAGGCAGGGCCGATGGTTCCGTAAAAATCCATAATTCCTCCTGCAATTCACGTTTTCTTTCTATTGTAGCATGACCGCGCTGCAAAAGATAGCCCGGCGGCGCACAAAAAAACACCGGAAGCTGATGCAAAGCCTCCGGTGTCTTTTTATGATGCCTTATGGGGTTTACTGCGATACTTTGCACCGCCTGCGTTCAGTACAAAGCTTACAGCTCCCTCTATTTTTAAAGGTTGTACTTAGTTTACAGCATTTCGGGCAGTTCGTCAAGGGCTTTTTCCGGCTTTTGCCGGCAAAAACTGGAATATCACAACATTATCACAACTGCAGCTGGTGGTAGCACGCGCCCTCCATGGTCTTCCAACAGGCGGTGCTTCCCTCCAAGGTCATGTAGCTGTGGGCGGTGCTTTCCTTGGGCAGGCTTACAGAGCCGGGGTTCAGGTAAAGGTTCCCCTGCCCGAAGTTTGTCCATGCGGGCACATGGGTGTGGCCGTGGAGCAAAATATCCCCCGGGGCAAGGGGCGGCAGATGGTTCAGGTTGAACACATGGCCGTGGGTAACGTAGACCAGCCGCTGCCCCACCGGCAGCACGGCATAATCTGCCAGTACCGGGAAATTGAGCACCATCTGGTCTACCTCGGCGTCGCAGTTGCCCCGCACGCACAGCAGCTTGGGCGCAAGGCTGTTCAGCAGCGGGATGACCTGCTTGGGGGCGTAATCCCGGGGCAGGTCGTTGCGGGGGCCGTGGTAGAGCAGGTCTCCCAGAAACAGCAGGCGGTCGGCCTGCTCCCGTTCAAAGGCCTGCTGCAGCTGCTGCGCATAATAATAGGAGCCGTGCAGGTCTGATGCGATCATCCATTTCATATACAATGCCCTCCCTCAGAGCCGGTTTGCCTTATTGTAGCGCCTGCTGTAAAAATGGTCAAGTGATCACAAAAGTCATACTTTTGCACCAAAACCCCTTGACACGCCGCTGAGGATGTGGTATTCTGCTAAAGTTGCAGCCCGCAAATGCGCAGGCTGCATATCGCGGACAGCTGCCGCGATCATAAAAACCGTGTGGATTTTTACAGCAACATTGCTACTTTTCGCCACACAATGACCTCACAAGGGTCATTGTGTGGCTTTTTTGTGCGCCGGAAACCGGCTACAGGCCGGTGCTGCGCCTTCCACATTTTTACTTTTTACAGATAGCAGGTGAAATTTTTCAATGAACGAAACTTTTATGAAGGAGAAGCCGGTGCTGCCGCTGCTGCTCTCGATGGCACTGCCCAACGTGGTCTCCATGCTGGTGAACAGCCTCTACAACATCGTGGACAGCCTGTTTGTGGCGCGCATCAGCGAGGACGCCATGACCGCGTTAAGTCTGGTGTTCCCCATCCAGAACTTTTCCAACGCCATTGCCATCGGCTTTGGCATCGGCATCAACGCCATGATCGCGCTGTATCTGGGCGCGGGTGACCGCGAAAAGGCCGAGACGGCTGCCACCCACGGTTTTGTGCTCAGCCTTGTGCACGGCGTGGTGATGATGGCGGTCAGCATCGCCATCATGCCCGGCTTTCTGCGCCGCTTTACGCAGGACGAGACGCTGATCGCCGCCGGCATCACCTACTCTACCATCGTGTTCCTGTTTTTGGTCGTGAACATGGTCTCGCTGGCCTTTGAAAAGATCTTTCAGGCGGTGGGCCGCATGAAGGTGTCCATGGTCGCCCTCATCACCGGCTGCGTGTGCAATATTTTGCTGGACCCGGTGCTCATCTTCGGGCTTGGGCCGGTGCCTGCCATGGGCATTGCGGGCGCGGCACTGGCTACCGGCATCGGTCAGGTGCTCAGCGTGGTGGTCTACCTTGTGGTCTACCTGCGCACCGAGCTGCCGGTGCGGCTGCGCCGCAGCTGTATGCGCCCGGACGCGGCGCTGGACGGCAGACTGTACGCCATCGGCGTTCCGGCCATCCTGAATCTGGCACTGCCCTCGCTGCTGGTCACCTTCCTTAATGGATTGCTGGCGGCTTTTTCTCAGAGCTATGTGGTGGTGCTGGGCATCTATTATAAATTGCAGACCTTTTTGTACCTGCCTGCCAACGGCTTCGTGCAGGGCATGCGCCCCCTTATCGGCTACAACTACGGCGCGCGGGAGCACGCCCGGGTGAAAAAGCTGTTCCAGCTGACCCTGCTCATGAGCGCAGCCATCATGGCGGCGGGCACTGTCATCTGTCAGGTTGCCTCCGGGCAGCTGATGGGGCTGTTCACCCAGAACCCCGAAACCATCGCCGCCGGGCGGACTGCCTTGCGCATCATCAGCATCGGCTTTGTCATCTCGGCGGTCTCAACAACCGTCTCCGGTGCGCTGGAGGGTCTGGGCAAAGGTGCAGAATCGCTGGTCATCGCCCTGTGCCGGTATGTCGTTTTCATCATGCCGCTGGCTACACTGCTGTGTAACTGGCTGGGCGCAGACGGCGCATGGCACGCCTTCTGGCTTACCGAGGTGCTGGCGGCAGTGGTCTCCGGTATCGTCTACCGCCGGGCGGTCACACATAAAAAATAAGAATTTCTGATAGGGGCGTTTCATAACGTCCCTATTTTTCATTGACACTACGGGAAAAGTACGGTAAAATAATTTTCGTGTTTTGACAAAAACTGTCAGTGCGCAAGATATTACAGAGGATGTGGAAGTATATGATCGAGACCATTGCCGCCGTCAATCAGGCGGTGAACAGCTTTATCTGGGGCATCCCCGCCATGGTGTGTATCATTGGCGTGGGGCTGCTGCTCAGTGTCCGCACGGGCTTTTTGCAGATCCGCAAATTCCCTTACGCCATCCGCACCACCGTGGGCCGGATGTTCCGCAAGCGGGATGCCTCGGACGGTGCCATGACCCCTTTTCAGGCGGTGTGCACCGCGCTGGCGGGCACGGTGGGCACCGGCAACATTGCCGGTGTGGCGGGCGCTATCGCCATCGGCGGCCCGGGTGCCGTGTTCTGGATGTGGTGCTCTGCGCTGCTGGGGATGTGCACCAAGTTTGCCGAGGTGACGCTGGCCGTGCATTTCCGGGAGCGCAGCGATACCGGCGAGTGGGTGGGCGGCCCGATGTACTATATTAAAAACGGCCTTGGCCGCCGCTGGCAGTTTCTGGCCGTGCTGTACGCGCTGTTCGGCGTGCTGACCGTGTTCGGTACCGGCAACGCAACGCAGGTGAATACCATCGTGGCAGCAGTGGATACCGCCCTGCTGGAATACGGGCTGGTGGGCGGCAGCTTTCTGCCCACCCTCAACCTCATCGTGGGCATCCTTGTGGCGGTGCTGGTGGCGCTGGTGCTGCTGGGTGGTATCAAGCGCATTGGCAGCGTGAGCGAGAAGCTGGTGCCCTTTATGGCACTGTTCTATATTGTGCTGTCGGTGGGCGTGGTGGTGCTCAACTTCTCCCGCCTGCCCTATGTGCTGGAATCCATCGTGGCGGGTGCGTTCAACCCCGCTGCCTTTACCGGCGGCACCATCGGCAGTCTGTTTGTCAGTATGCAAAAGGGCGTTTCCCGCGGCATCTTTTCCAACGAGGCCGGTCTTGGCACCGGCTCTATCGCCCATGCCTGCGCCGACACCAAAAAGCCGGTCAAGCAGGGCATGTTCGGTATTTTTGAGGTGTTTGCCGATACCATCGTCATCTGCACCCTGACCGCGCTGGTCATCCTGTGCAGCGGCACCCCGGTCAGCTACGGCGCAGCGGCGGGTGCTGAGCTGACCATCTCCGGCTTTACCACCACCTACGGCGGCTGGGCGTCTATCTTTACTGCCGTGGCGCTGTGCTGCTTTGCCTTTTCCACCATCATCGGCTGGGGTCTGTACGGCTCCCGCTTTCTGGTGTTCCTGTGCAAGAGCAACAAGGTGGCGCGCCCCTTCTTTGTGGTGTATGCTCTGGTAGCCATTCTGGGCGCTACCATGGATCTTGGTCTGCTGTGGAGCATCGCCGACACCTTCAACGGCCTGATGAGCATCCCCAACCTCATTGCATTGCTGCTGCTTTCCGGTACGGTGGTGCAGCTGACCCGCGCCTTTTTTAAATCAGAAGGGTGAGCAGCAGCGCTGCCCATAGTGGACAGAAACGCCGGAACGCGGTATACTGAGAAAAAACAACGGTGGCTATGTACCACAGGAGGTTCTAACGTGGAAAACTTTAACGAACTGCTGCAAAAGTATGCAGATTTTATCGTCCGGGTGGGTGTGAACCCGCAGCCGGGGCAGACTTTGATCATCAACTGCCCGCTGGAAGGTGCCCCGCTGGCACGGCTGTGCGTGCGCAGCGCCTACGAAGCCGGTGCGCGGGACGTGCAGGTGAACTGGCAGGATGATGCCGTTACCCGCATCCGCATGGAGCTGGGCAGCGAGGAGGCACTGACCGACCACAAGGGCTGGCAGCTGCGCCGCTATCTGGACTACGCCGAGAGCGAGGGCGGTGTGTGCGTGCTGCACCTCATCGCGGACGACCCGGAGTTGTTCGCCGGGCTGGATGGTGCCAAGATCAGCCGGGTGAACAGCGCGAACCGCAGCTTTATGCAGCCGTGGCGGGAGTACACCATGAACGACCGGGTGCAGTGGTCCATCGCCGCTCTGCCCGCAGAGCCGTGGGCAAAGAAGATGTTCCCGGAGCTGGACACTGCCGCCGCCATTGAGGCACAGTGGAAGCTGATCTTTGATACCTGCCGCGTGACCGGCGGCGACCCGGTAGGGGAGTGGCAGAAGCATCTGGACCGCTTGAACGAGCTGGGCGCAAAGATGAACGCCCTTGATCTGGAAAGCGTGCATTTTGAAAGCGCCAACGGCACCGACCTGACCGTGGGTCTGGCCGAGCAGGCGGTGTGGGAAAGCGCCGGCAGCAAAAACGAGAAGGGCGTGCCCTTCCTGCCCAACATCCCCACCGAGGAGGTGTTCACCGCGCCCCATAAGGATAAGGTGGACGGCATCGTTTACGGCACAAAGCCTTACGTCTTTAACGGTCAGCTCATCAAGAATTTCCACGTTACCTTCAAGGATGGCAAGGTGGTGGAGCACGGCGCCGACGAGGGCGCAGATCTGCTGGGCCAGCTGCTGGACACCGACGAGGGCGCACGCCACATCGGTGAGGTGGCACTGGTGCCCGCCTCCAGCCCCATCAACCGCAGCGGCAAGCTGTTCTACAACACCCTGTTTGACGAGAACGCTGCCTGCCACATCGCCTTTGGCGACAGCTACCCCGGCACCACCGTGGGCGGCACCGGCCTTTCCAAGGAGGAGCTGGCAGCCCGCGGCATGAACCACTCCTCCCTGCACGAGGACGTGATGATCGGTGCAGAGGACAGCCGCATCACCGGTAAATGCCGCGATGGCCGCACTGTGCCGCTGTTTGAAAACGGCGTCTGGGTGCTGTAAAAAGCCCCAAAGGGTGCGCAACGGCAAAAAAATTGCGAAAATGCTTGCATAAATCGCAAGAGTATGCTATATTCTAGTAGTACGATATAGTTTAACCTGAAACGTGGGCCGCAAGGTCCGCGTTTCTTGTTTGTTTGGAGGTTTTTTATGGCGAAGCAGTCTGGCGGCAACACCGCGCAGAGAGTGGAAGCGCTTGTCCGTCCCACGGTGGAAGGCATGGGTCTGCGCCTGTGGGATGTGGTTTTTGAGAAGGAAGGGCCGGACTGGTATCTTCGCATCCTCATCGACCGGGACGGCACCATGGATACTGACACCTGTGCAGAGGTGTCCCACGCACTGGACCCCATTCTGGATGAGGCAGACCCCATCGACCAGAGCTATTATCTGGAGGTGGGCAGCCCCGGCCTTGGCCGCAAGCTGACCCGCCCGGAGCACTACGAGGCACTGAAGGGCCAGAAGGTGCGGGCAAAGCTCATCCGCCCCAACGCTGACGGCGTGCGGGAGCTGTCCGGCATCCTGACCGGTCGCGAGGGCAGCACCGTGACGCTGGAAAGCGAGAACGGCCCCGTGACCTTTGAGGTGAATGCAGCCTCCGGCGTGCAGCTGTGCGACGACGAGGATCTGTTCAACTGAGAAGAACCGTCTCTGATGGATAAAAGAGAACAAAATATATAGGAGGAACCCGAAAAATGACAGCAGCGAATAAGGACTTTTTTGAAGCGCTCTCCATGCTGGAGCATGAGCGCGGCATCACCGCAGAATACCTGATCGAAAAGATCAAGGCGGCTATCATCATTGCCGTCAAGAAGAACTATGAGGTCGAGGAGGATCACATCCGTGTGGACATCGACCCCGACACCGGCCGCTTTGATGTGGCGCTGATCCAGGATATCGTGGCAGACGAGGACTGGTACGACGAGCACGCCGAGATCGGTGTGACCGAGGCACGCAAGATCCGCAGCAGCTACGAGGTGGGCGACCGCATCATCACCCCGCTCAAGACCCGCGATTTTGGCCGTATTGCCGCCCAGACCGCAAAGCACGTCATCCGTCAGGGCATCCGCGAGGCCGAGCGCAACCAGCAGCTCAGCGAGATCCAGTCCCGCGCACATGACATCGTGCAGGCTACCGTTACCCGCGTGGATACCGAGAAGGGCATCGTTGCGCTGGATCTGGGCAAGGGCGGCGAGGCTGTTCTGCCCCGCAACGAGCAGGTGCCCGGCGAGGTGTACACCGAGGGCGAGACCCTGCAGGTCTACATCGTGGACGTGGTCAGCACCGAGCGCGGCCCCCGCGTGATGATCAGCCGCACCCATCCCGGCCTTGTCAAGCGCCTGTTTGAGCTGGAAGTGCCCGAGATCTTTGACGGCACTGTGGAGGTAAAGGCCATCAGCCGCGAGGCCGGTGCCCGCACCAAGATGGCTGTCTGGTCCAAGG
>OOAJ01001289.1_pt1 | contig 11676 bp, 8 predicted proteins | sample 1671241 | NCBI WGS metagenome assembly OOAJ01 (sample SAMN06348136, study PRJEB24527) | human gut metagenome | biome: human gut; feature: ankylosing spondylitis patient; material: feces | host: Homo sapiens | place: China | collected 2015-10
TTTTCATTAGTTCTTGAATGCCTGGTTCATCTGAAATGATGGAATTTCTGTAACTCAATTGTTTATCGTAAAGTTCTGCATCACCGAATCGATGCATTAACTTATCAATAAATTTAGGAACAAAGAATTTTTTAGGACCTTTGATATGTTTTTTATAAATATCCTGATAAATATAAACTCCGGCAATATCAAAGTCACCATAATGAATGTATGCATTAGGCAATGTTTCTAACCAATTCACTAAACTTCGATGTGTATCTCTGGGATAATAAGTTGTAAATAAAGGTCGCATTCCTTCAAAGAACTCCTTTTGTTCTTCTATAAAGATAAAGTTTTCAGGATTTTCTACCATAACAATGGTGACATCCGAGGGAATTGTGAACTCTTCATGATTTGAAACGAAACAGACAGGCCACACTTCGGGAGAAAGCACCAGTTTTCTTTTGGAGAGAGAAACTTCAATCGGTTCAATGCTTTTCACCAGAAAACCATTCATGGGATGCGTTTCATTGCTCTTTGAGTTCCCTCTCATCAATATATTGTCTACTTTCCTTAGCTCATTTATTTCCATCTTTTCGATGTAATCATCTAGGGAACATTTTATATATTTATTACTTAAATGGTTTAGTAAGGCAATGGGAGAGTGAGCATAGATTATAAAACCATTTCCTTGTGGAAACTTTGATAAGACATGCTCATCCAATAACTGTTGAAAGATTTTTCCTTTTAAATTGCTTAAAGGAAATCTCTCCCCTAAAGAGAGAGATTTCAACAATCGCACTTGGTTTAATGTAATATTTATCATTATATGTTGGTGTCTGAAATTAACCGTGCAATACGTGTTTTACTCTGTGAATCTTTTGTTAATAAATACACATGCTTGTATGCTTCTCGGTTGAGCTCGGTAGGAGAGCCGTTGATAAGGATAATATTCCGGTCGTTGGCAAATTTCAAGATACCTGCCACATTGTTCGGATGGAGTTTTCCAATTTCATCCATCATGCAGTGCAACTTGAAATCTTTGAACTTTCGTGAAGCGGCTTCTTTAAATACATTGATTAGCATGATATTAATCATAGCTTTTACCAGAATATCCGTACCTTCCGAACCTACACTTGAAATTTTCTCTACAAATCCTGTGTCATTACCATTTTCTACAATGCGGAAACGTAGTTCGAAGGAGTCATACAGCCGGATATTGTCATAACGGTAGGCATGAATTTCTTTGATAAAGTCGCGCAGCAGCTTGATGGCTTCTTCTTTTATCAAAGGCTCTTTTTCGGAAGAGAACAAGTTTGTTTCGGGGGTAAGGTCATAACCATATTCTTTGTAATATTTTTGAATATCATGCAGTACATTTACCACTCGGTTACTGCTTTCTTCCATTTTCATCTCGATGCGCTGAATGACACCTACAAAATTGCAGGTAGCGAATCCTTTATTTATCTTGCCAATAATTGTTTGTATATCTTTTTCGGAAGAAGAAAGTGAAGTGACATCCATGCTGATACGTTTAAATGTATCCCAATGTTCATTATTGATACGGCGTACATATTCGTCAATTCTATCTTCCTCTATAAAATCGTGCAACTCATCAGCAAAGCGTATGTATTCCCAGTCTTCATTAAATTTGGTTTTAAACTTGAAAGTATTGTTTTCGTCAAAGTGTCCTGTGAAGAGGTTTACAGCTTTACGCAGTTTGGTTTGCATCTGCATGAATTGCATGTAATATTGATTCAACAGGTCAATTAACTCCATGCAACTTTTTTGTGTAATAGTTGTCATAGAAGGGCCATTCTTGAAAATATCCTGATGAGATTTATACCAATCAAAGCTTTCTATATTGGCGTAAGCATCCAGATTCTGTTGTAAATGACGAATATTACCTTCGGCTTCTTGTAAAATTATCTTTATTCTTTCTATCTCTTTCTGCAAGGTATCAACTTCTGCTCTCAGGGTATCCCGTTCTTTCTTTAATTGCTTTCTCAGGTCTTCTTCCTGATATTTCCATGTAGGGATATGTTCAATCAGGTCTCGTTTGTCTTTTTGATATTCGATAATCAGTGTTGCGTGTTTTTTGATGAAAGACAACTCCTGCTCAATTTGTCCCAGTTGGTTGGCGATATTTTGTAAACGTTCGGTATCGGCACCTTGGGAATGCAATTCTTTTTGCATCTCTGCCTCATGCTGTGCTTTGCCGGCATTGATACGCTTTTGTTCCTCTTTTTCTTCTTTGCGTATATTTTCTTGTTGGATGTTCTTTTCTTCAAAGAGTTGGTTTTGCAAGTGTGCCCATGCTTCTTTCAAGGCATTGAGCTTGTTTGCTTTCTCTTGTCCCAAGTTATCCAGCTTTTCATTGACGGAAGCCAGTTCTAAAGCAATTTTGCTTTTTTCCTCATCCAGCCGGGTTAACTTTTCATTACGGGCAGCTTCTGCTTTTTTCTTCCAGTCTTCAAGGTCGAGCATGTCTTGCTGGTATTGGCGTTCCAGTTTTTCCAATTCATATTCTAACTGGTTGATACGGCTTTTCTGTTCTTTTATCAACGGCTGGTCTTTTCGCTTTATTTGCTCTTGTCCCTCTGCTTTTTCGGCTTGCAAACGTTGCATGCGCATAGAGATTTCTGCCGAACGTTGTTCCTTCTCCTCTTTTTCTTTATTATAATCATCAATAGATTTGATGTGACGGTCTATGACATTCAAATCAATTTGGATTCCATAAAAAGAATTGCCTTCTGCTTTTTGCGGTGAGAGGTTGGTTTGCCACAATATAGCTTCATCGCATAGTTTACCGATTGTTTCTTCCCATCCTTTATGGTTTTCTTTCAGCCAGCCTTGTAAGGTACTCTTACTATGGGTAAGAAACTGCTGCAATTCCTGTATGCGGACATGTAACTGTTGCAGTTCCATCTGTGACTTCGACAGTTCATCATCTATCCCTTTTTCCAATTTTTGAACTTCATGCTCCCATTTCATCATCAAGTCTTTGATAATGATTTGAGCCTCATTGATACGTGTTTTTCGTTCCAAGTGAGTAGAGGTGTACGACTGAATGCGCACCTTTAATTCCTCTTGTTCCTTTTCGAAGAAGATTTCTTTGCGGCATGAACGAATACGATAATCCATTTCGTTCAGCTTTGTCTGTTTTTCGGCTTTTAGCGGATGCAGTTTTTGTGACAGGTTCTCATACTCCTGATACAAAGCTTCTGTTTGGTTTTGGTTTTCTTTACGAGCTTCTTCCAAACGGGCATTGTAAACAGTATTTAATGTATCCAATTGATGAATTTTCTCTTCGTGTATTTTATTCCACTGGTTATCCAGGTTCTGGATAAGCAATTTGTATTTAGAAGAGATTTCCGTGTATTGCGAAGTCAATATGCGTTGTTCTTCCTGTAAACCGAGACGTTTGTTTTTCCATTCCATTTCTTTGGCAGAACGTTCCATCACTTCCTGTATATGATGTTCTTCATATTCCTTTTCCTTCAGAACGGCTTTCTTCAAATCATTGCTGACGATGGTCAGTTCTTCCTGTATTTTTTCGCAACGCTGCCGTGATTCATTTTGTAATTCTGCCTTCAGCTTTTCCTGTATTTGTATGTCATTGCCAGCCTTGTCGCGTTTTTCTTTCCATTCGGGCAGCAGTTCGGATGCTTTTCGACCGGCAATTACCAGTTCGCGGCAATTTTGCATGATATCACTTTGCAGACGGGTTGTTTGCTGTGATAGTTGGGTAATCTCCGTTGCCTGCTTCTGTGTCTCTTTCTTTTGAAATTCACTAATGTCTCTCAGGCGCGTTTCAAAATCTTTCAAATGCTCTTTGTAACTATTCAGATCGATGGATATTTCTTCTTCATTTAAAGAAGAGATAATAGTCCTTTTGATAAATTCGGCATCAAGTTTTGAGTTCAGCAATACATTCTGGATGGTACGCGGAATGTTTTGATATTGTTTGCTTTCCATCAAGGAATAACGTCGGAATTCAGTACTCGTTGCATTGCCATATAGGATATTACGATACTCGTCGTAGGTATAAATGATGCGCGAATACTCCACTTCATGTTGGTCGAGCATGGCACGGATACGGTCTGTGCCGCTGTAGGCGGTGCGATTCTCGTCAATAAAGAATTCTTTGCGATAAGGTGAATCTATGAAACGATAACATACCCGGTTCATGGCTTTAAAGCTCAGGATACAGAATGCTCCATGCTCCGTTGTTACTTCGTAAATGATATATGAGTTGGCAAAAGGAAAATAGTAGTCCGTGTAATTTTGTTTTTCAACGGGAATGCCCAGTTTCTGCGTGTCCGCATTATAGAAAAATAAGATAGCACGCAGAATGGTACTTTTTCCTACTCCTTGTGTGCCGATAAAGTGGATATTTCCATCCAGATATATATTGTCCGAATAAGGAATATTCGCACTATTGATAAAAATTATTCTACTCAGGTTTCTCATCTTCAATGTCTTCAAAAATGTTGATACTATCGACTAATTTTTCCAGATAATGCCATGAAGTCAGTACCTTATAAGTATTAGTCTTCTCATTTTCCAATTCGATAAACGATTCTTTGGCCAGCAAACGTATCATATTGTCGAGCACGTCTTTGCGGATATCCTTGTCCGAGAAATGTTTGCGGATACCGTCTAATTTATTTTGCAGCAAAACATTGATATTGGCCTCTACCAAAATTTGTTCCGGCTGGAAGCGGAAGCCTGCACCGAATGTTTCATCGTAAGTTTTGAAGAAATCAAGTACATCTATCCAATAATAGGCACGGAGTATCTTTTGTTCCAATGTGGTTTTTGATTCCGTGCGCGAGAAGTAGAAATACTCGTTTCCCCTTTCTAATGTATAGTTTATTTGTGAAAAGTATTGGTATAAAGATTCGTAGTTCTCATCAATCATATTATACATGTCGCGCAAGTCGATATCTGTGCTGTTGGAACAGATAAATTGCCCTTTTTGCATATATTCGAAGATTAATGCTGTATTGTCCGGTATTTGTATATTCAAATTCATAGTTTATAAAGGGTATATTTTGGCATATTCATATTGTTTGTATCGTCCGAAATCATCGCTTATTTCTAATTTGTCTTCGTAGAGCGACACTATTTGGCAAAACAGTGTGGTGCATTCTTCCTCGTTTACTTCACGTTGAAAAGAATAATGGAGCAGAAAGGTAAACAAGTCTTTAGGTTGCTCGTTTTTCCATTGTGCTTCTGCACCCGATTGTAGAAAACTTTTAACCACTTCTTCCAAGTTTACCACTTCCTCATACATGGCTTGCGCTTTCATGTCTTCCTCACTAAAAGCACCCGCTTCATTCTTGCGGATATGCTCCCGGGTTTTCCGGTTGCTCAGGATTCTAAGGATAATGGGGCGTGCTTCGTCACTTGCCAGATATTCGGGCGATAGCTTGAATGAAGTCTGTGTACAGCCTTCCAACAAGACGGAATGTTCATTCTCCATTACTTCTGCCAGGTTGCTTCGGGCACGCAGTTCAAACTGGTCTTGCAGATACTTTACTTTTCGGATTTTCTCTACCAATATTACTTGATTCTTTATTTGGTTCAGATAGTTGATTATATCCTGTTGCGCCCGTATGAGGCTGTGAGCAGACAATTGCAACTCCTGACGCAGTTCCAGCAAGATGCGTCCTAATTCCTCATCGGTGGCTTGTTGGAAAAAAAGTCGCTCTTCATGTAGAATCAGGTGCTCGGTGGAGTCAATGAGATTCTGTATATTGATGCGCTTCTTGTCCAGATTCTTCAGCTTGGCTATTTTGATTTGGTATGTTGGTTCATGTTTGAAAGTGTTGTCGATACTGTTTTGCAAATTCATGATATTACGTATTGTTACGCGAGCTATTTTCTGGAACGTCAGTTTGATGTTCCTCACATAGCTCTCTTTGCGTGATTGTATCTTTTCTTTCAGATAATAATCCATCAGCTCGTGCAGGTATTCGATGTTTTCGTCAATTGTGGCTGTGTCGATTTCTTCGTTGGCTTCAAGTAGCGTTTCAAAGAAATCGAGAAAACGCACGTCCAGCTCCAAGAAGTTGCCATTTTGGTGAATCACTTCTTTTTCAATTAATATTTTAAGGCGATTTTCATCGTCTTTTAATAATTCTAAGGCATCGATGTATCTGAAACTGATGGTTTTTCTCTTTTCGAACATTTCCGTCAGCAATGTTTTTGCCGTGGATATGGTATTTATGATTTCGTAAATAGAACGGAATATATACATAAGTTTTCTCCAAAAAAGTGCACGAAGTTATGACAAAAGGATGGAAAAACCTAACTTTTTATGCTAAAACCCATATTTTTCTATGCTCTGACGAATGTTTTCCGGGCAAGAAAAATATAGGGATGGGGTAAGTGCTCTATTAAATTTTATCTACCTTTGTATTCTGTTTAAGACTAAAATGAGATATTGAAATGCAGAATATTATTGCTATTGAGAACGGGGTTGTCCGTCATCCGCTTTATCGGATGAAAAAGCCGATAAACATGACGCTTGCCGAAGGTGAACATATTGCTATTGTAGGTCCGAACGGAGCAGGAAAAAGCATATTGGTGGATACTATTATCGGGCGTTGGCCGCTATTAATGAACGAAGTGAAGTATGATTTCTCGCCTTCTCCCTCAAAGATGGTGTATGATAATATAAAATATATTGCTTTCAGGGACTCTTATGGGGATGCAGACGGTAATTATTATTATCAACAGCGCTGGAATACCCATGATTTGGATGAAACGCCTGTCGTTCGTGACCTTTTGCCGAAAGCTACGAATCCCGAACTGAAAAAAACGTTGTATGACTTGTTCGACATAGAAACGATGCTGGATAAACATATTATTCTGCTATCGAGTGGAGAGTTACGTAAATTTCAGTTGACCAAGACTTTGTTGAGTAACCCTCGTGTGCTGATAATGGATAATCCTTTTATCGGACTTGACGCCAAGACACGTGACCAACTTCATGCATTGCTTTGCGAACTTATACGGATGACTTGTCTGCAAATAATTCTGGTACTTTCAAAGACAGATGATATACCTTCGTTGATTACGCACGTAATTCCTGTAGAAAATCGTATGTGCGGTGATAAAATTACGTTGAAAGCTTATCTTGCCGGTTGCAAGCCTGTCCCCGAACGTGTGCTCTCAAAGGAGAAAGAAGAACGTATCTTGGCTCTTCCTTATGGTGATGGCTTTTATCATACCGACCATGTGGTAGATTTGAATAAAGTGAGTATCCGTTACGGTGAAAGGACTATCCTGAAAGAGTTGGATTGGAGTGTGAAATGTGGTGAGAAGTGGGCTCTTAGCGGAGATAATGGTTCTGGAAAATCTACATTGCTGAGTTTGGTTTGTGCTGATAATCCGCAGAGCTATGCCTGTGATATAACCTTGTTCGGGCGTAAGCGCGGATCAGGAGAGAGCATTTGGGAAATAAAGAAGCATATCGGGTATGTCAGCCCGGAGATGCATCGTGCCTATTTAAAGAATTTACCGGCCATTGATATTGTGGCAAGCGGATTGCATGATTCGGTGGGGCTTTATAAACGTCCGCGTCCCGAACAGATGGAAACTTGTGAGTGGTGGATGGATATTTTTGGTATTGCAGACTTGAAGGAGCGTAGTTTCTTACAGCTTTCCAGCGGAGAACAACGTTTGGTTTTGTTGGCACGTGCCTTTGTTAAAGACCCGGAATTACTGATATTGGATGAACCGTTGCATGGACTCGATTTGATAAACCGCCGTTTGGTGAAAGATATTATTGAGACTTTCTGCCGGCGCAGGGATAAAACAATGATAATGGTGACACATTATAAAGATGAATTGCCGATGTGTATTACCGGCTCATTGCACCTGAAAAGAAATGAATAGCTATTGAAAAAACACATCGCGTTTTCATGGATATATCCGGGCATATAGATAAGTCTGCCCGGATATAATAAATATAAATCGATGCAAGTTATTAATTATAGGATAAAAGAAGGTATTTCTTTTGTACGTTTTAATGCTGCATTAAAATCGTTTATCAATTCCTTGATTACTTCCTCTGCTGTTTTGAGACTATGTACAGAAGACGCTATTTGTCCTATTTCCACTTCACCTTCGTAAATGTCTCCTTCAAAAATACCTTTCTTGGCACGTCCCTTGCCCAATAATTCTCTTAATTCTTCTACAGATGCACCGCGTGTTTCTGCTTCTTCCACTTGCTTGAAGAATTCATTTTTTACGAGTCTGACAGGCGAAAGCTGTTTTAATGTGAGTTGGGTATCGCCTTCATTCAGCCGCAGACAACGGTCCTTGAATGTGAAATGTGCCGAACTTTCTTCGGTCAATGCAAAACGTGTACCTATTTGGACTCCATCGGCCCCCAGTGTCATGGCGGCCAAGATACTTTCACCGGAGCCGATGCCTCCTGCTGCCATAACCGGAACGGTTGTAATTTTTTTTATGGCAGGTAGCAGACATAGGGTAGTGGTTTCTTCACGACCGTTGTGACCGCCTGCTTCAAAGCCTTCGGCAACAATGGCATCTACACCTGCTTCTTCACATTTGGCAGCAAACTTACTGCTTGCCACGACATGGGCTACTGTTATACCATGCTGATGGAGATGTTCTGTCCATGTTTTCGGATTTCCGGCAGAAGTAAAGACAATCTTTACTCCTTCGTCGATTACGATTTGGATGATTGTATCTATCTCGGGGTACATCAGCGGGATATTCACTCCGAAAGGTTTTTCTGTGGCTGCTTTACATTTCCGAATATGTTCGCGGAGTGTTTCGGGGTGCATGGAGCCGGCGCCAATCAGACCGAGTCCTCCTGCATTGCGCACGGCGGAGGCCAGCCGCCATCCGCTACACCATACCATACCCCCTTGGATAATAGGATATGTAATACCAAAAAGATTGCAGATTCTGTTCATTACTTTATTATTATATAACTATTTTATGTTAAACAATTAAGCCGGAAAAATGTTTGGCTGACTACTTGCAAAACTACGCCTTTTCTTCTTATGGTAGTGAAAAAAAAGAAAAATCTCCGCTTTTTTACGGTTTATAGAACAGAATTGGTCTATCTTTGTTATGAGAATTAAAAATGTATTTTTATAACGATAAAAACGAATCATGTTATTACAACTACTATTTGTACTTGCCGCTATTATTGTAGGTGCCCGTTTAGGAGGTATCGGCCTTGGAGTGATGGGAGGTGTGGGCCTCGCTATTTTGACTTTTGTCTTCGGACTTCAGCCTACTGCGCCTCCCATTGATGTGATGTTGATGATTGCTGCCGTTATATCTGCCGCATCCTGTATGCAAGCGGCAGGCGGACTGGACTTTATGGTAAAGCTGGCGGAACGTTTGCTGCGCCGTAACCCGGCACATGTTACTATTCTGAGTCCGTTGGTGACTTATTTGTTTACTTTTGTTGCCGGAACAGGACACGTAGCTTATTCTGTACTTCCCGTGATTGCCGAAGTTGCCGCTGAAACAAAAATCCGTCCCGAACGTCCTTTGGGTATTGCGGTAATCGCATCTCAACAGGCTATTACGGCAAGCCCTATTTCTGCTGCTACCGTGGCACTTCTCGGGTTGCTTACCGGTTTTGACATTACCCTGTTTGATATATTGAAAATAACTATTCCTGCTACCTTGATAGGTGTGTTGGTAGGCGCTTTCGCTTCGATGAGAGTAGGTAAGGAACTGATGGAAGACCCTGAGTATCTGCGTCGTATGGAAGAAGGTCTGTTGGAGGATAAGCACGTGGAGCTGAATGACGTCAAGAATATGTTTCAGGCACGTCTTTCTGTGATTATCTTCATTGTGGCCACTCTGCTGATTGTGCTGTTCGGTTCTATTCCCGGTCTTCGTCCTTCGTTTGACGGAAAAGTAATGGACATGCCTTCACTGATTGAAATTCTGATGTTATCGGCTGCCGCACTCATTTTGATTATCTCGCGCACGGACGGTATCAAGGCAACTCAGGGAAGTGTATTTCCGGCAGGGATGCAGGCAGTGATTGCTATTTTCGGTATCGCATGGATGGGGGATACCTTCATTAATGGTAATATAACAGAATTGACAGGTTCTATTGAAGGAATTGTCCGTCAGATGCCGTGGCTTTTCGGTGTGGCATTGTTTGTAATGTCTATTCTGCTTTACAGTCAGGCGGCGACCGTGCGCGCTATTGTGCCTCTGGGCATTGCTTTGGGCATTTCGCCAATGATGCTGATAGCCTTGTTCCCGGCCGTAAACGGTTATTTCTTTATTCCCAACTATCCGACTGTGATTGCCGCCATAAACTTTGACCGTACAGGAACTACCGGTATCGGGAAATGGGTGTTGAACCATTCTTTTATGATGCCCGGTCTTGTAGCCACAATTGTATCGATTGTTATCGGACTGTTGCTCATACAAATATTATAGTCTCAATATATTAACTACCTAAACTAGAAAAAATTATGAATGGATTAAGAAAACTCAGTTTGCTGGCTGTGACGTTGTTATTCGGCGCCTTTGCAGCAGTTGCCCAAAAGCCTAATATTCATATTTTGGCAACAGGAGGAACAATTGCCGGAACCGGTGCTTCGGCTACCAATACGAATTATACAGCTGGACAAGTGGCTATCGGCACATTGCTGGATGCAGTGCCCGAAGTGAATAAGATTGCCAATGTGACCGGTGAACAGATTGTAAAGATTGGTTCTCAGGATATGAATGATGCCGTTTGGCTGACATTGGCAAAACGTATCAATGAACTGCTCAAGCGTGATGATGTAGATGGTATCGTGATAACTCATGGGACAGATACGATGGAAGAAACGGCATTTTTCCTGAATCTCACCGTGAAGAGTGATAAACCGGTGGTATTGGTCGGGGCGATGCGTCCTTCTACGGCAATGAGTGCCGATGGTCCTTTGAACCTTTATAATGCAGTAGTTACTGCTGCCGCCAAAGAATCGAAAGGAAAAGGAGTGGTGATTGCAATGAACGGATTGATCTTGGGCGCTCAGGGAGCAACCAAGATGAATACGGTAGATGTGCAGACTTTCCAGTCTCCTAATTCGGGTGCGCTGGGATATGTTCTTAATGGAAAAGTGTCGTATAATATGGAGTCTTTGAAACGCCATACTACCAAGTCAGAGTTTGATGTGACAAATCTAGATAAATTGCCTAAAGTGGGTATTGTCTATAGCTATTCCAATGTAGATGCCGATGTGATGACTCCGTTCCTCAACGGGGGGTATCAGGGTATTGTGCATGCCGGTGTGGGAAACGGCAACATTCATCAGAACCTGTTCCCTATGTTGGAAAAAGCGCGTAAACAGGGGATTCTGGTCGTTCGCTCCAGCCGTGTTCCGACAGGTCCTATCACTCTTGATGCAGAAGTGGATGACAATAAATATCAGTTTGTTGCTTCTCAAGAACTGAATCCGCAGAAAGCACGTGTATTGTTGATGCTTGCGTTGACAAAGACAAATGACTGGAAGAAGATTCAGCAATACTTCAACGAGTATTAATTGATTTACATAGGGCAGGTGCCCGGTGTTTGGGGTTGTGTCAGAACGCGGATAATGCTGTCGTTTAGTTCGTAGGGGCAAGATTCGCTTGCCCGAAAACAGTTTGCTTTGTGTCTTCGGGCAGGCAAACCCTGCCCCTACAGCT
>OOAJ01001306.1_pt1 | contig 11523 bp, 8 predicted proteins | sample 1671241 | NCBI WGS metagenome assembly OOAJ01 (sample SAMN06348136, study PRJEB24527) | human gut metagenome | biome: human gut; feature: ankylosing spondylitis patient; material: feces | host: Homo sapiens | place: China | collected 2015-10
GGCAACGGCCCTTGCCGTTGCCGACACCTCTCCCCTGCCGCTATGAACGCCGCTCCCTCGCATGCGCGCGGGCATGCTTGCCCGCAGGCTCGTCGGGAACCACCCGATCGAGCACTATCGACGCCGCGACCAGCAGCGCCAGAACGGCCACCACAACAAGCAAACCGGGCATCGTCGTGCAATATGCGTTAACGAAGCCCAGGTAAGGGACACAAAAAGAGACAGTGCCGATCACGCGTGAAAAAGGCGTCTGCTCGGCATCGTGCATGATGGTTCCATCTGCATTTTTGTTTGCGATTCCCTGCGTGCCGATCGTCTGCGCGGCAGGGTCGATCTCGTACACCTGGTGCGTCACCACGGCGCCGTCCGATCGGTAAAAGGTTGCATTGTCGCCCACGGTAATATCCGTTGGCTCAACCTGGCGGACAAACACCATGGAGCCAACGGGAAGATCGGGTTCCATAGAGCCCGAAAGCACAGCAAAGGGCATGTATCCAAATGCGCGAGGCACAAAAGAAACAACGGCAAGGGCTATGACAAGCGCGAACGCCAAGCTACTCAAAAGTGCAATAAATCGTTTGAGTCTACGCGCAGCCAAAGTGATAATTCATCCCCCTTGAGGACCTATTCGACCCATCCAAAGGTCAGCAAGTTTCAACAGGAACCGCAAGGCGCTTGAAAAGTGAGTCCGAAATAAGCCAATTTGGAATCTTTTCGTAATAAAAACATAGCGATGTGCTACACATTTTTCAATGTTTTGTCGCTAAATGCTACCTATTTTGGCGTAAGTGGTCATTTATCACCAAATTAGTCTGTTTTATCCAATATCTGTGACTAACCCCCTACGCAACTTCCCCATAGAGGGATCATTTTTTTGCGAAACTAAAATAATGGTACCCCCCCCCACATTAAAACAAACTGCTGGAAGCGCCATTTATTTCCGACCCCTTTTACTAGAGTTTTTATGACAACCTCATGTAGTTCGCAGCCCATAACCCTCTGAAAACCGTGTCCCAGAATTCCCGTCCGGAGTGGGATGCGGCTTCCGCTTGTGGCCCCGTTGGGAAGCCGTATCCCGCTTCGATCACAAATTCCGGGTCGCACTTTCCGCCAAGACCCTCAACCGGAAACTACATCCCATTTCTCGACCGAATGCTGGGATGTAGTTTCCACAGAGCCCTTCACCGGGAAACCGCATCCCATTCCAAAGGCAAATTCCGGGACGCAGCTTCCGCAACCCCACCCATCCGGAAATCCCATCCCACTCCGCACACATCCGGGCATAGAACAATCAGCTTACTAGGCCTTCCATCAATAAAGGGGCGCCCTCGTGTCATGAAAAAAAGCCTCGAGAACTTCGAGGCTTTCACATTTGTATTGTTTTGCACGAAGGACCGCGAACGGCGAAGCTACTCTCCCAGCACGGCCTTCTTGGCGGCTGCAGCCATGTTGTCCAGGTCTTCCTTGGTGGGATGGTCCTTCGCGGCAACCCAGTTGTCGAGCAGCATCTTAAATCGGGCGTTTTCGGGATCTTGCTCGAGCATGGCCTCGTAGCGCTGCTTGACCGCGGGGCCCATCTTGCCCTGGCACATCGCCCAGCCCGCAAGCTCGGCATCCCCAGCCAAATTGGAAGTTACGCGGTCGATAATCTGCTGATAGTAGCTCTGGTCGGCGCCAAAACCGCAGGTGCCAAACAGGAAGACGCGCTTACCGTGCAAGGCGGAGAGCAACGCCGCGACCGAAGGCGTGCACGCGCCCTTGTCACACCAAAAACCGACGAGCACCGTGTCGGCCGCGCAGGCGCCCTGCGCCTCGAGCGCAACCTGATCTGCATCCGCATCGTCGCTCAACGCCGCGGCATGGACAAACTCAACGCCCGCAGCCTGCAGAGCGCGCTTAATCGCACCCGAAACCATCCTGGTATTACCGCTCTTGCTGTTAACCACCAAAGAGCACGTCATAGTCACGTTGCCTCGTTTCCCCCAAAACTAAAGCCACTAATGCAATTTATTAGATGAATATCTTAGTACTAACGTGACAGATGTAAACCACCGTCTGTCGATTGATTAATTTGCCCCACGGGCTTGCTTACTGGGCGAACTGACTGCGGTAGAGCTCGGCGTAGAAGCCGCCTGCCGCTAGCAGCTCGTCGTGTGTGCCGCGCTCGATAATCTGGCCGTCGCGCATCACCAGAATGCAGTCGGCGTTGCGGATGGTGCTCAGGCGGTGCGCCACCACAAAGCTTGTGCGGCCAGCCATGAGCTCGTCGAATGCTGCCTGCACCTGCAGCTCGGTGCGGGTATCGATGCTCGACGTTGCCTCGTCCAGCAGCAAGATCGCCGGGTCGGTAAGCATGACGCGCGCGATGCACAGCAGCTGTTTTTGACCCTGGCTAAACGTGCCGCCGTCCTCGCCAATCACCGTGTCGTAGCCGCCTGGCAGCTGCACGATAAACTTGTGCGCATGCGCGCGCTTGGCCGCCTCGATAACCTGTTCGCGTGTGGCATCGGGACAACCGTAGGCGATGTTGTCCGCCACGGTGCCCTCGAACAGCCACGTATCCTGCAGCACCATGCCAAAGGCACGGCGCAGGCTTGCGCGCGTGTAGTCACGCGAGGAACGGCCATCGACCGCGATGCGACCGGCGTCGATATCGTAGAACCGCAGCAGCAAATTGATGAGCGTTGTCTTGCCACAGCCCGTGGGACCGACCAGGGCAAAGCGCATGCCGGGCTTGGCATCGATGCAGATATCCTGCAGCAGTTTGCGGTCGGGCACATAGCTAAAGTCCACATGCTCAAACGAAACCTCGCCCTGCGGGGCGGCAAGCTCTACGGCGTCCGACGCGTCGGGCTCCTGCTCGCGCGCATCGAGCAGCGCAAACATGCGGCGCGCCGAGGCGTACGCGGTCTGGATCTGCGTGATGACGTTCGTGACCTCATTGAACGGCTTGGTGTACTGGTTGGCATAGGACAGGAAGATCTGCACGCCGCCCACCGTGAGCGCCGCGGGCACGCCCGTGATCACGCCCACGCAGCCGATGACGGCAACCACGGCGTAGATGATGTTATTGATAAAGCGCGTACCGGGGTTGGAAAGCGAGCCCATAAACTGCGCGCGCTCCCCTGCCGTATAGAGTTCGGCATTGAGGGCGTCGAAGCGCTGCTGGGCGTTCGGGCCATAGGCAAAGGCGTCGACAAGCTTTTGCTCGCCTACGTACTCCTCGATATGACCACCAAGTTGGCCCTGGATGCGCTGCTGTGCCGTAAAGCTCTTGTTGGAAAGCTTGGCGATGGCGCCGGCTGCAAAAATGGAAAGCGGCGTGACGAGCACCACCACGAGCGTCATGGCCAGGTTAATGGAGAGCATAAACGCGAGCGTGCCCACGATGGTGATAACGCCGGTGAAGAGCTGCGTGAAGCCCTGCAGCAGACCGTCGCCCACCTGGTCGACGTCATTGACCACGCGGCTCATAAGGTCGCCGTGGGCATGGCTGTCGATAAAGCTGAGCGGCATACGGCTGAGCTTGTCGCTCGCCTCCACGCGCATGTCACGCACCGTCTCGTAGGACAGGCGGTTGACGCAATAGCCCTGCAGCCACTGGAAGGACGCTGCTCCCACCACGACGAGCGCGAGTTTGGTAACGAGCGGCAGCAGCGCATCGAAGTCCACCTGGCCCGCGGCAGCGATCAGGTCGATGCCCTCGCCAATGAGGATGGGCGTGTAGAGCTGCAGGATCACCGAGACGGCGGCACTCACAAACGACGCCGCAAACGAGACGCGGTGCGGACGAACATAGCCCAGCAGGCGGCGAGTCACCGCACCGGCGGGATAGCGCTCGGGGTCGCCGGGCTGGCGCGGACCGTCACCCAGGTCGTTGAGGTTATCGTTGCCGGACACGTTGGCCGTCATCGTGGCGACCGAACCGGAGGAAGTGTACGGATTCATTTAGCAGCCCTCCTTTGCGCAGACGGATGCGGGGGCGGTCGGAGCGGACGCGAGTCTTGGGGTGGGCGTGGGCGTCGTGCTCCCCTGCTGGCCCTCGAGCTCCTCGCGGCGCAGCTGCGACTGGCAAATCTCGCGATAGAGCTGGCAGGTCGCGTACAGCTCATCGTGCGTGCCCAGGCCCGCGACCGAACCGTGATCGAGCACGCAGATCATGTCGGCGTCGCGCACGGTCGAAACGCGCTGGCTCACGATGACGGTCGTGAGCGGCAGCCCGCCCTCGGCGGCACCGCGCACGCTGCGCTCGCGGATGGCGTGGCGAAGCGCCGCGTCGGTCTTAAAGTCGAGCGCCGAGGCAGAATCGTCCATGATCAGAACCTGCGGCGAGCCCACTAAGGCGCGCGCGATAGTCAGGCGCTGGCGCTGACCGCCGCTAAAGTTCTTGCCGCCCGCCTCGACCGGGGCATCCAGGGCTTGGGGCTTGTTGCGCACGAATTCGCTGGCCTGCGCCATATCGAGCGCCGCCCAGAGCTCATCGTCGGTCGCTGACTCGTCACGCCAGGTCAGGTTGCTGCGGATGGTGCCGCTCACCAGCGACGCGCGCTGCGGGACGGTCGCGACCACATGGCGCAGCTGGTCGAGCGGCCAGGCGCGCACGTCGGCGCCCATCACGCTCACGCTGCCAGCGCTCGCATCGTACAGGCGCGGGATAAGCGAAACGAGCGTGGACTTGCCGCTGCCCGTGCCGCCGATAATGCCGAGCGTCTTGCCCAGCGGCAGCTCCAGCGTCACATCGCTCACGGCATTTGCCGCGCCCACGCCAAACGAAAAGCTCGCATGGTCAAAGCTCAACGCAGGAACGGGAGCGACATTGCCCGGCTCGGGCAGTGCGACCGGCTGGTTGCCCTCATCGGTAATGCTCGGCACGCAATTGAGCACCTCGTTGATACGCGACGCGCTGGCGCTCGACTTGGTAAAGACCACGACCAGGTTGGCGACATACACGATGGAGGTGAGGGTCTGCGTCATGTAGTTGACGAACGCCATGACCTGACCCTGCGTGAGCTCGCCCACGTTGACCTGGATGCCGCCGACCCACAGGATGGCGCACACGCCCAGGTTCATCACAAGAAACGTGACGGGGTTGAGAATCGACGAGAGCTTGCCCACCGCGATGGCAGTATTGGCCTGGTCATCGGCGGCTTGGGCAAAGCGCTCACGCTCGTGATCTTCACGCACAAACGCACGGACCACGCGAGCGCCCGAAAGGCCTTCGCGGCAGATAAGCGCGATGCGGTCGAGCTTTGCCTGCAGCTGCTTGTAGTACGGAATACAGCGCGCCATGACAACCCAGAACACCAGGCCAATGGCGGGCGTGCAAATCAAAAAGATGATGCCGAGCTTAAGGTCGATGGCAAGGGCCGCGACCATGGAGCCCGCCGCCAGGAAGGGCCAGCGGATGAGCATGCGCACCCCCAGCGCCACGGCGAGCTGCACCTGGTTGACGTCGTTGGTAATGCGCGTGATGAGCGACGGCGTGCCAAAACGGTCGAGTTCGGCATAGCTCAGCTTGTTGATGTGCTGGTAGAGCGCGCCGCGAATGTCGGTGCCCATGCCCTGCGAGGTGAGCGCCGCCATCTTTTGGCAGACGAGCGTAAACGAGATGCCGATCACAGCCATGGCGCCAAGTACCATACCGTAGTGGACGACGGCGTTCACGTCGTGTGCGCCGATACCCTTATCAATCATCTGGGCAATCACCAGCGGCGTCAGCAGGTCAAAGATCACTTCGATCAGCTTGCACGCAGGACCAATCACCATATAGCGGCGAAACTTACCGCCAAAACGCCTGAGCAGCTCAATCATGTATAGGCGCTCCCTATCATCATCCACATTCAATTCGAACCATGATAGTACTGTCGCCCAAAAGAAGCGTAAACAACTCGCCATTTCTAATGGGGTTCGGTTTCCAAAGAAGCGGAGAGGCACGCGCACACCCAGCCAGTGGCGGGCAAACCGCCTGATATACTTACATTAGTGCTACCAAGTTAGTCGCCGACCCTTGAAATGGAGTGCCGAGATGAACGAGATTCTCGCAAGAAGAGCAAGACGAGCAACTGTGGGCATCGCCCTTTCCGCGGCACTTGTCGCGGGAATCGCCCCCGCAACGGCGATCGCGGCAGAAATCAGCTCCCCCACCGGTGCAGTTGCCTTGCAGACGGAAGATGCGGCCACCGCAAAAGAAAGAGCGTATGCAGCCATGCAGGAAGCGCTCAAAAACCTCGAAGCCGCGAAAGACGCCGCAAGTCTCGAGAAACTTGCGGAAATCGATGATGACATTGCCAGTTTTCAAGAGATCCACGACATGGTGGTGACGGAAGCCGCCAAACGGAGGGAACCCCTTCCCGCCATGCAAGCGAACGTCGATGCAGCCCAAGCCAAATACGATGAGGCCCACGACCGGACAAGCGGCCTTCAGGCAGAATTAAATAAGGCAATCGACGACGGAGCTTCTAACGAAACTATTAAGCAGTTGCGAAGTGAGATCATGTCGGCAGAAAGGCGAGAAAAATCTTGTGAAGATGATCTTCACCACTGCCAACGCCGGCTCGAAAGCCAGAAAAAACAGGTTCAGTATTTCGAAAGTGAGGCAAAGGAAGCTAAAGCCCACATCGACGAGGACATAGCCAAGCGAAATGCGCTCCTTAGCGATTTGGAAAAGGCGCAAGCGGCCTATGACGACGCCTGCAAGGCATACGAAGAGGCAAAGGCCGCGGCAGACAAGGCCACCTCGCCCGAGATAACGAAACCCGCCGAGACGACAAAACCCTCCAGCTCAGCGCAGCCGGCCGAAACGGCACAGCCCGCCAGCTCGTCCGCGACCGGCAAATACGCTCCATCGAGCTCCACCAAGCAAGCAGATACGACCGCCGGCAAGCTCGCGAACACGGGCGACGCAGCGCCGAGCGCAATCACACTCGCAGGAATCGCCGCCGCAGGGTTCGGAATAGCCACCGCGGGTGTACGCCGCATCAAGAACTCAAAGTAGCTGCCAGAGCATATCGCTCCCACCAATCTACAAGCCCATAGACAAAGAGGCCCGTTTCCGCAACCAAAACCAGGGAAACGGGCCTCTTTACTTGTAAAAACAAATGGTAATGCCGCCGTCTCTTGAACCACGTAGCCATTGATGTCTTGGCGCAGCCAGCGAGCGACATCCAGGGCGAACAAGTTGGCATGAAAAAGGCAAGGCATAGACCTTCTGGTCATGCCTTGCCTTTTGAATGACAAATTGTCGCTCTGGGTGGCGCGCAGCGTCGAGCATTGCGCGGTTTGGTAAAACCGCACAAAAAGAAAGCCCGTGCGCTCGATGGATTCGGATGCCCGACAGAGGCTCCTTATGGCTGCTTCCTTCCGGACCTGACCAGATTCGGAACATGTCGTCATCCGAACCCATCGAACGCGCTAGGCGCTCGGTATATCTTACCTGCTCCCGCCCGATGGGGCAAGACAGCTAATTTGGGACGGGGCTTTTTTGACTACTTTTTGACTGGGGGCATCAGAGTGGCGAAAGTAGTCAAGAAAGCCCCGTCCCAAATAGACTGGTCTGACGCTGCGCCACGAAAAGGGCCTATCTACTACGTTTAGGCCGCGGGGTCAACCATAGCCGGCTTTTTCGAAAATTGGCAAGCTTTCTACCTGCGGTTTTAATTTCACAAATTCCGGGATGGTCGAGGGTGTTCCGCTAAACGTAGTAGATTACCGCATTTCATGGCAGACGGTCCGACCCAAAGCACAAGGCGACCAGCCTCGGATGGCCATTCACGAAGTTGCGGTGGAATACGGACTGAATTGGCGCCTTAAAGGCAAAAACACTCTGTATTTCACCGCAAGTTATTGGGGAGGGATTGGTTTTAGAGGCGGCCAAGGTCGTAGGCTCGCGCGGCAGACTCGCCGGCGCAGATGAGGTTGGTTGCGGCTTCTTGCGGATCGAGTGCCCGCTCCAGGTCCATGGGCTTGCGACAGATCGGAAGCACCAAGTCGACGCCCTGACCATACACCGCATCCAGGCTGTCGGCACGACCGCCCACGACGGCGACCACCGGTTTGCCGTATCGCTTCGCACGACGGGCCACGCCCACCGGCGCCTTACCGGCGGCGGACTGCTCATCCATATTGCCCTCGCCCGTTATGACGAGGTCGACATCGCGCACGCGCTCGTCAAACCCCACGAGGTCGAGCACCGTCTCCACGCCCGAGCGCAACTCGGCACCGAGTGCCAACAGCGCTGCTCCCAGACCACCGGCGGCACCGGCGCCGGGCACACCGAGCACCGAGCCAAATGTCCGTGCACCCTCGGGCACACGCAACAGCTCCTGGGCTCGCGCCTCGGCAATTGCCGCATCAAGCAGGCGGCCGTAGCCGACCATCCAGCTGTCGCACCTGCTCAGCGCCTCGGCGTCACCCGTCGGCAAGCCTTTCTGCCCGCCAAACACCGCTAATGCGCCCCGACGCCCCACGAGCGGATTCTCGACATCCGAAAGCACAACGATACGAGCGCCATCCAAAGCCTGCAGCGCTGGCGCCAAATCAACGCTCGCCACCCGCTCAAGGCCGGCAAGACCGGGGGCGATATCGCGGCCGTGCTCATCGACCACACGCGCGCCCAGCGCCTGCAGCATGCCGGCGCCACCATCGTTGGTGGCGCTGCCGCCCAAGCCAATATAGATAGTCTTTGCCCCGGCACGAACCGCACGGAGCATCAGCTCGCCCACGCCATAGGTTGTAGCAGCCAGCGCCGACAACTCCGTGCAAGGCGAATACCCAATGCCGGCCGCCTCGGCCATCTCAATCACAGCGGACCCGCGCTCGCCGTCCACCAACATCCGTGCAGACACGCGATCGCCCAAGGGGCCCGCAACCTCGCAGGTCACAAACTCGCCACCGCAAGCGGCAACGGCATCGAGCGTTCCCTCACCACCATCTGCCAGCGGCAACGTGGCCACCTGGGCATCGGACCACACACGGCGCACGCCTTCGGCAACCGCCGCCTCCGCCTGCGCGCTCGAAACGCTACCCTTAAAGGAGTCGATCGCCAACAGCACACGGCGGGGCCGGCGGCACGCGGCACCAAAATCGACCACCTCAACGGCGATTTCTTCGGCACACGCGAGCGCCTCGGCATGAGCGGCATGTGCCTCAAGATCGGCCCCGCAACCGCAGCCAGTACCATCGGTGCCACGCAACCCACTAAAATAGCCGCTCAACACCTCACGACACTCGTCTGCCAGCACGCCAGCCGTCACGTTAAACCGATGATTCAGGCGCGAATCGGCATTCAAATCGTATAGGGATCCCAACGCACCCGCCTTGGCGTCGCTCGCGCCATACACGCAGCGCCCCACGCGCGCGTTGACCATAAGCCCCGCGCACATGCAGCAGGGTTCGAGCGTCACGTAGACCGTACAGTCGGAAAGGCGCCAGCGGCCAAGCGCCTGGGCAGCGGCGCACAGGGCCGCGAACTCTGCATGCGCCGAAGGGTCCTGGTCGAGCTCGCGACGATTATGCGCCCTCGCGACGATCTCGCCGTCGCGCACCACTACGGCTCCGATGGGCACCTCGCCCACCGCAGCAGCGGCGCGAGCCTCCGCCAGCGCCTCGCGCATGAACTTCTCGTCGATTTCGGTGATCGTCATCGTTCGCCTTCCCTGTTGCAAATTCAAAACGATGCTATCATTACGACTCACGGAGAGATGGCAGAGCGGTTGAATGCGGCGGTCTTGAAAACCGTTGAGCGCGAGAGCGTTCCGGGGGTTCGAATCCCCCTCTCTCCGCCACTTTTAGTGATGCACCGGTGTCATGGTCCGCTCAAACAGCGCATCGACCACGTCGGCCATCTCGGGTCGACGCTCAAGATCGTGGCCCGATTCCCACCATATCGTGAAAAGTCGAATAATACCGCCGGCGACAAACTCAGACGTCGTCTCGAGTGACACGGGGGCCAGGGCATCCTCGGCAAGCACGTTCATCACACGCTCGCGGATGGAGCGGGCAATGCGGTCGCAAATAACGTTGGTCAGCATTCCCGACATGCTGCTCGCCAAAATGTTGTCCATGAGCTGCTCATGGGCCAGAATCAGGTCCATGGCATCGTCCAAAATCGCGTGCCGAAGCGCGCGCACGTCCTCGGCAGACACTGTGCCGGCCTCATCGGGCTGTTTTTGCGGCAAGCCGGACATGAGCTCATCGATATAAAAGGCAAAGTAATCGTTCTTGTCGCGAAAGTGCTTGTAGAACGTCGTGCGGCGAATCATGGCGCGGTCGCACAGCATGGCAACCGTCAGGTCCTCAAAACGATGCTCCTCGAGAAGCTCGGTGAAGGCATCGAACAGGGCACGGTAGGTTTTCTTAATGCGAAGGTCCACTGGTATCGCCATCCTCAGGGCAAAGACAACACTCGTCAATCTGTCGCATATCTTACACCTGTACCTCGCGCGTTTTACCCCGGTGCCGACCCCGCCGAAAACATAACGCTTACCGGAAAGTTCGGCACGACAAAACGTTGCGGGTATACTAGTAGCGTTATACCAACGGCAGCTGGCGCATGCCGCCGCGGCCATTCGAAACGGAGACATCATGATTACCGTCATCATCGGCATCGTTGTTGTCATTGTGATTGTCTGCGCCATCGCCGGCATCTACAACAACATGGTCACCAAGCGTAACCGCATCGATAACGCCTGGCAGAACATCGACACGCAGCTGCAGCGCCGCAACGACCTGATCCCCAACCTGGTCGAGACCGTCAAGGGCTACGCCAAGCACGAGCAGGAGACGCTCTCCGCCGTGATCAGTGCGCGTAACACCGCCGTCAAGGCCACCACGCCCGAGGCCAAGATGGAAGCCGACAACGTGCTGACCGGTGCGCTGCGCCAGCTCTTCGCCGTAGCCGAGGCCTACCCCGACCTTAAGGCAAACACTAACTTTACGCAGCTGCAGGCATCGCTCGAGGATACCGAGAACAAGATTAGCTATGCACGCCAGAGCTACAACGACTGCGTGCTCAGCTACAACAACGCCATTCAGACGTTCCCGGCTGTCATCTTTGCCGGCATCTTCCAGTTTAAGGAGCGCCAGGGCTTCGAGGCCGCCGAAGCAGCCCGCCAGGCCCCGACCGTCAAGTTCTAGTAGTTTGGCAGCGCATCCTTAATCGGCCAAATGTATAAACCGCCCCGTCGAACGCATACTTCGACGGGGCGGTTTCCTTTTTCGCGAAGGTCCCCCTCTAAGCGCCGTGCATTTTTAGGAGTATTCAACATAACCAAGAGCTTCGGGCGCTACGATAAATGCCAAAGACCGCGAATGTCCCTGCAAATCAAAACGCTGTCAGCCCATAACCCCGCCCATCATTCGTAGAAAACATCGAGAAATCCCGATTTTTGCCCGAGGTCGGTATGCAGGGGCCTTCGATTGCAGAATACTCGCAAAAATGCACGTCGCCACCACCCCCACATGGCGCGAACCAAAACAAAAGCACGGCCTTCCTTTCCGGCGCACTCCGCAGGACGCAAGAAGCCC
>OOAJ01001320.1_pt1 | contig 11408 bp, 9 predicted proteins | sample 1671241 | NCBI WGS metagenome assembly OOAJ01 (sample SAMN06348136, study PRJEB24527) | human gut metagenome | biome: human gut; feature: ankylosing spondylitis patient; material: feces | host: Homo sapiens | place: China | collected 2015-10
TGCCGCACCTCGCTCGCCGTATCGGCACTTAGAATTATGCGGTATTGCCCTAATTTTCCAAAAGTTCTTTCATCGCTCTTCCCAGCGCATCGTTCCAGAAAAACCAGTTGTGGTCGCCGGGGGCTTCGTACCAAGTCAGGGGCCAATTCATCGCCTGCAAGGTATCGCGCAGGCGTAGGTTGGCGGGGTACAGACTGTCCTGCTGGCCGCAGGCCAAAAACAGGCGGGGCATGGGGCACGTTCCGTCGCGGAATTTCTCCACCAAGTCAAACAGATCATCCTGTGGCGGCACAATGCCGTGCGGGAAAATTGCCTGATCTTCATGCCAGCGGCAGAGCTGGGGCAGTTCGGCCTGGATTTCCGCCACCGAGGAAAAACCGGCGCACCCGGCGTACTGCTGCGGCGCAGTAAAAGCGCATTTCATAGCACCGTATCCGCCCATCGAAAGCCCCATAATATAAGTGCGCTCCGGTACGGGCTGAATGCCGAAAAACCGGCGGCAGAGCGTTGGCAATTCCTGATTAATGTAGGTGAAATACTTGGGGCCGCAGGCCATATCGGTATAAAAGCTGCGCTGCACTTCGGGAACGATCAGAATAGCCCCGTGGGTGCGGGCCAGGTGTTCGGCCTGGGTATAGCGCAGCCAGCCGGTGCAGTTGTCAGTCAGGCCATGCAGCAGGTACACCACTGGCGCGGCGGCCAAATCTCCGGTATCCGGCATGGTAACAAGCACCGATGTTGCCATGCCGAGAGATTCCGACATGACGTCACAGCGGAAAAATGCCATGGTTTGCCCCTCCTTCAAATTTGTGGGTTTGCCAGCGCGCGGCAGACGGCACGCATGGCGGGCTCGGTGCGGTCCCAGGCGCTCACGGTACTGGCAGCAAAGGGATAGTGCTGCAAAGCGTCCGGCTCGGCCAAGCAGACAGCACAGAAGCGCGGGTTGTGCGCAGCCAGCGCTTCGGCGGCCTGGGCGGCAGCGGCGGCTTCCTCACGGGTGCCAAAGGCGAATACCACCGCGGGCGCCGCGGCGCAGACATCCGCCAGCTCCGGCAGTTCTTTCACCGTGTGGTAGACAGCGCACTGGCCGCCCAAACGCCGTGCAGCCAGTGGAGCAAAGCTTTCCGTAATGCGATCGCCCTCCGTCACGCCAGTACCGGTACCGGACGCCCGCGCAATAAATAACGTCCCTGCGGGCAGCGGCAGCAGGCCGTGGGGGTCTTGTACCGTCACGCCGGTTTCGGCCAACGCATCCGCAAGGGCAGCATGATTGCTCCAATCCTGGCTGGCGGCATCGCGGGCGGGCATAGTCCAGCCCAGCGCCAGCTTGCATGCCAAGATCCGCCGCACCGATTCATCCACCCGCGCCATCGGCAGGGTTCCATCGGCCACCGCATCACACAGGGCACGGATGCAGGGGGTCTGCACATCTTTACCGGTGGGGTCGGCGTTATCGCCGCCGTTGCCAATAATCAGCAGGTCGCACCCGGCCAGTGCCGCCTGCACACAGCCCTGTGGTGCGCCGTACTGGTCCAGAATGGCGTGCATCTGCAAGCCGTCACTGATGACAAGCCCCTGGTACCCCAGTTGCCCACGCAACACGCCCTGGATGACGGGCGCAGACATGGAGCAGGGCGTATCGGTGTCATCCAGCGCGGGGAAGCAGACATGCGATACCATCACGCTGGCAAGGTCCTCTGACATCGCGCGGCAGAAGGGCGTTAAGCAGCTATTCATCAATGTGTCACGCGGGGTATTGTCCACCACAAAGCCGAAGTGTGTATCGGCACCGGTCTGCTCATGGCCGGGGAAATGTTTGCCGCAGGCCAGCACCCCGGCATCCCGCAGGCCGCGGGCCATGGCGCAGCCATAATCCGCGATGGATTGCACAGTTTGCCCATAATAACGGCGTTCCGCAGGGCCGGAAAGAGTATCCAGCACCGGCGCACAGTCCAGGTTAATACCCAGTGCCCGCAGCTCACCGCCCATCATACGCCCAACTTTGTAGGCGTTGGCGGGATCGCCCGTGCGGGCAATGACCATGGCGCTGGGAAAAACCGTGGCTTCGCTGCGCAGGCGGGTAACACAGCCGCCCTCCTGGTCGATGGCGATAAGAGCAGGCAGACCGTTTTCCGCCATGACGGTGTGCTGGATCTCAGCGTTCAACTGCGCCAGCGCGGCCCGCCCGGCACAGTTTTTGCCAAACAAAATAACGTTGCCGATATGATTTTTGCGTAAAAATTCCCGCGTGCCCGCATCCATGCGGGATACCTCGATACTGGCCAGGATCATCTGGCCGATCTTTTCTTCCAATGTCATGCGGGAAAGGAGATTATCAATCGTGGTAGGCATAGGGCACCTCGAAAACAGGTAGGAGTTAGGAGGGAGGAGTTCGGAGTTGATGTGAATTAGGGCAAGACCGCACAATTCCCGCCTTGCGGCTTAAGCACCGCTCCGGCATCTGCCGCACCTCGCTCGCCGTATCGGCACTTAGAATTATGCGGTATTGCCCTAATTATTTTGTATCAGGCCTTAATGCATCGTAACTCCTAACTTCAAACTTGCAATCGCCCCGCCAATGATTCCTGCGGTGTTGCGGTGGGCGGCAAGGCGGAGGGTGGGCTGGGGGTTGGCGTGCAGGCGGGCCAAAGTGGTGTGGCAGGCATCCAGCAGAAAATCGCCTGCCTCGCTGATGCCGCCGCCCAAGGCTACGACCTCCGGCGCAAAAATGGAGTTGAGGGAAACAATGCCGGTGCAAAGCTCGTGCACATACTGGGCAAACACGGCCTGCGCCGCAGCATTGCCGCTGCGGGCGCGGGCAATCAGGTCGGCGGGGGACTCGCCGCCGGCCATGCGGATCAACGCGGTGGCCGAAGCGTACTGTTCAAAGCAGCCGCACTGGCCGCAGGGGCAGGGCAGACCGTCGCTGTGGGTGATGATATGCCCCAGTTCCGGGGCCAACCCGGTGGGGCTGCGCCAGCACTGCCCATTGATGACAATGCCCCCGCCAATGCCGGTACCCAGGGTGAGCAGAATACCTGTCTGTACATTTTGCAGTGCACCGGAACGCATTTCGGCCAACATTGCCGCGTGGCCATCGTTAATGACCACCGCGGGTAGACCGGACGCCCGGCGCAGCAACGCAGCAAGGGGCACATCTACCCATGCCAGATTATCCGCCGTAATGGTTTCGCGCGCAGCGTTCAGCGTGCCGGGCGCACCGGCCCCAATAGCCGCAACGTGATACGGTTCCAACTGCGCCGCAATCAGCGCGGCGGCTTCGGCAGGTTCTTTGGGTGTGGGGCGGCTCCACTGCTGCAAAAGGTTCAGCTGTTCATCAAAAATGCCGAACTTAATGCTTGTACCGCCAATATCAATACCGGAAAGAAACATAGTTGAACCTCGATGGAGCGTTGTGGAGAGTTAGAAATTAGTAATGAGAAATGAGAAATTTGAGGGTGAGCGGAGCGAAGAGAAAAAAGAATAACGAATAAATAATAAAGAATAATGTTGGTGGACCGCGGCGCGCTGCGCCGCTCAGGAGATATCAGGTTCGTTGTTTATTAAAACGTACCTTGGCCCACAAAACGTTCTGAATTCGCGGGATAGATGTCACAACATCTTTATAACGTGGAATAGGGCACTGTCTCGGTGGGGTCGGGTACCCCCGCCCTACCGTAAGACAAAGCCTTGCACCATTCTGCAAATTGCGGTATAGCGTCCCCGTTAGCCGATGACGAATCTCATCCTCACAAGCAATTCCTAATTACTCATTGCTAATTTCTAATGATTTCATACCGGACCTTGCCGCGCCGCCAACTCCTAACTCCTCCCTCCTAACTATCTCGCCATACCCTCTCCACCTGCCATCCTTCGCTCCATCCCACTAGCACGGCGGGGTGGCCGGGGTGGATGGTGCGGGGCAGGCCGAGCAGGGCGGCGGGGGTGGTAGATGCCATCAGGCAGGCGTCCTGTGCGGGGATCCCAATGCTCTGCAAATTGCGCACTGCACCGTCCAGATAAACACCGCCACCGTCCAGGGTGCCGTTTGCGCAGCGGCTCACACCGTTTTGCACAATATAATCTTGCCCGGCCACGGTGTAGCGTCCATCGGGCAGACCATGGGTAGCCACACTGTCGGATACGGCAATCATCGCTTCAGGGCCTTTCATATGGTAGACAAGCTGCAAAGCGGCGGGGTGCAGGTGAACCAGATCGCAGATGCACTCGGTGGTCACGTTAGGATCCAGCAGAGCGGCGGCCACCACACCGGGGTCGCGGTGGCGCAGGGGGCGGCAGGCGTTGAAGGTATGGCACAGACCTGTAAATCCAGCAGAAAAAGCACGCTGGGCGGTCTCGTAATCAGCATCGGTGTGCCCGGCCTGCACCCGGATACCTCGCGCCGCCAGAGCTGCGCCAAGTTCCAGCGCACCGGGAAGTTCTGGGGCAAGGGTCACCTGCCGGATGACGGATTCATACCCCTGTACCAGCGTCTGGTACGCGGCGAGGGTTGGCGGCAGCAGCGCGGCGGGTGGCATGGCACCGGGACGTTCGGGACTCAAAAAGGGTCCTTCCAGATGAACACCCAAAATATGCGCGCCGGGCAGTTTGCCTGCGGCCTGCTGCTGCATGGCGGTTTGTACCACCGCCAGCGCCCGGCGCATGGTGGGCAGCGGCTCCGCACCAAGGGTGAGCAGCACATCCGTTACGCCGTGGCACAGCAGGATGGTCAGGAACTCGGGCAGGGGGCGTTCATTCAGCTCCGGGTCAAAGCCCTGGCCGCCGTGGCAGTGCAGGTCAACCAGTCCGGGTGTTAAGGCCCAGACAGAAAAATCGGCCGGACCCCCGCCACCAATGGCAGTGATCTGGCCGTCTTCGACCGTCACGGTCTGATTGGCTAGGAATGTACGGCCCACCAGAAGTTTTTGAGCAAAAATTTTCATGGTAAGCACCAGTGTTAGTTAGGAGTTAGGAATTAGGAGGTAGGAGTTCATATGAATTAGAAATGAGCAATGAGAAATTAGGAATTTGTGGTGGAGTATAGGCGTATTACAATTTTTGATTGTCGTACCGTGAACGCTGGCGCGATGAGGGCAGCGCACCCTACAGGATGTTATATGGTTCATCACTCAGCTTCAAATAGCAGCAAACCTAATATTTCCTGAGCGGCGCAAGTGCGCCGCGGTCCACCAGCATTATTCTTTTTTAATTATTCATTCAATTCCTAATTACTCATTCCTAATTGTTAATTCTGAATTATAGGTTGTTCAGCGCTTCCGCAATTCTCCCATGTGTTTTTTCCAGTCTTGCTTCCGCGGTGGGGGCGTCAATTTTACAGAGAATCATCAGGATAGCGGTTTTGGCGCTGTAACCGCACTGCTCCAGGGCGTTGCGGGCGGCAACACTGTCGGCACCGGTGGCGGTGCGCACAATGCGTACACAGCGCTCCACCAGCTTTTCGTTGCTGGCGCGCACATCAACCATCAGGTTGCCATACACTTTGCCCAGCTTGATCATGGTGGCGGTGGAAAGCATGTTCAGCACCATTTTTTGGGCAGTGCCGCTTTTCAGGCGGGTGGAACCGGTAATAACTTCCGGCCCCGGCATGGGGGAAATGCCAATGTCAGCCCGGGTGTCTACCTCACTGCCGGGGCAGCAGGTTACACTGATGACCGCTGCGCCAAGGCTGTGGGCATACTCCATCGCACCCAGCACATAGGGGGTGCGGCCGCTGGCGGCAATACCGCACAGAACATCCTTCTGGCTGAAATTCAGCTTTTCCAAGTCCTCTTTGCCAAGGTCGCGGTTGTCCTCGGCGCCCTCCACCGGGATCAGCATGGCGCGCTGGCCGCCCGCAATAACGGCATCCACCATATCGCGCCCGGCGCTGAATGTAGGCAGGCATTCGGCTGCATCCAGCACGCCAAGACGGCCGGAAGTACCACATCCGCAATAAATCAGCCGTCCGCCTTTTTGCAGCGCGGCGTAAATCACATCCACAGCTGCAGCGATCTGCGGCAGAACCACTTCCACCGCTTCGGCTACTTTTTTGTCCTCCTGGTTCATCAGGCGGACGATCTCAAGCGTTGAAACCTCATCAATATGGCTGGTTGCCGGGTTCCGCTGCTCAGTTGAAATATGATCCAGTTTTACCATAAACAATTCCTCGCATTTGGCAGGTGTAGAGCCCTGCCTGCTGTGCGGCGGGCATTAACCCTTGACGCCGCCGACAGTAAGGCCCTTGACGAAGTATTTTTGCAGGAAGGGATACAGGATGATGATGGGCAGGGTGGAAACAATGATAACGGCAGACTTGATGGCAATACCCAGGGAGGATTTATCCGCAGAGCCTGCACCATCGCCAACCATGGCAGTGCCGTTGACAATGTTGCGCAGGAACAGCATAACGGGGTACTGCTCCTTATTGAGGTAGATCAAAGAATTGAACCAGTCGTTCCAGAAGAACACCGCATAATACAGGCCGACCGTTGCAATGGCAGCGGTGGAAAGCGGCACAATGATGCGGCGCAGAATGCCCCAATAGCCCAGGCCGTCAATAAGAGCAGCTTCCTCCAGCTCGTGCGGGAGAGATTTGAAAGAGTTGATCATGATGATCAGGTTGAACTGGCTGATGCAGAAGGGCAGCAGCATAGCCCAGCGGGTGCCGGTCAGGTGCAAAGAGGATACCAGCAGGTAGTTGGGGATCATGCCGCCGGCAAAAAACATCGAGATAACAACGATCTTCATGAAAACCTTGTGGCCCATCAGGTTGTCTTTGGACAGGGGATAGGCGAACATGATCGTCATCAACATAGCGATGGTAGTACCGCCGATGGTATAAATAAAGGTATTGCCATATGCCTGGAAAAAGTTGGGGTAGGTGAAGATCTGCTTGTAAGCATCCAGGTTAAAGCCGACTGGCCAGAACAGGACCTGGTTGTTGATGATGGCTTTGGAACTGGAGAAGGACAGCGCTGCCATATACACAAACGGCAAAAAGCAGACAAGCAGGGTAAAGATCATGACCAGGTTGACAATGGTGTCAAAAACGACGTTTTCTTTTGTTTTATAATACTTGCTCATCTTTTTGCCTCACTTAATACAGGCTTTCGTCCGTCAGCTTTTTGCTGATTGCGTTGGAGCCTGAAACCAGAATCAGACCAATGATGCCGCCAAACAGGCCAATGGCCGTTGCGTAAGAGTAGTTCTGGTTCTGCAGACCGGTGCGGTAAACCAGCGTATCAATGATATCGCTGACGCCGGAGTTAGACGGAGTGTACATCAACAGGACCTTTTCATAGCCAATGCTCAGCATACGGCCAACGTTCATGATCAGCATGACCATGATGGTAGGCATGATGGAGGGGATGGTCACGTGGAAGATCTGCTGCAGGCGGGTAGCGCCATCCATCTCAGCGGCTTCATACAGATCGCTGCTGATGCCGGTGATAGCGGCCAGATAGATGATGGCGGTCCAGCCGGTGTACTGCCAGGATTCCGACAGGATGTACAGCGGGCGGAACCAGCCTGGCTCGTTCATGAAGTAGATGGGGGTCATGCCGAAGACGTTGTGCAGAAGGTTGTTCAGCAGGCCGGAGCTGGGAGAAAGAATCTCGTTCATGATGGCGATAACGACCACCGTGGAGATAAAGCGCGGCATGTAGGAGATAGTCTGCACAACTTTTTTCAGGTGCTTATTGCGCACTTCGTTCAGCAGGATTGCGAAGATAATGGGCAGCGGGAAGTTGATAACCAGGTTTTCCAGCGAAACCACTAACGTGTTGCGGAATGCACGCCAGAAAGCGGGGTCTTTCAGGAACCGCTCAAAGTAGCGCAGGGTCCATTCGGTGCCAAACATACCCTGGCCGGGGCGGTAGCGCCGGAATGCCAGAATGTTGCCGAACATGGGAACGTATTTGAAGATGATGAAATACAGCAGCGGCAGAATCATCATGGCATATAATGCGCTGTACTGCTTCAGGTGCTTGATGGTATGCGAACGCCGCTGGGCCTTTTCGGCCGGCGTAAGCTTTGCTTTTGCCTTACCCATGGATTGCGCTCCTTTGGTTGGGGGCGGCGCGAACAGCGCCTGCCCTTAAAAATAAAAGCAGGGGGTATATCCTCCACGGATATGCCCCCTGCTGAGGATCAACTGGTCAATATTTTACTTATTGTTGTCGTTGTACATCTGCAGGTACTGGTCAATGCTCAGGTTCTTCATTTCAGCAACGTAAGCATCCCAATCGGTGTCGGTGCTTTTCTTGCCGGTGATGAAAGCATCTGCCCAAACTTCAAAGGTATCGCCCAGCGGGGTGCGCAGGCTGGCGGCATCCTCAGCGGTCAGGTCGTCAAACTGCGGGGTGGGAGGTACGGGCTGGATAGCATCATCCATTGCAGCAACTTCGGTGTTGATTTCGGCATAGTTCTCGTCGTATTTGGACATTTCACGCTCGTTGATCCAGACCATCTGGGTAACGTCGGAACCGCAGCCGTACTTGAGCTGCATGCTCTTATAAATGCCGTCAGCACTGTTCACAATGTCGTCAGAGTAAACGATCTTGTCGCCGTCCATGGTGTAGGTCACGCCTTCAACACCCAGGCACCACAGTTTTGCATTCTCCTCAGAGTAGAACATTTCATCGATGGTGCGGACAATGCGCTCGAAATCATCGCGTTCAGCAGTCTTTTTGGGGAACATGATGCCGGAACCGGTGCGGGACTTGGGCTGGTGGTGGGCACCTGCGGGGCCTTCCAGCGGTGCATACATCTGCAGTTTAAAGCCGTTGATCTCGCTGGCAGCTTCCACGCCGCCGATCTGGTCATAGTAAGCGTAGGTGGCCATGGAAGAACCGGTAGCCATCTTCTGGCTCCACTTATCACCATCAATGGGGTCAGCCATTTCGGGGTCAAGCAGGCCTTCGGAGTAGAGCTTGTTCAGGAATGCGAAGTATTCTTTGCACTTATCATCAATTGCGCCAGCAAAGAAATCCTTGTTGTCGTAATCATAGCTCAGAACGTAAGAGCCATCGGCGCTGTTTTTGCCAACGCTGATGCCGAAGGAAGGCATCGTCATACGGAACAGAACGCGGGGGCCAGCCAAAATGGTGAGCGGGTAAGAATCGGGATAATCAGCTTTGTAAGCCTTCAGGATCTCGTACAGGTCATCAAAGGTCTTGGGGGCTTCCAGACCCTTGGATTCCAGATAATCCTCACGCAGGATCAGGCCGCCGTCGTAGAACGGCTTATCGGTCAAAGACGGCATATAGTAGCGCTTGCCGTCCTGCAGGTTCAGCATATCCACATCGTCCTGCAGGTCCATTTCCTCAACGCGGGCGTTGAAGTTGGGGGTCCAGTCGCTGTAGTCGCTGATGGGAACCAGAGCGCCGTTCAGAGCCAAAGAAGCATTCTCACCGGTGGTGGACTGGTACAGGATGACATCGGGAACGTTCTCGCCGGTATTCAGTGCCAGAGAAACCTTGGTAGAGTAGTCCGCAATAGGAATGGCCTCAACGTCCAGGTTGACGTTGCAGCGCTTCTGCACTTCGGTAAAGGTGAGCCAGTCTTCTTTATAAGGAAGGGTAGCATTATCCGACAGATAAATTCGGATGTTGATGGGGTCCTCATTGGAGTAATCCGGGGTGCCGGATTCGGTGGAAGCGGCAGTGGAATCTGCGGTAGACTCAGCTGCGCTGGAAGCGACCGCGGAAGAACCGCTGCTTCCACAGGCGGCCAAAGTGCCTGCTGCCATGCAGGCGGCCAAAGCCATGGCCAAGGTACGGCTGACTGACTTTTTCATGGGGTATCCTCCTTAATATGGTTTCCCTTTTTATAATGCCGCTATCAGGGTTGCAAGCGAAAGCGGCGTGTTCCACAAAAATGGGTAAACCAAGGCCAATACTGCCTTGCGCCCCGGTTACCCGGCAACAAATACCCCGCGGCTGGCTGCCACACGAAGACGGTTTCGAACTATTGTTTCTCAAATTTCATGTTTACCGGAATATTTGTTTCAATATCTGTATCATACGCCAAACCTGCCCCATCGTCAATACATTTGTGATAAATTCATGATTATTTACAAACAAGTGTGTGAAAGTTTGGAGAAAACGGAAAATAGCAAGTTTGACGAAAGAAAATTAGGCAGAGAAACCGTTAGGAATTGGGCGCGAAAAAAGAATAAGTAATAAAGAATAATGAATCATTATGGTGGACCGCGGCGCAGGAGCGCCGCTCAGTAAATATTGGGTTTGATGTTATTTGAAAAGCAGCTGCAAAGTATATCGATCGTGCGGCACGATGCGGGCATCGCCATGGGCGGGCTTTGCTGAATTGTTAGCTGTAAAATGGAGAGGGTATAAATGTGCCCCATCACAAATTTCGCTAAAGGCAGGTTTAGCGAAATGCAGAGTAGGGTAAGTACCAGCCTATTAGAACTCATTCAAACACTGTATTTTGTTCAGCAATGCGAGTCACGCCAGCCACTTACCGAATGGCTTCCTTAAATAAAATAGATTTGTCCTTCACATTAAGTAGATTATACTGTATCTATTAAGCACTATATTCCTGTGTTCATGCGCTTTCTCGCGCATTCTTGTTTGCAAGACTAAACACCATGCCACAGTCAGACAGACCACCGATGCCCAAGATCTCCTGCTTGTGCAGCTCCAAATCGAAGCAGAGCAGACTTTCCATGGTGGTAATGCAGTCGGCTTTCAGCACAACTTCATCACTGTAGCCATCATTGTCCACGCGGTAGTAGTGGCCTTTGATCTCACGGCCGACCATCTTCTGTTTGATATCGTCGGGATCAAAGTTTTCTTTTTCAATGTTGTCAATGATCACGCCATCGCGCAGAACCGTCAGGGTGCTGCATTGTTCCATCATTTCGTTCAGGTCGTGGCTGATGATCATAACCGCCTTGCCGGCATCGGCCATCTCGTGCATGATGCGGTAGATGATGTCACGGCCGCTCTGGGAAAGTGCGGTGGTGGTTTCGTCCACGATCAGCAGTTTGGGGTCGTTGTACATGCACTTGGCGATCTCGATGAGCTTGCGTTCCTGCATGTCATAGTGGCGGGCGGGCAGCGCAGGGTTGATGTTGGTTACGCCGTTCTTTGTATATATTATAAAAAAATCCCGATCCCCCCCCCCACCAATTTTGCGAGCGGTAAATATCAAAAATGCGACATGATACGTTATCGGTTTTTTGATATAGCGAAAAGAGAAAACAGTTAGGAGGGAGGAGGGAGGAGTTGGATGTGTAAAAGTATACGCGGCAGAATTTGAGCATAAGGATATATAATATATAAAATAGGTAGGCACTGGGTTTTAGCTCTTGTTATAAGTGGGCACCGTTTTCCCTTTCTACTACCCGTGTATTGAATCGTAACAAACCTAATATCTCCGAGCGG